>Ga0326727_10003666_pt1 | contig 48408 bp, 31 predicted proteins | sample MB2enrmetagenome_FD_207643 | JGI IMG/M metagenome (GOLD analysis project Ga0326727, IMG submission 207643) | Lab enriched peat soil microbial communities from McLean, Ithaca, NY, United States - MB29MY | ecosystem: Environmental > Terrestrial > Soil > Wetlands > Peat | place: USA: New York... | reverse complement strand
TGGAGTCCATCCGCGCTTCCAGGAAGTGCATCCAGCCTCCGTCGAGCGCGAACTTTTCGTGGGTGGTGATTCCGAAAATGTTCCAGCGTGTGCCGCGCCGCAAGAGGCTGATCATAAGATTCACGGCATCGATCGGCCCGGCGGCCTCGACCACAAGGTCGGCTCCGCGGGGAAGAATGTCGTGAATGGCGGTTTTCGCATCGCATTTGCGTGGATTGACGGTGTGGGTAGCGCCCAGCCTTTTTGCCGTTTCGAGCGCGTAATCACTGATGTCAACCGCGACCAGACGGCCGGCCCCAGCCGCCTTTGCCACCATGAGGCAGTACATGCCGATTCCGCCCGTGCCGATCACCACTACGTCGTCGCCCACGCCCATCTCCGAGTAGCGGATCAGACCCTTCCAGGCCCCGCTGACTGGTTCCGCCTGGCACGCCGCGTCGAAGCTGATCTCGGTGGGTTTGGGGAAGACAGTGTTCGCGCCGGTAAGGGTGTACTCGGCAAAACTACCCGGCCATACGGCGGCGCCATCACCGCCCGTAGTGTAGGAATTCTCGCAGTAATGGGTCAACCCCATCCGGCAGTTCCGGCAGAGTCCGCAAAAGCCGCTGGGTGAGATGATGACTTCATCCCCTTCCTTCACGTTGGTAACAAAGGGGCCAATCGCCGCGATAATTCCGGCGGGCTCGTGGCCGGGGACGAGCGGAAAATCCACATTCTTGCGAATCCCTTTGATGGCCTTGTAATCGGTGGCGCAGATGCCGCAGGCTTTAATCTTTACCACCACTTGACCCGGACCAGGCTCCGGCATGGGAACGTCCTCCAACTCGAGTTGGTTAAAAGCCTTCAAGACTGCGGCAAGCATACTTTGTCCTCCTCAACCATGAGTTCGATGCAAAACCAAACGAAATGCCTTCCGCGCGATGGAACAGGGTTGTCACGGAACCAATCTGATAAACTCAGGCGTCGCGTTTTCACTTCTCCCGTATCCTCAAAGGAGCGCCGCCCGAAGTTCGCGGGTCAGTTCCTCCACGGACCGGGCTCGGCCGCTGAATACCGAGGCAAGGATCAGCAAACCATACAAGGTGTCTTCTTCGCGGGGGGTGATCCGGCAGCGCGCTGCAAATCGTTGCTGAATCACTCGGCGCAGAACTTCCAGCTTACATGCGAGCCCGCCTGAGAACACCAGGCTCCGCCACGATTTCTCCGGCGACAGCCGGACCGCACAATCATAGAAGATATCGGCCATGTTCTTGAAGGCGGCCCGAAACAGATGGCCGAGTGTCAGGTTGTCTCCCCGGATGTTCGCAATCCGGCCCCGATCCCCGCGCGGCGTGGGGAAGAAATTCAGGTCCACCTCCAAGTCCGTATCCGTCACCTCTTCCGCTGCCCGCGCAATCGCCTCCCAGGGACACTTCAAATCCAAGCCCTGAGATCTGGCCAGATGGCACAGCAGGTCGACGATCACGTTCAGGGCGCGTCCCCCGGGCGGGTAGGTAAAGGTATTGAGGAATTTCCCCTCGAAGAACGGGCGGGTCTGATAGTCTCCCAGGGTCAATCCAGTCATCATCAGGCTGACCTGCGAACCTGTGGCGATGTTGAGCGATACCTCTTCCGCACCGAGCAGCGCCCCCACCAGGGCACACTGGTAATCGCCCACCGGCGTGTAGCACGGGACCTGCCGGCCCTGCACATCCACATGGCCGACCACCTCACCCGGCTCGCGCAGGGCCGGCCAGCGGAGATTATCGAGGCCCAGGTCCTCGAGCACTCCCTCATGCCAACCCAAGGTCTCCAGATTAAGAGCCCCGTAAGCCCCGGCGTTGGTTATTTCCACTCCCGGAGCGGATGCGCACAAAACGCTGAGCACGAAATCCGGTAATGACACGGGCGTGAGGCCCGCATCGAGCTGTCCCTGTTCTCGAAACCAGAAGAGATAGCTAAGCGGCCTTCCGGGGTCCAATTCGTTTCCAAGCTGTTTTACGTGTTGCGGGTCAATTCTCCGCGTGAGCACCTGATAATAGGAACCAACGCCCGAGGGATGCGGCATGAGCACACGTTGGTCGCACCAGGTCACGCAATTTGACTTGGTCTCGCCGCGGCCGTTCACAAGAACCATGCCGTGCATCTGCCCGCACATGACAATCCCTTCGCAATTCGGGGCGTGCGGAGCGATCTCCGCGATGAGTGCACGGACGGCCGCCAGAATGGCATGGGGGTCGAACTCGCAGGCCAAAGGGGCAGTATTCTCAAGCTGCGGTGGAAAGGCCGTTCGCCGCACGCAGTGGAGTTCCCGGGTCTCCGGATTCAGTACCGCTCCCTTGATAAACGATGTTCCCAGATCGATGCCGATAAATGACATGCCCACTCCCCAGGGTCTTCCCGGACTTAGCCTCCCGGCTTACTTGCCGCGGGCAGTTTCAAACCACGCAATAATATTATCCGGGGGAACACCGGTTTGAATATTATGGACGGCCGCGAAAACATATCCCCCGCCGGGCGAGAACGCCCGGAGATTGGCCTCCGCGAATAAATCCATCCCTGCTCCTCGCCCGGCTGGAAGAATTTCCAGTCCATTTCACGCGTGTGTCGGCAACAATCCCAAGTTCGCCATGTGACCCCTAACCTTCTCGCGCTCCGCGCTTCCGAAGGCACGTAATGGTTCGGCAAGAATATTATCGCAGATGCCCAGCAACGAAACAGCGCACTTAAGACCCTTCAAGTAGCGCGACTCGTTCTGGCCGACTCTGTAAATGGTCATGCTGATTTCGATCACCTTGCGGTGCAAAAGCCGAACGCGCTCCAGATCACACGCCTCGGCGGCCTCGTAAAGGTCCACATAAAGCTGCGGATAAATGTTGGAGCCGGCGCACATCCCTCCATGCCCACCTAGCATGACCGCCTCCGCCATCAGCTCCTCCGGGCCGACCAGTAGCGAGAAGTCCGGTCGCTCCTTCAGGAGGGCGATGACGGAATGAAGATAACCCATATTGCCCCCACTGTCTTTGAGACCGATGATGTTGGGGATATCGGCAGCCTTTAGTATCGTCTCAGGTTGAAATACGTGGTGAGTATTGGCGGGCGCATTGTACAAGAGCAGCGGGAGGGGAAGCTCAGACGACAGGTGAGCTAGGTAATCCAACAGCTCCGTCTGGGTCGCAGTGAAGTAATAGGGTGCAGAGGTCACCAAGGCATGGGCGCCGGAGGACTTCGCGGCCTCAGCAAGCCTCACCGCTTCCGCAAAAGAAGGATCGGTAATACCCACGATTACCGGCACTCGGTCTGAGACCTGTTGGCAGGTCCGCTTGATTACTTCCTTGCGCAGGCGGTAGCTCAGCGAGGGGCCCTCTCCCGTGGTGCCAAGGATGAATAGTCCGTGCACGCCACCCGAGATCAAATGCTCAATTAAACGCGCCAACCCCTGGTGGTCAAGCGCGTCCCTGTCACGCAACGGCGTAATCATCGCCGTGATCACTCCTCGAATTGGCTTAGGAATCACCATAATGGTAGTCCCCCCGGAGCGGATGATGGCTTCGCCCTCTCCGCGTCATAGGCAACTCCGCGCTTCTCTACTCCACAGGAACCGCCTTGACGGTCCATTGCGACGGCGTGCGGCTCTGTCCCAATGACTGGTACCCGAGAGTCCGGCAACGGGTAAAGCTACGGTTCGGCGCGAGTGCACAAGTCTTCATGCTGGCGTTTTCTGTGGACAGTGACGGTCCCCTAATTTTCAACCGCGGGCTAGCAGGCCGCCGTCCACCGCCAGGCAGCTTCCGGTGATGTACGATGCATCATCGGACGCCAGGAACCGCACGGCTTTGGCACAATCATGCGGCGTACCAAGCCGCTTCAATGGAATCATGTCGATGAATTTCTGCCGCTCGGCCTCAGGATCGGGACGTTCACTGAGATACTTCTTCATGATCGCAGTGTCTGTGGCGCCGGGGATTAGGCAATTAACCCGAATCCCATCCGGGGCATAGTCGAGCGCCAACCCGCGCATTAACGCGACAAGGCCTCCCTTGGTCGCGGCATACACTGAACAGCTCGGGTATGTCACAAAGGCGTGACCGGAAGAAGTGATCACAATGCTCCCCGATCGTTGCTTCTGCATTACAGGGATAACCGCCCGACAGCAGAGAAACGCCCCCTTTAAATTGACTGAGTGCAAGCGGTCCCACTCGTCCTCGGTCGTCTCAGCAGCAGGTTTATTGATCTGGACGGCCGCATTGGAGAGAAGCACATCGATCCGCCCATAAGCTTCAACGACCGTCTTAACGGCTTGCTCGACATCCTGTTTGCTGCTGACATCGGCGCGAATAAAAATGGCCTTTCCGCATTGGTTATGAATTAACTCCATTGTTTCTTGCCCACCTGCGGGGTCCCAATCAATCACAACCACTTGGGCTCCGTCACGAGCAAATAAGGCGGCAGCGCCTTGGCCGATTCCGGATCCCCCTCCTGTTACCAATACCACTCTTCCTTCAAACTCACTCATAGACTACACCTCCAAAGTTACCGTCTTTATCCGCATGCCGGGAGGAACCTCGGACTTGAAAAACGCAAGTCCTAGGGAGCACTCCTTTCATCTATGCTTCAGCGCCAAAGTCGCGACGCTCCCTAGGACAAGCCCCATGCCGACCCAGAACCATTTCTGACTCTGCCGGGATGCGCCCACCCATTCGCCCGCCTTCCAGCCGAGGACATTGGCGAACAAAATAGAGAACGAGCCATAGAGTAAATACCCGATGGACGTACCGAATTTGCCCATAAAAGTGGTTGAGACTCCGTACAGAGTTGTCGCGAGAATCCAGAAGACCGCCATAAGCGTTGAGCGCAAGAAGTCGGGCAAGGAGCCGCCCGAGGTGAAAACCGTACCGGATTTGTTCTTGCGCATCAGGTAGAGGCAATAGAGGAAGTTAGGAATGAACCCCGCCGCCAGTAGCACCGCCCACACGAGATAGGTTGAAACTCGAGCACCGTTCCCAAACATCTCGGACCGCTGCACAATTCGGTCACTCAGGGCGAAACCAACGTTGATTGCCCCACCAAATATACCCGTGAAGATAGCAAGAAACAGACCTACAGTAGACTTCTTGGTTTCGGATGTCCTTTCCCGCATTTGGGCAGCGCGGGCATAGAACACGAGTCCCGCGACCAGGAAAGCAGAGCTTACAACCAGCAATAAGCCTAACTGTCCCAAAAGCGCTCGGGGATGTTGCACAGCGACCGGAGTAAAAGCTCCAAGGATAATGGCAATAGCAGAGACCACCGGGATGGCCACGGAAACACCGAGAAGCTCGATTGACACTCCAAACGTGGCCTGGGCAATCCCCCAGAGGAAACCAAACGACAAGGCGGGCGCCATGTCCCCGATGGCAAGGGAGCTGAGGAGTTCGCCCACGTGCGTAATGAGCAAAGCCACCAGGAACCAGGGGAGGATTAATAAAGACCACACACTGAACGTCAGCCAAGTGTTCTCCCACTTCCAGTGGTGGTTGTGGCGCATCGGGATCGCGAAGGCAGCGTTGAACAGACCCGCAGTCATCACAATTACTAAACCGCCAAAGTGTTCCGTCAAATCCCCACCTCTGCTTCCGAGATCTATCTAATACCTGGTAACTTCCGGAGCCTCTGCCGTAATGACCAGATCAGGGACAAGTAGATCCGAGGCAGAAATTATCGAACTCAACTTTATTCCACTCGGTCCCAAAGGCCACCATTCCATGCGCATGAGTCTTACCAGGCTCGGTGAAATTGGTTATTACCGGCTTTCCGTCGATCAAGACACTCAGGGCGGAGCCGCGAAACGCCATCTTCAGGTTATGCCATGTATTAAGCTCCCAGCCGGGCGCATAACCTGATTTGACTTCCTTAACCCTGGCGCCCTTACCAGAAGTGTTGTTCAGGTGCCACCATCCGTCACTATCAACGGTGAGTGCGTAGCCATCGGGAACTGCTTGTATCCCCCAGCAAGACTCCTTCTCCTCCAGGCATGGAACTAAGCGGTCAAGATGGCCCCACAACGTGACGGACCCAACCTCTTCCATTAAGAGGTCGACGCTAACCTGGTAATCAGTCCAATGCTCCGAAACTCTCTGGTCGCCCAGGAAGGTAAAGGGAAACCGAGTATTGAGCCCGCCGCCCCACGCGATGGGCGGCTGATTCACCATCTGAACCATGCACTTCCCCGGTCTTCCCGTACAATTCGCCACTTCGAACGAGCCTTCTTCATCCACAAAGTACTTCGGGGGCTTGTCCAGAGCGTCGTTTTCAAAGTTGTTCGAAAAGGGGAACGGAAAAACCGAGTTGGCAGGGGGAGTCCCCGCGTTCGCTTTCTGCTGTCCGGTGGTCGTGGTCAGGGAATAAATTGAGGCGGGCTGAAGGGTGATGCGGTAAGACCCGCCACTGGGAAGGTCGGGCTCTTGAACAAAGTAGGTTCCCGCCTTGATGTTGGAATGCCAGACATGGACCGTGCCGGTGGACAAGCCGTTCGTTACTTGGAAAGTAAGCGGTCGATCGGCCATGGCATCCGCGGTCTCAATGATGATGCTGTAATCCAAGTTGTTGGGCGCCTTCAGGGTGACATAGCTGCCCACCACTTTCTTGCCTGGATCTTGGAGATAGCCGGAAGCACTGTCAATATACTGCCAACCTGGCTGGACAAACTGGGTTGTGTGAGCCGTCGCCCATAGGGACGGCAACACCTCGTAATGTCCTGACCAGGGGGAGGCGGTCTCCAAGAACCCTTCCCGGTCATTGATGAAGGCAGGGAAACCGGTGACCGTCGTGCAGTGGGTGAGTTTTGTCATTCTACCAGTTACGTAGGCTCTGTTAAGCATCTTGGCCATGTTGGCGGCCTGGGGACCCGGGTGCACCAAATATGCGTCTTCACTGTCCCATAAAGGGACGTAGCTGCCATCGCGGGTGAGATTGCGAGCCTCCGCGCCGCTAGCGTAGTCTGGCGGATAATGCACTCCGATCACATCCACCGCGGCCATGAGTGCCGGATCCGCGTTCATCTCGTTGGCGAGTTGCCAGTCAAACCTGTCCGCGGCGACAACCTTGGTATTCAGTCCATGGCTGGCATTGTTGCTGAGCACGGCGTCCTTGAGTGCCTTGATCCACGACCGGACGTACCGGGTTTCGTTCCATATCCCCACATAATCGATGTCAACCCCATAGATGTCGTGAGCTGCGTTGATGAACTTGAGATCGTAGTCAATCATGTCCTGGGAATAAAAGTGGTGATTGCCAATCCAGCCCGGCGCGCCCCAGGGCAACAGGTCAATGAAAATCTTCGGGTTTCTTTTCCGCGCCTCCTGCATCAGCCACCACTCGTAACCACGATTAAAGTTCTGGTCATCCCGCGAATGCATGTGGCTGGGTTCAGAACCCCAGGTACTGTTGGTGTCGCCCCCGATTTCCACTTTGAGGTGCTGCAAGCTGGCGCCGTAGAAAGGCTTGAAGAGGTAATCGAGGATTTGGCTCCTATACGGCTCAGGGTAGTCAAGGAGGAATCGGGAAGTCGCTCCTGCGCTCAACCCTCCAACTCCTTCAAAGATTCTTCCTTTTCCGCTTCCATCGACAGTGATGTTCAGTGCCGGACTTCCTTGCACGGCCTGGGGGGCAATGGCTTCGATCTTTGGCGGATTGACCCACCATGCGGCAGCAACAATAGTGGTTGTTATGATCAAACCAAATTTCTCTACCTTGGATATCATCATTGTCGTAGTCCTTCCCCTTTTGAGCGAGGACGATCCAAAACCTGCCAGTGCTAAGTTGGCCACAGTAAATAATCCGCGTAGTTCATTTGTCCGGGGGTGGCGCGCACATTGAGTTCGACGTCTGCTCCACCCGCGCGATATTAACGGTCCTCAACTTAGAAGTGGACCTCCTCGCGAGGCAATTGGAGAGGATTGCCGCGTTCGAAGAGGCAAGCGCCATCGCGGACCGTTTACGCACCCGGCAAATTAGGACACAAGCCTGGTAAATGTCAAGCGAGTTTTTTGTCAGGTTAGTGGTGCAGTTTGCTCGAGACGTCCTCTCCGCGCCTCGAAGTCATTGATTCGTGACATTAAAGATGCCATAGTGATCTCCTCATTTTGGAGACCGGTTTCTTTTTTCCCGTAGTTCTGGAATTCGATTGGATGGAGTGGCCGGCAATAGGAGTCGAAAATTATGATCACGGGAGCCCCGAGTCCGAGCGCGTTGACAGATTATCGGACGTTGCCAATGCCCGAGATAGAAGCGATCATCTCCCGTTTTGAAGACCGGGTCAACGCCGCGCAGCGAGTGAATCCTCCCACTAGAGAGTGGGTGCAGAAAGCCGTGAGGCGGCGGGGGGCGGGGCGCTGCCCAGTCCGGCTGAAGCGGCTGTCGTTGGATGTGATTGCCCGGTACGCCGATGATTTGGCCGAGCTTTATTGCCGGTTTCCGGATGACACCATTTTCATTCCGGCTTACGAAAACTCCATCGGCTATCAGCCTCCTGATCGCAAGGATCGGATCAACGAGGTTCAGGTAATGATGCAAGCCGCCGAATGGACCGATGAATGGGGAACACGGTGGGGGCACGCGTTCGGCGGCGTCGGGGCCACGACGGTCGACAATCCCATAAAGGAATGGTCCCAGCTCGACAATTACCTGGCGCAACGGATGCCTGATCCCCACGCACCAGGGCGATTAGACCGCGCGCGGGCGATGCTCGCCGTTCACGGTCAGGCGAAGTACTGCGTGGGGATGATTCACCTGGCTTTGTTCGAACGCCTTCATTGCCTCCGCGGTATGGAGAATACGTTCTGTGATCTCCATACGCATAAGGAGGAAGTGGGTCGGCTCTGCGGGGCCCTCGCCGAGTACCTCGTCCAGCTCATCAGTAACTGGTGCCAGACGAGCGTTTCCGCGATCTTCTTAACCGAAGATTGGGGATCGCAAGAAGGTCTCATGATTTCTCCGGGGATGTGGAGAGAATGCTTTAAGCCCCATTACCGGCGCATCTTTGACGAAATCCACCATTGGAACAAGGATGTTTTCTTTCACAGTTGTGGGAACGTGATGCGGATCATCCCGGAACTGATTGATCTGGGCGTAGATGTGCTGGATCCCGTACAGCCCGCGGCGATGGATCTGGCTGAGGTGGCTCGCGGCTTCGGAGGAAAGATCTGCTTCTGCGGCGGCATTAACGATCAGCGTCTCGAGAGCAATAGTCCGCAGCAAGTCCGCGATGAGGTCCGCCGGGCTATGGAAACCCTGGGAAGTCCTTATGGAAACGCATATATTATAGCTCCTGCAAACTCCATCACTCCGACAACACCTTTCGAGAATATTCAGGCGCTGTTCGAAGCTTGCCACGCTCAGTAAGTGAGTCCTTAGTGGATTCCCGGTCCAGTACGCCAGAATACAGGAGGGTAGCAAACCAATGACTGTCGCGAACGCAAAAAGATTTGCGTGGATCGCCTCCGCCGGTCTGTTGGCAGTGTTCTTGCTCACCCACCGGCACATCCTCGAGGGCGCCACCTCAAACGAGGCCCCAAGGAACCCCGCAGTGATGATCCGTCTTGACGGAAGTGGGCAGGGGAGAGTATTCGAGGGGATTGGAGGATTGAGCGCAGGGGCAGCGTCTCGATTTCTCATTGACTACCCGGAGCCGTACAAGAGCCAGATACTTGATTACTTGTTTAAGCCTCAGTACGGCGCCAGCCTTCAGGATCTTAAAGTGGAAATCGGAGGAGACACGAACAGCACGTGGGGCTCCGAGCCCAGCCACATGCACTCACGGGTTGATGAGAACTACCATCGTGGTTATGAATGGTGGCTGATGCGGGAAGCGCGGAAGAGAAATCCCAAGATCCTTCTTGGGATATTGCCTTGGGGCGCGCCCGGCTGGATCGGAAACCATCACTTTTATTCCCAGGACATGATTGATTATGACCTGAAGTTCATCAATGCGGCGCATGAAATCCACGGTGTCGACGTCAATTACGTTGGGATCTGGAACGAAACTCGGTACGACAGATCATGGATCAAATTGCTCAAGGATGCTGTGCTCAGCAACAATGCAAAACATGGGCTGAACACCTTTGTTGTTGCAGCGGATAGCGTCAATGACTGGCAACTGGCCAAAGATATGATTGCGGATCCAGCCCTTCTGGCTGCTGTGGACGTTGTGGGAGTCCACTACCCTTCGTATCGCAGTTCGCAGGTGGCTCGCGACTTGAAGCGAAACAACAGCCCTGTGCCTTTGTGGGCCAGCGAAGAATCCTACAGCATATGCCCCGAGGGAGTCGTATGTCTGGGGACTGCCGCTCCCGCCGCGACGATCGCGAAGATGCTCAACCGAAACTACCTCGAAGGGCGAATGACGAAGACGATCCATTGTACAGTTGCGGCGGCCTTTCCTGCGTTCTTGCCTTTCAAAGAGGGACTCGTCCTTGCCACCTCACCATGGTCGGGGCATTACGAGGTGTCACCTTCGCCGTGGGCGATCGCGCATACCACTCAGTTCGCGCAGCCCGGCTGGCAATACCTTGACGGCGCTTCCGGCTATCTACGGGATCAGGGCGGAAAGGTCGTTGGCAGCTACGTCGCCTTGAAAGCTCCCAACAACTCCGACTACAGCATCATCATCGAGACGGCGGATGCTGCTGCCGAACAACAGTTTGAATTCCAGTTGGCGAACGGCTTATCTGCGGGCGCCGCTCATGTCTGGCATTCGAACATCACGGCGGGAACCTACTTTGTGCAGGACGCCGACCTACCTGGTGGCGACTCCCATCGCCTGACACTTCAACCGGGTTCCATCTATTCTCTAACCACGACCACGGGTCAGCACAAAGGGGGCGCAGGGATGGCGCCTCCCGGCTCTCCTTTTCCATTCCCCTATGCGAATGACTTTGAGGGTGACGCTCTCGATCAGCCCGCGAAATACTTCGTGGACCAGGAAGGCTCATTCGAAGTGACGAGTTGTACGGGCAGGCCGGGCAAGTGCATGCGCCAGAGCGTCGATGAACCTCCGATCGCGTGGGGTAGTGGCTTGAACACCCGATTTCCTTTTACTTTCCTGGGCGACCAATTGGATTCGAAAAAGTGGTTGGACTACCAGGTCAGCGTGGATGTCCTGATGGAGGAGTATGGATCCGTCACATTATGGGGCCGCCTCGATCACCTTATTCCATGCACCGAAGATACGTTTGATTGCCTGTTCTTCGCGAAAACTCCCGATGGTTACTCCATGAATGTCGATAGTGAGGGCAGATGGGCGGTGAACACGAGTTTCGATAAGGGCGCCCATGTTACCCAGATCCAGGCAGGTGCTCTGACTGGCTGGCGGCCCAGGATGTGGCATCGGCTCAAACTGGGCTTCACAGGCTCCACGATCAATGCCTGGATCGACGGAAAACCCCTAGTAAACAATTACCTCGATTCGGGTAAGACTCACGCCTATGGCATGGTCGCCCTTGGAACGGAATGGAATACCGTGCAGTTCGATAATTTCTGCGTGGGTCCGGTCTGTCCGTGATAACCGCCAATTTTAGAGCGATAGCCGAAAGCATCAATCAAGCGCATATTGCCCTCGTTTTTCGAGTTCACTATAATCTAGGCTCGTTTAGAGTGAAGGAGATCTCTGGTTTCTTAAGATGTCCCGTCCCTTCTTGACCCTGTGCTCGGCGGCTGTACTAATCACGGGGCTGACGTGTTCGAGTGGCCTTGTTTTGGCCCAGCAGAAGTCCTTCCCCCCGACGGCTCGAGCCGACGATTCCAGTCTCGTTGTGGCCAAGCGGTTGTTTCAGGAGGGCCGGCTGGACGAGGCGCGCCAAGCCGTCGTGGATGAACTCCAGCGCAGCCCCGGGAGCCTGGAAGGGTACGAGCTGCTTGGAATAATATACAGTCGGCAACAGGATTTTGAGAAGGCGATTGCAGCCTTCCAGCACGCCCTCCAGATTAATGCGCGATCGACTGTGACTCACAACAATCTCGGGAATTGCTACCTGGAGCAGCGAAACTATGAAATGGCGCGCAAGGAGTTTGAGACTGCCCTGCGCATCTCCCCCCACGATCGCGACGCGGCCTACAATCTAGGGATACTGTATCTCGCCGAACACCAACCCCAGCAAGCCATTAAAATCCTTCAGCAGGTTCAGCCGCCTGACCCGAGCACCGAGCTCAACTTGACGCGAGCTCTTCTTGAAGCAGGGCAGACAGTGCAGGCACTCGAGTTGTCCAGAGGCATTTCGCAGAAATTCCCCAACGACGTACGCCTGCATTTTTCGCTAGGAGTCCTCCTTGCGGCGGCGAAGCAATTCCCTCCCGCATTACACGAACTGGAGTCAGCGGACGCGTTGCAGCCTGGGACTCCCGAGATACTTTATAACCTCGGCCAGATCTATTATCGCAATCGGGACTACGCGAAGGCGGAAAACGCTCTCGAGCGCGCGCGCAAAGTCCAACCGGACTCAGTGGGCGTACTTTATCTCCTCGGCCAAGTTTATTACGATGATCGAAAGGACGTCCAGGCACTGGAACTGCTCCTCGATGCGCACAGGCTTGCCCCAAAGAACACGGATGTGATTGCCCTGCTCGCCCGCCTAAGCATAAGTCAGAATTTTCGTGAAGATGCCATTCCGCTTCTCGAGGAAGGAATCAAGCTCGACCCGAAACGCCCCGATTTTCACTCGGCACTGGGCGACTGCCTCTTCATCACCGGAAACACCGACCGAGCCATTCAGGAATTCAAGACGCTAATTCAGCTCGATCCCTCCGCCACGTCGTATGCGTTCATGGGCGCGTGCTACCGCCAGCTCGGCCGCTATGATGAAGCCAGGAGGTTTTTGTTGGAGGGATTGCGGCGCGACCCCCACAACGCTGCTTGCCTATACAATCTGGGGCTCATCGCCAACCGTCAGGGGAAGCTGGCGGAAGCGGAAGGGTATCTCACCGCAGCGGTCAAGGCCCATCCTGACCACGGCGGAGCGCTTTACGAGCTAGCGAGCGTGAAGATGGCGGAACAGGAATTTGCCGAGGCCATCCCGCTGCTGCAAAAATGCGCAACGCTCACTTTTCGCCCGGCCCAGGTTTACTACAAGCTGGCAACCGCAGAGCGCGCCACGCACCAGGTGGCGGCGGCAGATCGAAACCTGCAGATTTTCCAGACGCTGGCCAAGAGCCCGAGCTCCGGCGCTTACCCATTTCAGGGTTTCCTAGAGTACTTCGATAAGCGCGAGCAATTGCCGGCCGGACAACGGACCGAGGTTGACCTGCAAGATTTGCTCCGTGCTGTCAAAGAACATCCCGAACAGCCGCAGAACCTGTACCTGCTTTCGCAGACTTACCTGAAGCTGGGCCGCATCAATGATGCCAAGCAAACAATCTCGATGCTCGACGAGGTAAGTGGCAAGGACTATCGCACCAGTCTTGCCCTCGGGGTGATTCTTTCCCGCTACCGAGTTTGGCCGGAGGCCATTCAGCACTTTCAGGCAGCCCTTGCCGCTGATCCGAGTTCCGATGAGGCTAAGTATGATCTGGCAGATGCTTACTACCTAATGCAGGACTACGATAGGGCCCGGCAGGTGATGGAAAAGCTTTCGCCCCAAGCTCTCGACGACGATACGAACAAGGCTCTCCTGGGGGATATCTATGCCCACGTCGGGCGGGAGAACGACGCGATTAAGATTTTGCGGGAGGTCCTGGAGCGGAGCCCGGATAACGAAAACTATTACCTTCCGTTGTCCCTGGCCCAGTTGCGCGCCGGCGATTCCGCGGCCGCGGAGAAATCACTGCGGAAAGGCCTGGAGCGAATTCCCGATTCGGGCAGGATCCAGTGGGGACTTGGTGTCGTCCTCGCGACGCGGGGCGACGATCGCAATGCGGAGCAATACTTCAATCGCGCCCTCGATCTCATTCCCGAATGGCCGGGCGCATATTCGGCTCTCGGTGTGTTCTATTTTGAAACCGGACAGCTTGGGAAGGCACGCGAGACCTTGGGGCGGCTCGAGTCTGCGAAACTGGAGAGCGGACTGAACGTCCAATCCATTGAGCATGTGCTGGCTGCCGCGGGCGAATCCGCCGAATCTGGCGCGGACCTAAAGAGCCTCTCCCGCGAAAAACGTAAAGAGTTCCTCCAGATTTGTCTTGCACTCGCGGACGACATACCGGAGTAGTGTCGGCACGGCTCCCAGCCCTGCCGAGTCGGCGGAAAACGGGACTTCATGCGGCCGTGCAAGCTCGTTCCCTTATTTAGGCCGTTTGCGATTCCCCAAAGCTCACCAGGATGGAATTTCTCTCCGGCAACGTGGCTGTGCTAATATGACACCCGATGTCTGGGATATACCGCTCGGGGAGTGCACTCCTCATTTGCGCTGCTTTGTGCGGCCCACTCGTGATGGGACAGGTCGAGTCACGCCAAGCAGAAGCACCGGATCACGACTTCCAATCCGCCGTCGCCCACTACAATTCCCGTCAGTACCCCGAAGCGGCCCGAGAGCTGGAACTGTTACTGCAACGCTACCCGGCGAGTTTCGAAGTTCATGAACTTCTCGGCTTGGTTTATTCCGCCGAGGCGAAGGAGCGACTGGCGAATTTGAATTTCGAAAAGGCTGTGCAACTGAAGCCAGAGTCGGCCCTGGCACGAACTAACCTGGCGGTCAACCTCGCTCGCCTTGGCCAGAAGGATCGTGCGGAAGCAGAGTTCAAAAAGGCCATTCAGATTGAACCCGACAGTTTTCAAGCGAATCATGATCTGGGCGAGTTCTATGCCAAGGCTGAAAGGGTCAGTGCCGCCATCCCGTACTTGAAAAAGGCTCAAATGATTGACCCATCGTCCTACGCGAACGGGTATGATCTGGCCCTTGCTTATGAGGAAACGCACGACCTTAGCCTGGCGCGGGGACAGATTCGCGCACTCCTGGCGCGGCAGGACATGGCGGAACTTCACAACCTGCTCGGTGAAATCGAGGAGAGGTCAGGCAACTTTATCCCGGCGGCAAACGAATTCCAGCGAGCTGCCGAAATGAACCCGAGCGAATCGAACATCTTCGATTGGGGGAGCGAACTGCTTATCCATCGAACGTTGGAGCCCGCCGCTGAGGTTTTCTCGCGAGGGCTAAAGCGCTACCCGGACTCTCCGCGTCTCGCGGTCGGACTCGGCCTTGCTCTCTATCAGCGAGGTGGGTATGACGACGCGGTGAAGGCATTCCTCCGGGCCACCGACCTTACCCCCGCGGACGCGCGAGCCTACTATTTCCTGAGCCGAGCGTATGAAAGCTCGCCGAATCAGGCCGAGGCGGTAACCCAGCGTTTTCGCCGCTATGCGGAACTCCAGCCGAAAAATGCCAGAGCCCTGTTCTATTACGCCATGGCTCTTTGGAAAGGAAAAGAGAAGGAGGTCTCCGGCGCTGGCCTCGAGCAGATCAGAGGTATGCTCCAAAGAGCTCTTGGCTTCGATTCTTCGCTGACCGACGCTCATCTTCAGCTTGGAAACCTCTACTCCCGCGAGCGGAAGTACGCCGAAGCTATACCAGAATATGAACGGGCTCTCAAGCTTGATCCAAATCTCCCGGATGCCCACTACCGGTTGGGTCAAGCTTATTCTCATCTTGGTGACACGGATCGGGCTCAGCGAGAATTCCAGATTCACCAGCAGCTATATCAACGGCAATTGGCGGAGGACGACAAGCGCCAGGAGGAAATCCTGCAATTTGTTTATTCGGTGAAGGGAACCCAGGCCAGTCCATGACTGGGAGCAGCAGTTCGCACGGGTGCTAAGGGTTGGGACGACTTGACCGCGCCCGCTGGATATCGACCTTTGCCCAACCCTGGCGGATCTGCTCGGATGCCGCGCATCCGGCGCCCCGGGGAGCCGGATTCCAAGAAACCCGAGCTTCGTGGTGAGTATCCTGCCCGATTGGGGCGAGGCGACGATTCCGGTTGTGAATTGCAGGTGAAGCATGGAGATCCAACAGCAGAGTCAAGGGTTAGGGGATGAGCGTGGTTCAGATGAGATCCGGCAGAGGTTCGTGAAGCATGTTTTGGGCAGTCTACCGATTACTCTCCAATCCTACTTCAACCAGCAACTCAGCACATGGGACACACTTTTCCCTTATGAGCGACGGTACCTTTTGAGCGTGCTCACCTTCCTGGAGGATCTCAGTGAGGACGAACGAACGAGCCTTCTCAGCGGGATTCGACGAGTGGAAAAGGACATGGGGGTGAGTAGTTGGAGCAGTTACTCCACCCGCGATCAGACGCTGGAGGACGCCTCTCTGCTGGCGCGTTCACCCTACTATTTGGAATGGCGCAAGGAGGTGGGAAAGGTTGTCGACCAGATTGACCGTGAGACACAAGCCAAGAAAGAGAAGTCTGAACCCTCGCCCCGGCGGTTAATTCTGCTGATCTTTCCAAGCTTTCTGCCTATGGCGGCAGACACCATCTGGGAAAAGTGGCCCACCACGGGAAAACAACTCAGTATTGACTTGAACAATTCAGACGACGATCGCACACGCCTCCAAGCCCTTTTCTCGGCGAGCGACCTAACAGGCCATGCGGCTTCGGGCAATCTTATGCAGAGTCTAACCCGAAGGGCTGCCGGGTCACTCACGGACGTTTGGGTCTTGGACGCCGGTTCGACGCTGAGCGAATTCTTTCTGGGCGAGACGCCTCAAAGCGAGCAACCGCGGAGTCCGACCGTTTTGAGCTTCGAACGCCTGAGACCTTTTCGGGAAAAGTTCCTAGCCGAAATCAACAGGGTGGAGCACAAGCTTTCGTCCGCAGACGAGATTTACGATCAACTCCGGGAGATGGAGATTGACCCGCTTTGTCCGCCGGAGGTCAGTACCCATCCGACTGTCCGGGAATTCGTGCGGTCGCTGCTCCTCAGCGGAAACGGTTCGGCAGTGTTCGCCAACGCTTTTCTTGAATGGGGAGCCGCGGAAGTTTTCCGACGCGCACGGCCCACCGTTCTGGTCGGATACTTCGGGACCCGAGACAAACCAAAACCCTTCACGAGCGTGGCTGTATTTGAAAATCAAAGCGTTGCCAGCCCGTTGCCTTCCGTCAAGGACCTCCCCGGCAGCGCCTTGGACGCGCAAGTCTTGGCTTACTACATTTGGCTGGCGGCGTCTCGTTATGCGGAGTACCAAGAAGTTCTGACGTTTTGTCTTGCTGAAAACCTGAGGAGAGGTTTTGTTCTCGGGCCGCCAGGCAATCCACTGGCAACCGCGGCCGAACCCCTAAGCTTGTCGAGAATTTCCAGCCTACTCGGCGCGTGGCTTGCCTAGTACGTCCTTTGCTGTATTTCCATGGAAATAATTCCCTGAAATTTTTCCCTTGACAAAGGGAAAACGTGTGGTACATTGTGCCGGGTACGATACCGGAGCCCGCCCCGAGTACGCACTTCTACCGGTCGGGAGGGTAGCCAGCATGCGGACGGTTTGGCTCAGAAACGCTAGTGTAAGCATTTTGGTGAAACGAGTCTCTGGCATCATTTTCTCTACTTCTTCAGTGAAATATCTGAAGTGCGTCGGCAAACAGGGTCTTACTTCAATCCAAATGAGGAGGCGGAAATGTATGCATATAAAGTCAGTTTTCGCAGTGTCTTAGTGCTCCTTCTATTTGTTGCGGCACTGCTTCTCGGCGTCCAGACGGCCTCTGCGCAGGTTGATACTGGATCGATCCTGGGCACGGTAGCCGATCAATCCGGCGCTGTCGTGCCTGGGGCACAGGTCACGCTCGTTAACGAGGGGACGGGCTTGTCACAGAAGACCACCACCGCATCGGACGGCAGTTACAACTTCACCCCCTTGAAGATTGGCAGTTACTCCATCACGGTCGAGAGGACGGGTTTCGAAAAAGTAGTTCGCAGGAACGTCGCTCTCCACGTGCAGGAACAAATCAAGCTTGACGTAACTCTTATCCCTGGGGCGGTGACGGAAACGGTCGAGGTGACGGCTGCTGCTCCGCTCCTGCAGACTCAGAGCGCCTCGGTCGGCCAAGTTGTAGGTTCGCAGCTCACGAACGATCTGCCGTTGAATGGCCGCAACTATACCTTTCTCGCCCAAACCGTAGCCGGCGTTACGCGCAGCGGAGACACTTCGCGAGGTTTACAGGAAACCGGCGGCATCTCCGCCAACGGCCTGCCCCTCGTGCACAACAACTACATCCTGGACGGCATAGACAACAACAACGACACCGTGGATTACCTGAACGGGGCGTCTTATGCAACGCTGCCCCCGCCCGATGCGATCCAGGAATTCAAGGTCCAAACCAGCAATTTTAGCGCTGAATTCGGGCGCGCCGGAGCCGCTGTCATCAACGCGACGATCAAGTCAGGGGCAAACCAGGTCCACGGGGACGTCTGGGAGTTCGTTCGGAACGATAAATTCGATGCTGCGAGCTTCTTTGAGAACTCCCCGTCGCATATTGAAAAGGGCGAATTCCGCCGGAATCAGTTCGGAGGGGCTGTGGGGGGGCCGGTTATAATCCCTCATCTTTACAATGGTAAAGATAAGACCTTCTTCTTCGCGGATTATGAAGGCAATCGCATCCGCCAAGCTTATCCACGAATAGCCACGGTACCGACGGTAGACGAGCGCAGCAGTGGCTACACAGATCTTCAGGAAATGATTAGTGGGCAAAGTGGGACACGAACTGACGTGCTGGGTCGCACATTCCCGCTGGGTACGGTATTGGATCCCGCCACCACGCGGTCGGTTACTCAGGGTATGGTTGACCCCGTGACCAAGATTGTGGCCCCGGCCAGCGGACTCGTGCGCGACCCGTTCTACGCCGGCAGTCTCGTCGGGATGACGGATTTTACGGGCGCCACCGCCATTGCTGGGCTCAATATGCTGCCAGCGGGGCGTCTCGACGCAAACGCTATAAGCATCCTCAATCTGTATCCTACGCCGAGCAATTCCGGCCTTTTCAACAATTACACGTCGCATGGCGTCTTCGGTACTACGATCAATCACGTCGATGTCCGGATCGACCAGATCTTCAGCACCAAGGACCAGATGTTCGGCCGGGTGAGCTTCACCCCTGCAACGTATTTGGGACCCAACCTCTTCCCCGGCTACGCCGATGGCGGCACGTATCCTGGCAACTATACAGAACAGAATTTCAATGGGGGGCTGAGTGAGACCCACTCCTTTTCACCCACTCTCATCAATGAATTTCGCGTTGGCTACAGCCGCCTTCACGACAATGAGCCCCAGCCTTTCTCCGACACATTGGGCATCCCTCAACAGTTCGGCGTCCAGGGAATTCCCGAAGTTCCCGGCAATGGGGGTTTTGGTACGTATGATATTGCCGGGCTTACCAGTCTCGGTTCCAAGTCCTTTCTTCCAGGGATTCGAGGCAGCGACACTTGGCAGGTCACGGAAAACCTGACGAAACTCTATGGTGCGCACACCTTTAAGGGCGGTATCGAGTACCAGAACCTCCGTCATCCGTGGTTTGCTCCCGCCTGGGCACGCGGAGAATTTGACTTCAATGGCTTTACCGACGTTCCGTACAACGGTGGGGGAAATACAGGGATAGCGCAATTTGTTCTCTCGCCGACCGCGACCACCGTTCCGAATGGTTTCAATAACGTCGGGGGCTCGGATTATGTTTATGCCTCGAATTTCGACGGCCCCGATGATATCCGCGACTACTATGGCGCGTATTTCCAGGACGACTGGAAGGTAACCCACAAGCTCACACTGAATCTGGGACTGCGCTACGAATTCTTTGGCTCCATCGGTGAGAACTACGGAGCGCAGGCAAACCTTATTCCGAATCCTCCCGGGTCCGCGGAGTATCTGATCACGACCAGGAGAAAAACCACGCCCCTTTCTCCCAGCTTCCTCTCAACTCTTGCCGCGGATGGTATCCAGCTCGGATACAGCAGCCAACCGGGGCTGGTGAACACCCCCAACCATGATTTCGCCCCCCGCATCGGGTTCGCTTATCAATTCACACCCAAGCTCGTAGCGCGCGGCGCTTATGGCTGGTTCTACGGCGGGTTCGAGGACATCGGCGGGGCGCCCGATATCGGTGAGAATTATCCATTCCTCTATGATTTTACTTTCTTTGCACCCGACCAATCCCATCCCACCACCTTCTCCAATGGCGCGATCGCCACAGTCGAATCGGGATTCGCCGACGTTCCGCTGAGCCCGGGCGCTGTCCAGGCATCGGGCTTGGCTCTCCAAGGATGGCAAACGAATTACAAGACTCCGGTGGTGTACGAGTACAACTTGACGTTCCAATACTCGTTGACTCTCAATGACAGCATCCAGATCGGCTACCTCGGGAATTCCTCTCGTCACAATCTGGAAAGCCCCGGGCTGAACCAACCCCGCATAATCCTTCCGCCCGGGACCCCCGTTGATCAGGCCGCTTACGTGCCCTTCCCCGATTTCGGTGTTGGAGCTACTTACGTAGCCTCCGAAGGAAACCAATACTACAACTCCGTCCAAGGCACCTACCAGCGAAGGCTGAGCACCGGGCTTTCCCTGCTCGCGAACTATACTTACTCGAAATGCCGGTCCGATTACGGCGATTTGCTCGGAATCAACCAGTTCCACGGGCTTCGCGCGCCTTATCTGGCGGGCTTTGGAGTCCAGGGTGACTACGCGCTGTGCGGGGAGGATGTCACGAACATCGTCCATTTAAGCGGAACCTATCAGCTTCCCTTTGGCAGCGGCCAGCACTTCGCCCATGGCGCCCGCGGAGCTTTGAACCAGGTTATCGGTGGATGGAGTATGAACTGGATTCTGACGTTGCAGGGGGGCTTCCCGGGCACGATAGGCTGCCCGGTGGGTACCACGTCGGACTTTGGCTGCTATGCGCTCCTTGTTCCGGGGCAGAACAAAGATGCCGGGCCGCACAATGTCAACCAGTGGCTGAACCCGGCTGCCTTTGCCCAGCCCGCTGCGGCCACCACAATCGGACAAACGGATTTTGCGCCCCTGGGCGGGTCGGGAACTCAATTCTATGCCCCCGGCTTCCATCGTCTCGACTTATCACTGTTCAAGAATTTCAGGACTTCGGAAAGAACCCACCTGGAATTTCGAGGCGAGTTTTTCAACCTAACCAACACGCCCCAGTTTGGCCAACCTTCCTATGGGGATTTTACCAACAAGGCGACTTTCGGCCAGATTACCAGCCTGCGCGACGCGGGTGACGACCCAAGGGAGATTCAGTTCGCTCTGAAATTCTATTGGTAAGCTAAGCATCAAGGCGTCGGGGCCGGATTCGTCCTGCCGGCCCCGTCAGCCCTCCCACAATTTCAAGGAGTGGCGTCAGGACGCTCCCTAAACTAACGCGAATCGAGCGGCCAAAGGCAGTCCCTCTGGAGCGGGGACACCAGTACGCGCTGATCGGAGAAACAGAACCGTAACAGTGTTCCACTTCCTTGGGAGGAGTTTTCCATGAAAATACCAACCAGGTGGCGCAGAAGTTGGATCCCGCTCGTAATCGGGCTTATGGCGGGAGTGGTGTCCTTCCTCTCCTCCGCAGGTCCGATGCGCGCGCAAAAACCACCCACGGCGATCGACCTGATCGACTGGAATGGGGGCGAATTCCTTTATGGCACGTACTACTACCCGGACCATTGGCCCGGCAAATGGGAGAACGACGCTCAGCTTATGCAAGAGGCTGGAATGAATCTCATCAAGACAGGCGAGGGCGCCTGGGGCACGTTGGAGCCGCAGGAAGGTCAGTTCAATTTTGATTGGCTCGATAAAGCAATTGCGACCTTCAATCGTCACGGCATCAAAGTAATCCTGGGGACGCCCAGCTACTCGCAGCCCGGCTGGCTTTGGGAGAAGTATCCGGACGTTGCAGCCACGGACAAGCAGGGAATCCGCTATCGCTTCGGGTCGCGTCAGAACATGAACCTGCTGAGTCCGCATTATACTGAAGCGGTTCGCCGCATTGTGACAGCAATGGCAGAGCACTACAAGAATCATCCCGGCGTGCTGGGTTTTTCGATTGACAATGAAATCGGTGGAGTCATGAGCTACGACCCTTACACCCTGGAGGCGTTTCAGAAGTGGTGCGAGCGAAAATACAAAACGCTGGACAACCTCAACAAGTCCTGGGGAACGGTCTTCTGGGGGCTCCACCTTTCCAGTTGGACGCAAGTTCCATTGCCCTGGAACACGATTGATTCCGGCGGCTACAACCCCAGCATGGCCCTGGACTTCAGCCGCTTCCACAGCGAGTCGACGCGCGATTTCGTGGCTTTCCAGGCGGATATCCTAAGACAGATTGCACCCGGCAAGGCGCTGACGCATAACGGCATGGGCAGGTTTGACATGGTTGATTACTCCCAGCTTTTTGAGCCGCTCGACTTTGTAGCCTTTGACCATTATCCGCCACAGGAAGCGCCAAGCTTCACCGACCACTTCCCCTCAGATTTCGGTTGCGACATAATGCGAGCCTGCAAGCCCAATCAAAACTTCATGGTCATGGAGGAGCAGATGGGAATCGGGGGGTGGGAAGTGCTTCACCAGCAGATCCCCCCGCCGCAACTCTATCGCGTTTGGTCCTACCAGGCGATTGCCCATGGTGCTGATGCGATCAACTACTACCGCTGGAGGCAGTGTCCCTATGGGACTGAGCAATTGCAATCAGCCGGCATTCTAAACTGGGATGATTTCGGGGGAGATAATTACAAAGTGGTTTCGCAGATGGGGCATGAATTACCCAAAATTACTGCTCTGCTTCATGGGTCAAGGGTCGTATCACCCGCCGCCATGCTGATTTCCCCCGAGAGTCGCTGGGCCTTTCATGTCCAGCCTCACGCCAAGGATTTCGACTACGATCGGCAAGCGTTGCTCTTCTATCGGGCTCTGCGGCAATCGCGGGTGAACGTGGACGTGGCTTTTCCGGGGAGCGACTTTTCACCTTACAAGCTGATCGTTGCGCCTTCGCTGCTGGTAGTCGATTTCGGCCTGGCGAGCAAGCTCGAAGCGTTTGTAAAGAATGGAGGCACGCTCGTTCTTTCTTACCTTTCCGGATATAAGGACGAGAATAACTGGGACACCCAGCAGACCTTGCCGGGTCTGCTTCGGAAAATGGCGGGCATCGACATTCATTACTTTGATCCGCAGTGCTCGCAAGAACAGGAGATCCTCGGATTCGACGGCAAGCGCTATCCGGCGCGTGTATGGTTCGATATCATTAAGCCTTCCTCGGCAAAGGTTCTGGCAACTTACACCAAGGGATTCTATGCGGGGAAGGCAGCGGTTACGGAAAACGTTTATGGCGCGGGAAGGGTGTACTACGTTGGAACCGAGACGAGCTCGCAGGATTTCTACCACCAACTGCTGGGCTCTGCACTTGACCAGGCAGGAATAGCACGTGGACCATTCGTGACAGAAGGCGTTCAGGTGGCGGAGCGGGAAAAGGCGGACAAGAAGATTATTTTCCTGCTTAACTATACCGGCGAGTCCCAGAAGGTCCCCATGGGCAAGGCTCTCCGAGACGTTCTGACCGGAGAAATGCAGCCTGCGGAGATTCCCCTGGCGCCTTATGATGTCAAAATTCTGACGAACCCCTGAAATGCTGTCCTTCGGAGCCTGCCGGAGAGACGGCCCCCAAACCCGGATTGACGAAAGGCGTTTTAAAAGTCAAGTACCGCACCGTCCGCCGCGCGCGCAGCGGCCGTCACGTTTATTTCCTGCTGGAATGGATACTTGGCGGCGGCCGTTTCGTCCACGTCGATGCCCAACCCTGGGAATTCGGGTTTCAGCCAGTATCCCGCCTCGGTCTTTAATGAGTGTTGGACGACTTCCCACCGCCAAGGAACATCGGCAAGCATATCTTCCTGAATCAAGAAATTCGGAGTGGCATACGCAAAATGAAGCGCCACGGCATTGGCAACGGGGCCAAGGGGATTGTGGGGCGCGACCCCCATGTAATAGACCTCCGCCATGGCCGCAATTTTCTTAGCTTCCAGGAGACCGCCGCAATGGCAAAGGTCTGGCTGTATGACATGGCACGCTTGCTGTTCGAAAACCTCGCGAAACTGGTGGCGAGTCACGAGCCGCTCGCCGGTGGCAATCGGCACGCGGACTGACTTCCGGACCTCCGCCAACGCCCTGACGTTTTCAGGAGGCACGGGCTCTTCGCAGAAATAAGGATTGCAATCCGCGATGGCGTTAATGTACTGAATGGCCATCGCTGGCGAAGTCCGGCCATGGAAGTCAACCATGATGTCCACAGAGTCACCCAAGGCCAGCCGGAGTTGCTCGATGGTGTTTGCGAATTTCCTTAGGGTTAAGGCGCCCATGAGCGGCTCTGAGAATGGAACGCAAACCACCTTTAGCGCCGTGTACCCTTGCGCCACCACCTGCCGGGCCCGTTCAATTAAAGGGCCGGCTTCGAATGTCTGATAGACGGCGCCCATCTCACCGCCGCCGAGGTGGGTATACATTCGGGCACGGTCCCGAACAGCTCCTCCCAGCAACTTGTAAACTGGGAGGTTGAGCGACTTTCCGAAGATATCCCAGCAGGCTTGTTCAATACCGCTGATCGCGCTCATGCCAATCGCGCCCAGGCGAAAAAAAGATTCGCGATAAAGCTTCTGATATAAGTGCTCGATGCGAGTGGGGTCCTCGCCGACAACAAGTGGCGCAAAGTCTTCCACTGCTCCTGCCACCGCCCGCGTTTTCGATTCCAAACTTGCTTCTCCCCAGCCGTATAAACCGGGCTGGTCGGTCTCCACTCTTACCAGGAGCCAATTGCGCATTTTCGCGTTCACCACCACAGTCTTGAGTCTGGTTATTCTCAAGGCACAACTCCTCCACATCATAATGTATGCCTAAAACCACATTGCGCTGATCGGTAAGATTGCGCACCAAGGCAAAATCAGCATCGCATGAGAATGATCAGTGGCTCCAAACAGAGGAAATCAACTGCCTGAACTCCTGGTCCGAGCGAATCCTCCCACCGGAGATGACCAGGTACAATCCTTCCCGGGGCAATTTCCGTAATACCTCCGGCAGTTGTTCAAAATAGCCACCCACAAACAATACCAAGCGCGATTCTTCCAATATCTCGCGGAAAACCGGCAATAATTGAAGTAAAGACGGACCCATACCTTCAATCGACATTTCCAATCCGGCGATACCTGGGATTCTCAACACATTCTTATAATGCTTATAGCCGGTTGTATGTAGGTGGAAGAGAACATACTGACCAAGATGTTTGACGACCTCCTCATTGTATTCCATGAAGATGTCCTGGTAGGCAGCAGGGGAGGCCATGCCCATGGCGTCTTCCTGGATCACAATGGTTTTTCCCGGCGCCCAATACCCGTAAATGTGGCCGTAGCCTCCTAGCTTCGGCTTCACGATGGAGAAGTGCATATCCAGTGCTTCGAGGAGTAGCTGGTTCACGCGTCCCGCCGCTTTCCTTATGGCCCTGGGATTGTCATGAAGGTCCATGAAAAAATCAGTCATACCTCGCATTGCCGCCAGGATGTCGGAGGGGCCGCGCAAAATCGAGGGACTGATCCAGCAGTCGGATGGAGCTTGGTTCTCCAGCCATTCCGTTTGGCGGCGCATGCACTCAAACCAGGCATTACGGCGTGGAATTGGCACAGTCTCCAACTCATCAATGGATCCAACGAAGTGTCCCGGCGCAAGTGAACCCTCTGCGTAGCGTACGGAGCAACCACAGCAGGCCTCTAACCAGGGAATGGCACGCCACGGGGCAGAAAAAGCCAGCAGATCGTCACAGGACAGGTCACGGTCCCTCTCGTTGAACCAGTATTCGTACTCGGTCATCACCAGTTCTGGTTTTACATCCTCCGGAGTCACAACGTGTTCCGGAAAGGGACGGCGCAAGAAATTTATGGGCATAAAGATACGGTCATTGCAGATTCCTATGGGGGGACGGGGCGTACCTTTTCTTCCCCAGAACCCATCCCGGAAGCGTTCGATGCTTTCTTCCAGTTGTGCCCGGTCCCTCATGTTCATGTCTCCTCTCGCCAACGATCATCCGTTCATGAAACCTGACCCGGATTCGCCAGGGCGGCGCGCGCCGTGTTCAGTCCGCCGCCGGCCGCAACGTCCGTAGCGCCGACCCATGGGAACCTCGATGCAGTTCCTTCAGGCGCTTTTCTTTTGGGGTCCTGGCTCCGAACGACCCTGGACATTATCACCTTCCAGAGCCGACGTAAAAGGGAGCTGTAGATGTTGTGACAAGTAATTCGGCTCAGGAAGCTTGGGGTCAGAGATCTCAGGGAACAGGATTAAATTGGACCGCAGGACGATTTGCAGATTGAGGTATCTTGTCGGGGGGATGGACGCGCCATTCACAAGGTGATCCACTGCCAAGTGGACGGCAGTCCGCCCCTGCGCTCGGGGCCGTTGGTACATCGAGGCATAGATGGTTCCGTTTTGGAAATAGGGTACCATCCTGGGGGCAAGATCGGTGGCAATGAGCCTCACCTTACCCGATAGGCCTGCCGCATCAAGAGCCTGGCATGTTGAGAAGTACAACCCGGTCGACATATAGATACCGTCGATGGACGGAAACCGATCGAGTAATGCAGCAGACTTCGGAAAAGCCTCTGCATCGTCGTCATGGTGCTCAATGACCTCAACAACCCTGCCTCCCGGGCAGAACACTGGAAATTTCTCAGAAAAGCCCTTCACCTTTCTGCGGTGATCTTCGACACGGAGCATCCCGGTCATAATAGCCACTCGAGAATTCGGTCGCGCAAATCTCGCCATTAGTTCCGCGGCGCAATTGCCGTTCAATTCGGGGTCCACCGAGATCACCGTGGAACGGGCGCTGCCGGGGGCATCCGTCGTTACACACAAGACGGCAATCCGCCGCTTGGCGGCCTCCTCAATCAACGGCGCAAGGCCATGCGGGTCTCCGGGCGCAAGAATAATCGCGCGAACGTCGTTATCGAGCAGCTCTCGGACTTGCTCGACTTCACCCGTACCGAAGCGCCGAACCAGTCGGCTGAGAATGCTGATGCCCAGGGATTCGAAACGGCGCGCCTCTTCGAGAACGCCAACCAGGACCTGTCTCCAGAAAAAATCACTCACGTCCGGGAGGCACACACCGATGCTCAGGCCGGGACCGCCCATCGCTAGTAGGCGGGCCGCCAGATTGGGTTTGTAACTCAACTCGCGAGCAATGCGGAGAATCCGTTTACGCGTCGAGGGGTTGATTTCCGTGCGGCCATTCAGCGCGCGATCCACCGTCGCGATCGAAACCTTCGCCAGTCGCGCGATGTCCTTGACACTGGCCTTCTTTAGAGCGGTCATCTCTAATTTTCATGATAGTTTATGCAAGCCAATCTGTAAAGCCCCCGGCGGCAATCGAGCCTCTTGAAGGAATGTAAGCCTCTCGGGCAAAATATTGGCCGCGAGTTGCGACAATCATCAAGGCGGGAACCAAGCGTGGCTGTGGGAATACAATGAAAAATCTGCCTCTGCCGAAAGTCTATCAGTTGCTCGAACCGGGCCCGGTGGTCCTGCTGACGACCGCCCGCAAGGGTCGTGCCAACGTCATGACGCTATCTTGGCATATGATGGTCGAGTTTGAACCGCCGCTGGTTGCCTGTATCGTCAGCAACAGGAACCACAGCTTTGCCGCATTGCGGGCGACGAATGAGTGCGTGATCGCCATCCCGGCGCTCGAACTGGCCCCCAAGGTCGTGGAAATCGGCAACTGCTCAGGCCGGAACGTGGACAAGTTCGAGAAATTCGACCTGACGCCGCTGTCGGCCGCGCTTATAGCCCCGCCCCTGGTGGCCGAGTGCTTCGCCAACCTGGAATGCAAGGTGGCCGATGCGCGTTTCGTCAACAAGCACTGTATGTTCGTCCTGGAAGTGCTCAAGGCCTGGACCGACCCTGCGCAAAGGAATCCGAAGACGATCCACCATCACGGATACGGCAGGTTCGCAGTGGATGGCGAGATGATCAAGCTGAAGTCGAGAATGCGATAATCGGCAGACTACAAGCGCTAGGAATATGGAGCCATGACCATGTGGAGTTTCTCGCTCGCATTACCCGGTCCATTCACTCCCAGGGCAGTGTCGCCTGCATACAGTTGGCCCATGCAGGGAGGAAGGCGCGCACCTATCGGCCTTGGGACGGGGATGGCGCCGTCCCGGAGGCGTCGGGCGGCTGGACCAATGTGGTAGCGCCCAGCGCGATTCCTTTCGCCGATAAATACCTGGTGCCGCAGGCGCTGACGCGGGACACGGTGGTGCGGTTGAACCGGCCTAGAGCCGGACGACGATCTTACCGAAGTGCGCGCCGCTCTCCATGTACATTAACGCCTCGCGGGCTTGTGCAAAGGGGAACGTCTTATCGATCACCGGTTTCATCGAGTTCACCGCGATGGCGCGGTTCATCTCCTCGAACATCTGTCGCGAGCCGACAAACACACCTTGCATGCGCACACCCTTCATGAGGAGGGCGACGGGGTTGAATCCGCCCCCGCTCGCCAGGAGGCCAATCAGCGTGATGCAACCGCCCACGCGTACGGAGTTTACAGATTTCGCCACGGTGCCCGCTCCACCCAGTTCGACGACATGATCGACGCCCACTCCGTTCGTCAGACGCAAAACCTCCTTGTTCCAGTCCGGCGTCGTCCGGTAGTTGACGGTTTCGTCTGCGCCCAGGGCGCGAACCCGTGCCAGCTTCTCATCACTGCTGGACGTCACGATAACTCGCGCGCCGTGCATTTTCGCGAACTGAAGGGCGAAGACCGAAACACCCCCGGTGCCGAGCGTCAAGACCGTGTCGCCTGCTTTCAGGTTCCCGACGCGAATGAGTGCGTTCCAGGCTGTCACGCCGGCGCAAGGCAGCGTGGCGACTTCCTCAAACGAAAGATGATCGGGAATTCTCACCAGGCCGTTTTCATCAAACGCGCTGTACTCACGCAGTACTCCATCCAAATCGCCACCGCCCAGCGCAGTCCGCTGTTTTTCTGAGGAAAGCCCGCCTTCGAGCCAACCCTGCATGAAAATCGGGCAGACGCGATCGCGAACTTTCCATCGTGTCACTTTCTCGCCCACTGCGACGACCTCGCCCGCGCCGTCCGAAAAGGGGACAGCGGGCAACTTCGCCTTCGGGTTATAAAGACCTTTGGCAAACATCAAGTCCCGGTAGTTCAATGATGCAGCGTGGAATTTCACGAGAACTTCGTGCCCAGCGGCTGGCGGGATATCACGTTCTACCACAGCAAGATTCTCCAATCCAAACTGCTGAAGCTCATAGGCCTTCATGCCTTTCCTCCGTATTCGAGAATGTTTTCACACCTTCTGACCCGTGAGGCGCGGGAGATTCGCAGCCGGACGGGCCGTAGAGCCGCCCGGAGCGGCCCGCACATACTGCACCGGCCAGGAGATTGCGTGGCCCAGCTTGCGCGCCGCACGCAAAGGCCAGTAAGGATCGCGCAGCATCTCCCGAGCTAACAGCACCAGGTCAGCCTGCGCGTTGCGAATAATCTGGTCAGCCTGAGCGGGCGCCGTAATGAGGCCGACGGCCCCGGTCGGAATTTGAGCATCGCGCCGGATTCGCTCCGCGAAGGGCACTTGGTACCCGGCGCCAAAAGGGATCTTGGCCTGCGCCACGTTCCCGCCGGATGAGCAGTCGATCAAGTCCACGCCGCGCGACCGGACCTGACAGGCCAACTCGACGGACTGGTCGAGGTCCCAGCCGCCATCTACCCAATCCGTCGCCGAAATGCGCAAGAACAGCGGAAAGCGTTCCGGCCAGACTCGGCGCACGGCCTCGACGACCTCGCGCAGGAGTCGCGTCCGGTTCTCGAAAGACCCTCCATATTGATCGTTGCGCTGATTGCTGAGCGGGGAGAGAAACTCATGCAGCAGATACCCATGCGCGGCATGAATTTCGATGACACGGAAACCGGCCTCCCCGGCGCGGCGCGCCGCCGCCGCAAAGGCTGTTATTATGGCCCGAATGCCATCCTCGGTGAGGGCTTTTGGAAGCGCGTAATTATCGGCGAAGGCCAAGGCACTCGGCCCCGCTACGGCCCAGCCGCCTTCCGCTTCCGGAACCGCGCCGGACCCATCCGAGGGGCGGTAGGTGCTACCCTTGCGCCCCGCGTGAGCCAATTGGATTCCGGCAATGCTCCCCTGCGCGTGGATGAAACGAACGATACGCGCCAAAGGCTCGATGTGGTCATCACTCCAAATCCCCAAATCTTGCGGACTGATGCGGCCTTCCGGCAGCACGGCCGTAGCTTTTGTGAAGACCAGACCGGCTCCGCCCACGGCGCGGCTGCCCAAATGCACCAAGTGCCAGTCAGTCGGGAAACCGTCCTCACTGGAGTATTCGCACATGGGCGAGACGGCTATACGATTGGGAATAACCACCTCACGAAGCGTGAGGCCTTCAAACAGATGCGGCATCGTCTCCTCCTTCTCAGCTCAGGTTGTACTTTCCAAATGGCAGTTCCCGCACCCGTCCCGCACCCGTCTGCCCGTGGCGGCAAAGATAGCGTTACAATATGCGGCAACGAAGGGCGGCACGCCGGGCTCGCCGACGCCTGCCGGCGGGGCATCGCTCTCCACGATGTAGACATTTGTCTGGTACGGGGCTTCGTTAAACCGATCGCCAAGCTGTCTCAGTTCCACAGATTTTTGGATGAACCTGCTGCGGGATCGATACGACGCTAAGTGCAGGGAACCGTCGAAGCGAAACGAACGCCCGGCTTCTCACATCCTAACATGTAACGGAGAACAGCCCAGGCACGTTTGCGCACCCGGCCTGACGCAGTTCGCCTCCAGATTGGATTCCGCCATCCGGCGAATCAGGGCTCTGATCTCGGTGCTCACCGCGGGTCGACCGCTGCGCTTGCGCCTGGAAATCCAGGTCCAGAAGAGGCGGAACCCCTTGCGATGCCAACTCACTACGGTCTCTGGACGGACAATCATCAGGGCCTGCCGCCAAGGGCTCCAAACAGTTGATAACCAGACCCAGACGATGCGCTCGGCTACTTGCAGGCGAGGCCGCGGATGCCGTCGCTTCATCACCGCCAGTTGCTGACGCAGCGCAAGGTTCTCCAGGGCGATTTCTCGGACACTCCGGGGCAAAAGAAGAAGCCGTACCAACGAAGACATAAGCGCAAACATATTGATATCGGAGGCCACGTCCGGAAAAGTAAACTGTCTTCAGCCAGATGGGATATTGGCGAAACACAGTAGTTGTTGATTGTCCGTGCGGTCTATGGTGGAGTTCCAGGGAGGCAAGCTGCGATTGCTCCATGCTAAGACCGGGGAGATCGTCGAGCGGGAAACGCACCCCGGACAGAAGATAGAGGCTCACAGATGAAAAAACTCAATGCAATCTTACTCTTGACTAGTGCCTTGCTACCTCTGAAGCTGTGGGCAGCGGATTCGACCACCTTGGTCTGGTTCGACAAACCGGCAACGCGGTTCGACCAATCCCTGCCGCTCGGCAACGGGCGCATCGGCGTGATGGTCTTCGGCGGCGTAAGGGAGGAGCGAATCGTGCTCAACGAAAGCTCCGTTTGGTCCGGGTCGTGCCAGAATGCCGACCGTCCCAACGCGTTTGAAGCCCTGCCCGAAATCAGACGGCTGCTGCTCGCGGGGGACAACTTTGAGGCCGAGGCACTCGTGAATGAGAATTTCACCTGCCTGGGTCCAGGCTCCGGCAGCGGCTCGGGAGCAAACGTGCCCTACGGCTGTTACCAGGTCCTCGGCAATCTGCGGCTGAAGTTCGCGGGCGCGACGGGGGGAGTCGAGCATTATCGTCGTGCGCTCGACCTCGCTACGGCTGTAGCTCGCGTCAATTACCGGCAGGGTGGCGTAAGCTTATCCCGCCAGCATTTCGTTTCCGCGCCGGATGAAGTCTTCGTTTCGCGCCTTACTGCCGACAAACCAGGCGCGGTGTCATTCACCGCCACGCTGGACCGACCGGAGCGATCTGAAACCCGCGTTGCCGCGACGAACGAACTGTTAATGACAGGGACGCTCAATGACGGGCGCGGCGGCAAAGGAGTCACTTACGCGGTGCGGCTGCGACTGCTTGCCAAGGGCGGCAGCGTGGAAGCTAAAGGCCGCGAGTTGCGCGTTTCCGGCGCGGACGATGTCGTCATTCTGCTAGCAGCGGCCACGGACTTTCGCGGCTTTGCAGGCCGGCAATTGAGTGATTCTGTCACCGCAACCAAAGACGATCTCGCCAAAGCGGCGCAGAAATCCTTTGACCAATTACGCGCGGCGCAAAAAGCCGATCACGAAAAATGGTTCAAGCGCGTCGAGTTGAGTCTGCCCGCGACCGGCAACAGCGCCCAACCGACCGACCGGCGGCTGATCGGGTTTGCGCAAGGCGCGCCGGACCCCGCGCTCGCAGCATTGTATTTCAATTTCGGACGTTATCTTTTGATCAGTTCTTCGCGGCCAGGCGGGTTGCCCGCCAATTTGCAGGGCATCTGGGCCGAGGAAATTCAAACTCCGTGGAACGGGGATTGGCACCTGGACATCAATGTCCAGATGAATTATTGGCCTGCTGAAGTCTGCAACCTTTCGGAGCTTTTCGAGCCGCTGTACCGGCTTATCGGCTCGCTTGTCGAGCCGGGCCGCAAAACGGCCAAGGCTTACTACAATTCGCGCGGCTGGGTGGCGCATGTCATCACGAACCCGTGGGGCTACACTTCGCCCGGCGAGTCCGCTTCGTGGGGCGCGACCACCAGCGGCTCGGCGTGGTTATGCGAGCATCTTTGGGAGCATTACGCCTTTACGCTGGATCGCGAATTCCTGTGGCAGGCCTACCCGATCTTAAAAGAATCCGCGTTATTCTACCTGGACAACCTGACTGAAGAGCCGAAACATCATTGGTTGGTCACCGGCCCAAGCAACTCGCCGGAAAATGCCTTCCGGTTGCCTGACGGCCGCGAGGCGCATGTCTGCCTTGGGCCTACGATCGATATGCAGTTGCTCCGCGAACTGTTCGACAACACTCGCCACGCTTCCGAGATCCTCGGTGTAGACTCGGGCCTGCGCTCTGAATTAATCGCCAAGCGCGGGCGTCTGGCGCCGAACCAGATCGGCCCCGACGGCCGTCTGCAGGAATGGCTCGAGCCTTACCCTGAACCGGAGCCCACGCACCGTCACACCTCGCCCATGTACGGACTTTACCCTTACTACGAAATCACGCCACGCGCCACTCCCGAGCTCGCCGACGCCTGCCGCAAATTCCTCAATGCGCGCGGCGACGACAGCAACGGCTGGGCGCTGGCTTGGCGCATCAATCTGTGGGCCCGCCTCGGGGATGGCGACCGCGCGCACAAACTGTTGACGAGGCTGCTGCGGCCTGCTGGTGAGGGCAGCGGTTCGCTACCCAATCTGTTCGATTCCCACCCGCCATTTCAAATCGACGCCAACTTCGGCGCATCCGCCGGCATTGCCGAGATGCTGCTGCAATCGCACACCGGTGAAATCAAATTGCTCCCTGCTTTGCCGAAAGCGTGGCCTGCGGGCTCGGTGAGAGGTCTAAAGGCCCGCGGCGGCTTCACCGTGGACGTGGATTGGAAAGACGGCAGGCTGGTTTCTGCCACCATTCACAGTACCGGAGGCACCGTAGCGCAAGTGCGCTATGGCAGCCGCGTCACTGAAGTCAAGCTGCGCGTAGGCGAGAGCAGGACCCTACAGTTGTAGGGCGGCCCTTGTACCCACCCTGGGCAGCCACTAGCGTCGCCCCCCACCGTACTGGACTCAATCCCCAACTGGGAAAGTGCGGAGGGCGGACGTATTCTCGGAATTGCCATCGAACTGCGGAGATCTTTCACAGCGTTCAGCATCACGGCCATGGGCGGCTGCTCTTCGGCTTTGTCTACAAATCGCATGCAAACCCGGGCTAGCAACAGAATGCCGTAGGCAGAACTTGCATGTCCCAAACCTGAAGACTCCGCGCCTGTAACTACTCGCTCCATGGGGCGAATCGACCCGACAAGAGACTTGAAGGGCCGACCAAGCCCCTGCCACTTCGATTTGTAAGCTGTTATACGGCCATGTGGAGCAGGCACCTGTTGGCCTCGACGAACGGGGTTCCCGATTAGTGGTGATTGTTTGTGGTAAGGGCTGTTCTCGCCAACTATGGTTTTAGGGTCTTGGCGATCCGTCTTCGCCGGCGGGTCCAACTTCCGGGTTGCGCGTGATACGCCCGCAGTGCCTACTTATCAGCCGATTCCTCGATAAATACGTGGGACAAGCCAGCACCTGCTCTGGGTACGTATACACGTGCGGGCCCTGTTTCCGATAAGGTGACTGCACAGCTACGCCTCCAAGAATGCGAGATGAGCAGAAGGCCACCGTCGGGTGCGGACCGAGCGTGGCTTCGTGCTCCCGTCGGCTCTGTCCCTGGCTGCCTTGCAACGTGAACCCTGTTGGTGTAGGGTTATTCGTGCCGTAGGACCCACTTCAGTGATGAACACACTCAGGATCATACAAATAGGCGATGTGCACTGGCCTGATTCGGCTGCCCAACAACTGGCGGACATTAAGGACCAAAGTTTCCCACAAAATGTGCTTGAACGCGTAACGCAGAATGCGTTGCAATCCGTAATCCGTGAAGTACAGGCCCAACTCGAAAACAAATGCCACGCTATCGTTCTCTGCGGGGATCTGACTTCGCGTGGCGAAACGAGTGGCTACAGGGATTGTGCGAGATACCTAGTCGAGGCTTTGGACCTGAGGCATTTGGGGGTTCAACGGGTTCATGCTGTTCCAGGAAATCATGACGTTGATCGTGGGCAGATCGATCCGGCCGGAGGGGACCTTTTCGGCAAGTTCGCGACGTGCAGGGAAACGTGGGATGCCCTCAGCCTTCCCATTCTGACCGTTGATAAATTCCGAAAAACTAGTGTTTCTAGAGGGAAGATGTGCAAGGCGGCCATCTTCTCCCTGAACTCTTCCGTCGGGTGTGGCGAGCGACGGCACCTCCCGAACCAGATCAGAACCGGATTGGAGGCTCTGCTCAAAGGGTACAGTTCCACCGCCGGTCCGAAGGCAGCTTTTGCTCTGGTCGGGGAAACCCTGGATACCCCAGCATTTCTTCACGACGATGTGGAGGGAATCTGTCACGAAATAAGGGAACTGAATGCAACTGCGCTGCCCATAGTGGTGGCTCACCACAACATCCTGCCCCAACGCCTGCTGCGCGTTGAACTTTACACTGAGCTATTGAACGCGGGCGTTGTTCGCTCTCGGCTGTCTCGCCTGCAGCGCCCGCTCTTGTATTGCCATGGCCACATTCACGATGACCCACTGGAGATCGTACATGAACCACAATACGCGGGCTCACGGGTCGTCTGTGTTTCGGCCCCAGAACTTGTGCAAGGCTTCAATCTACTGCAGGTGGAATTCGGCTCAAAAGGATTTCCGCTAGGGTGCCGGGTTTTCGCGTTCCGGCTTGACCACCACAACGGGGAGGTGCGCCCCCTTGAAACACGTGTCCCGCTTTGCTTGCCCGACCAACGGGGAATCGGACGGCTGGCAAACGACCGGGTTCCGCGCCTCCTATCGATTTTGCCGAGCACCGACATGCGACTGGGTGATTTGCACGAGAGGTTACTTCGGCCGGAAGCTAATCTGACGATGGACCAGCTTGCGGACTTGCTCGCCGAAGCCGAGTGGTTGGGCGCTGTGCAGATCACTAATCGAGAAGAATCTCCCGAATACAGGAGTGTCAGGAGGGTTGCCCGATGATCGGTGAGTCTCCATTTACACTGGACAGGTTCGAAAACGACCGGGACCATCTCTACTACCTCCCGGAGAAGGTGTTCCAGACCCTTCAAAGCGCGAAATCAACATATTTGATTGGGAGCCGTGGCACTGGAAAAACGACTTTTTTGCAGGCCCTTAGTTGCGCTCAGCAGTTGTCAAACCCGCAGTTGAAGGGACAACTGAAAGGCGAGCTACTCGACCGCGGTTATATTGGTTTGTACCTGAAGCTGTCGGAATACCAATGTGCCGCGTTTGAGGGCTGGCTTGCAGATGCGAGTGAGCAGTTCAGGGGCATGGTTTTCGGCCATTACCTTGATCTAGTCTGGCTGGAGGCGCTGGCGCACACCCTTGCGGACCTAGTCTCGGGAAGGGTGATACCTACCCCGCCATCCGAAGAATATGCGATCACCCGCTCGATCTTCAACAGCCACCCCGAAATGGCATCGGGCTCGGAATCTTCGGGCCAGTTCACGCTGAAGGTTCTTGAGAGGACGCTGGATCGGATGCGGATTCAGCTCATCAACTTGGCTTTGGCCAGAACACGGACTGACCCGGACCAGCTATCCAGGTGGTTTCCACTGAGGAAGGAGGTGGGGGATTTCGGCAGGTCTGCGTCGGCGGCAATGATGTCAATTGGATCAAGAAAGGCAAAGAGGAGCTTGCAATGGGTGTTCAAGATCTGCCTCGATGAGTCGGAATGCCTGAGTCCTTTCCAGCAGCGGGTTCTAAATACGCACGTCAGGCTTGCTAAGGCGCCTTTATCATTTGTCGTTTCTTACGTACGCAAGATCGACATGCGATCGACGCTCATCCCGAACATGACTGCGGACACGCCGGATCGAGCCATTGTTTTGCTCGACGAGATGAACGACTCGGAGTTTAGGTCGTTCGCCGAGGGAGTGGCGACGGTACGCGTTCAGAAAAGCCTTGGAAACGACACTGCCAGGTTTGAAACGCAGGCGTTGCTAGGGAGGCTCAACATTAATGAATTGCTACACGGAATTCTTAAGACCTCCGAGTCTGAGGAAGCGCGGAGGCTCTTAGCTCTTGCCCGTGACCTGTCGAAAAAGTCTTTCTTCACCGAAGATGCTCAGGAGAAGGCAGGAGACGGCTCCGAAAATGCACGCCAGCCTCCCATTTATCAGGCGTATATCATCGATCGGCTGCGTTTGCAGGTTCCGTCACCTGATAGCCCACAATGGGCAAGGCGAGCGCAAGACAGTGCCGAGCTAAGAAAGCGAATGGTTGCCGCTTATTTGTGTATTTGTAACGAGCTTGGCCATGACGTGAAATATGCGTACTCCGAGATGCTCCTCCAAATGAGCGACAACTGCGTGCGCGACTTCCTTGCACAGATGAACCAGTTGTTTGTCGGCAGCGCCCTTCCGCTCTCGAGGTTTCTTGGTACGAGGATCGGAATAGATGCCCAAAACGCTGCGCTGAAGCGTGCCAGTCAGATGAAAAAACGCAACGTTTTCACGTCGGGGGTATCATCGCCGCCCGAAACAGATGCGGTGATAGACTCCCTGGGCACTCTCACCGCCAAGCTGCAGACGATGATCTTTAGGAACAGGGGGCTTCGATTGAGCGAGTGCGGCCTCTTTGTGTTGGACGCCGGGCCTTCGGCCACCAATTCAGTGCAGATGCTCCGCCTTTTGAAGGAGGCGGCGGAGGCCGGGTATTTCAAGGTCATACAGGCCACGGAGGACACATTCAAGTTCCGAATGCACTGCTCCCTGGCTGCCGCGTACGGGTTCTCCTACAGAGGAGCGCAATATCCAGCGTCGCTCCTGCTGAGCGAGCTCGTGTCACTGACCAGGGAGAAAGATCCCCTCGAGCGAATCAAGCTAGTGGACCGGATGAGTAATCGCATCTACAAGGTCAATGACACCCTTCATCTCTTTGAGGGACTCTGATGGTTAAGTATGGCCAGAGACACTTGTTCGGCACCTCACAGTGCTCGGTGCAGGCGGCCAGCCTCTTGTCCGGGGATTTCGACCTGGCACTACTCGCACCGAGTTGGGATCATCGATCCGAGTGCATCACAGAGTGTGAGGGGCTGAGTATCGGAGAAGCCATTGTGCTTTTGTTTTCGCTCCGTGACGAGTTCGGCCTGCGCGACCAGCACGAGAAAAGAATTATTGAGTTCCTGGGCGAGCACAGTAGTTCAATCTATCGGGTTGGCGGTGACTCGGTGCAGGTGGGCTCGATGTGGGGTGATTTATGGCGAAGAGTTCGCGAGGCTGCCAAGACAAAGGGTGGGGCCCTCAAACTCCTCGTAGATTTGTCCGCCTGCCCCCGGTATTACACGATAGGCACAATGGCAGCCTGTATTCGCCTCGGGATCGCCAGCACGATCACTTTCTTCTACGCTGAGGGAATATACGCTCCTCAGGAGTTCGCGTTACCCTATCTCGACTACCCTTTTTCAGCAGGGCAGTGGCACTCGGTGCCTGTTCCCTTCTTGGAAGGAGACTACATCCCCTACAAGAGAAGATTCGTCCTGGTGTCAGTGGGATTTCAGGGCGTGAAAACGCATAGAGTCCTCGTCCGCGAGGATCCTGACAGAGTTTCCATACTGTTCCCCAAGCCTGGAGTGGAGCCTTTATACGAGGAGGAGGCGGGGCGCCGCAATGCTCCGATGATGGTGGAGTTCAGGGTGGGACCTGAGCAAGTCATCAATGCACCAGCAAACGATGCGATTGCTGTTTGGAAAGAGCTTGCGCGGGTGGCACCCGAGAGGCCTCAGTCGGAGAACGCAATTTACCTGTGCTGCGGGACGAAGCCGCACTCCCTGGGGTTGGCGCTCCGTGCGTTGTGTCTCGGTTATCCAACGGTCATGTATAACGTGCCGGAAAAGTACGGCTTCGTGGACGTAAGGCCTCGCGGGACCTATTGGACCTACACGCTCCGAGACTTGAGCGCAATCGCACCGTTCGAAGCCGACACCCGCCATGGATGACATAGCGCTTCAGACCCGGTGGAAGGCTGACCCCTTCCTCAAGTGGCCAGGCGGAAAGCGCTGGGCTGCAAGTCACATAGCCGGCGCAGTTCGTCGGAGACTGGAGAACAAGTACTTTGAACCCTTCCTTGGAGGGGGGGCCGTTTTTTTCTGTCTTTGTCCTCGGAGGGCTCTCCTTTCCGACATCAACGGCGACTTAATCAACATTTATAGGATGATACGCGACCACCCAAACGAAGTCATCGAGAAACTCAGGGTTCTTCCCGTATCTAGGGCTGAATACTACAGAATTCGGGCGAGCGAACCGTCCGAACCCGCGCTCCGCGCAGCGCGATTCCTCTACCTAAATCGAACTGCGTTCGGTGGGATGTACCGATTGAACCGCGCCGGAAAATTCAACGTCCCTTATGGTGGAGGCGAGCGGGAGCCGAGCGTACTCTGGCAAAGGGACATCCTTAAGGAGGCTTCAGCTGCCTTGAAGAACGCGGAGCTCAGGGAGGCTGATTTCGAGACGGCACTTGAACAGGCGGGGCCTGGCGACGTGGTCTACTGCGATCCAACTTACACCGTCACGCATGACCAAGATGGATTCGTCCGCTATAACAATCGCAACTTCTCGTGGGCCGACCAAGAACGTCTAGCCAAAGCGGCTTCACGGGCGTCCCGTCGCAACGCGACCATAATGATCAGCAATGCGCATCACCGGGAGATCAGACGTCTTTACAGGACGGCAACCTTCGAGACGCTGGCACGCTTCAGCACCCTCTGTCCGGACCCCTCCCGTCGCAGGACCGTGCTCGAATATCTAATAACCTTATGAGCGCGCGAAGCGCGGGGCTCTGAATTTCGCAATTAAGGCACCTGCTTGCGCAACGGCTTGCCCGTAGAGGTAACCAACCCCTCCGCTGAACATCCGGCGATCGCGTCAGGCTAGTTCCGTCCGTATCGTCGGCGACTCGGAAGCTGGCCGTTTTGAGAGGAACCGAGGATAACGGTTGGGGAATCCCCAACAAACTCGTAATGTCACGTCGTAGGTAAACGGTAGCCCACGCCAGCAGGGACGTCTGACAAGGATTTGGCTTTCGAAGTGACTGAGCGGGTAGCCACGGTCAGTGATTTTCTGACCGTGGGGTTTTCTCATGCACGATACCCCAATGGCAATCGCACGTGATCAATTTGAATCGGGCAGGCAGCTACGGTTGCCTTCTCTACGGCGAAATTGTTGTAGCTCGACCACCGCCAATCCTCGGGCCGCTTCACCAGCCCTTTCTTTACGGGATTCAGGTGCATGTACTCAAGGCGCTCATTAAATTCCTTCTCGTGGCGCACAAAGCGATCCCAAAACTGGTGTTGCCAAAGCGGTCCGCGGGTCCCGCGTCGGGCGTGTAGCCTCAGGGTCATGATCTTCTTGGCGTCGTGCAACACCTGCTCGATCCGCAAGGGATACTGCGGCCAGATCAGGGCATGCCAGTGGTCGGGCATCAAAACGTAACCGCAGAGCAGGAACCCCAGCCGCTGCCGCGAAGCTTCCAGCACGTGGATAAGCAACGCGTATTCAGATTCGTCGAATCGCCTGAACCGCGGGCGAACGTTCACGCAGAGAAAAAAGATACGGTCGCTGTGGCGCAGGCGATGGACGTTTGACACGCGCGCAGCTTAGCACCTCAACCCGATACGTTCAAGAAGAACCCACGGTCAGAAAATCACTGACCGTGGCTACCCGCTTATGGCCCGGAACAACTTCCGATTACCCCGTCATACAGGCACGACCGGATGGCCTGCGCGCCCTGGGGTTTAAATGCTGCGCGATTTGCGCCCGGCGGCTTTTCAGATTCCGCCAATCGCTTTCGTCGCTTCCGCCCAATGCGGCATGGCCTCCGCAACGGGTATCGCAGGAGCGGTCTTGGTCTGCTTGAAGAAGCCTGCCCCAGCCATTCGCCAGGAGTCGATCGCGAGCGCCGCGTCCATGGCGTTATCAGCTTCCATCAACAGGATGCCCCATGCATCGGGCGTCTGGTCCCAGCGCAGGATCTTGACGCCTTTCGGTGGGAAGAGTCCCGACGAAGTCAGCTTCTGTGCGATGCCCATGCGCTCCGCCGCGGGCATATTCTCATTGAGTTCCCAATAAGTCAGAAACAGCATACATCCACCTCCACTGTGATTGACTATTAGCCAGAGACATGAGTCCGGGGAGACAAACCCTTATAGTCCCCTTTCCAACTTGACCGCACACGGATGCAAATCATAAAGCTGTCGGTACAATAAGAAACTTCGCTGCCCCTGGATGAGTTGGTGTAAAAGCTTTCAAGTCAAGGAGTCGGTTTGCTCTTCGCGCGCACGAGGACCATGTGACTCTCCACGACCGCTCCGCCGGTGACCTTAACTTCTAAAACCGCGACGAAATACGGAACAGTCTGACCCGGGCGAATATGAAGTGCCCTAAGCAACTCGGAGACCTTGCTCTCCCGTGTCACGAGCTCCGCGGCTCCCTGGGTGCCAAAAGTGTTGGTACCTCCCAACACAAGGGCTGAGTTTACGTGATTCGGACTATCGGTGTAAGCCACGAGAGCGTAACCAGAAGTGTAAGGCGGGCCCGATCCAACAAATGAGTTAGGTTCTCCAGTAGCTGGCTTCTCGTTTACGAGCACATTCTCCTGCCCTTGGAGGGCGAAATGGAATCCTTCGATGCGCACCTCCCCGGTCGGGAGGTTCTGAGCTGGTGAGCCGAGAAAAATGAGATTCCTCCCCTGCACCTCGTCCCACGTCAGAAGTTGGGACCTCTTGACGACGAGGGACCTGTTGAGCGTGCTGAAGGCAACATCGAGGTCATGAACGGCGATGACTTCTCCCGTGCCGGCGTACGTTTCGTTGATTGCCTCGCTGGAATCAATGCCGTCTCGAAACAGCCGCAAACCTTTCGAGGAGCTTCCAACGAAGCGGGGGTTACTGAAGATTACCAACGTCGGCGCGCTCGGGCTTGTGAACCCCCCCCAGAATGTACTGAGTGCCGGGGGAGGTCCCTCTAATCTAACGATCCGACCGATCACGGCGCCCACGGCAATAAGGGCGATTCCAGCCAGCACGAATAAAACCATCCTGCGCCAGCCCGAGACCTTACTCGACGGGGTCGATATCAAGGTCGATTCGCCGGGAGGCTCTGCGAGGGGGACATTGTGGTCGGCGCCCCGCTCACGGCGGCGGGCGATCAAATAATAATGTCCCTTGGGAATCTCGAGGAGGACGGTGTCGAACTTGCCCTCCGTCATGTAATATTCGGCAAGCTTGGAACGGAGCCTGCCGGTATGCACGCGGACAACGGAGTCCTCGCGAGAATCAAAGTCGCTCCTACGTTCGAACACCGAAGTCGCGAGCTCGTGCTCGCTAGCCTGGACGGAAGAGTCTTGGGCGTATTGACGGCACAAATATGCCAGCAGATTGCGAAGGAGCTGGGCAGTTCTCAGGACCTCGGACTTCAGAATACTATCGACCTGATTCTGGACATCCTCCGGCGTAACCTGCCTCCGATCCGGTGGAGGCTCGCTGTGGTCTGTCCTAAGTACCTTCTCCATGAAAGCAGACTCCATGCTTGGCGCGTATTCTACATGTTTTCAACCACAGTTTCTACTCTCAATAAGCTTGATTAAACTTGACTGGTCACACATGACGGGGTAGCTTCGCATCGACTTGCGAGGATCTCTCGATCGCGGCGCCCAGTCGACATGCATTGACTGCGGCAGGGGTTCTCGCCTCCGGCTCTGCCTGAGGTGAAGTCGCCGGCCGCTCGCTGTTTCGAATACCTTCGAACGAACGTGATTGGTGACGTTCTGTGATGGGTGTGAGGCCGCTGATTGTATCGAGGCAAGACATACAGTACAGAGGTTAGACCTCGTAGTCGGCGCAACTCGCGGGTCCGAAGTTCTGAACGATCTTGCGTCGGGATCTTATTGAATCGAAAGGAGAATTCACGTGAAGAAGTTTGTTTTGATCCCATTTGTGATGGCCTTTGTGCTGCCCAGCCTAGTCTTTGGGCAGCGGACAACAACTAGTATATCGGGCAGCGTCATCGACCCGTCAGGTGCCGTCGTTGCCGGCGCCCAGGTTACAGCTACTGAGATCTCCACCGGGACCACTGCCAGCGGTAAGTCCGGTGGTGACGGCTTTTACATCCTCACCAACTTGCGTCCAGGAACGTACCGACTGCGGGTGGAGCAGCCCGGATTTGAATCCTACGTACGGGAAGGAATAATTCTGGAGGTTGACCGGCCGGTCAGCGTCAACGTCGGCCTGCAAGTGGGCAGTCAAGCGCAATCCGTCACAGTTTCAGGTGCGGCTCCGCAGGTCGACGTTCGGACCGGAGAGCTGAACAGTGTGATTACCGGAAGCATGGCGGTGGACCTGCCGCTTAACGGCCGCAACGTCCTTCAGTTGATGGCGTTGTCTCCGGACGTAAGCCCTTCCCGCGCGGGAGGGAACTGGATCCCCTACGCCCAGAATGCGATTCGGCCTGAAGCGACGAGCGTCTTCATGTCGGCAAGCGGCGGACGCGGAAACTCCACAGCGTTCTATCTGGACGGAGGCATCAACGAAGATAACTACGACCAAGTCGCCAACGTATATCCAAACCCCGATGCGCTTCAAGAGTTCAGCTATGAAACGAACAACTACTCGGCCAAGTACGGCGGTCGTGGCGGTGGCGTCGTGAACGCAGTCACGCGCGGTGGCACCAATCAATTCCACGGCTCGGCGTTCGAGTTTCTCCGCAATGGCGACCTGAATGCCCGCAACTTTTTCGCTTCCAAGAACGACGGGCTGAAGCGAAATCAGTACGGGTTTTCACTCGGAGGCCCCATACAAAAGAACAAGACGTTCTTTTTCGTTGACTGGGAAGGCACGAAACTGCGTGCCCAGCCTTCTCAGAATGAGGCCACAGTCCCTACGGCAGCGGAGCGCGAAGGGGATTTCTCAGCGATCTCAACACAGCTCGTCAACCCAGGCACGGGCGCGCCGTTCACCAACAATCAGGTTGACCCCTCCCTGTTTAATCCAATTACCGCCAAGGTGTTGAATCTCCTGCCGGTGGGGGCGCCCGGAACGGGCGTAGCGTATTACACCAGCCAGACGATCAACAACGACAACCAAGCGGTGGCTCGTGTGGACCACAGTTTCGGCAGCAAGTACCGCTTCTCGGGACGCTACTTTTACGATCAACTCAATGTGCCGATCGAGGCGGATACTCGCAATGTCCTGACGGCGACTGACAGCACTATGTGGAGGAGTCAGAACCTGACCCTTAATGGAGAATTCCTCCTCCATCCCAACCTCATTGCGACCGTAACGGCCACCTACGATCGCGTGATCATCAACCAACAGGGGGTTAGAGGTTTTCCCTCCTGGACGCAGCTCGGCGTGAATATTCGGGATCTGCAAACGTATACCGACGAGGCCGACCCACCCACGAGTGTAGGTGGTTATTTCAGTATATCGGGGCCGGGTCTGTTTCGCTATCCGAGCACGGAGTATCAGATCGACAACAATTGGACCTACATCCGCGGCGGCCATACGTTGCAGTTTGGAGCAGACCTCAAGCTTAATGAACGCACAACCGAGGACCAGGATTACGGTGGGATAGGCAGTTTCAGTTTCACCAGTCAAGTGTCGGGAGACAATCTCCTGGATTTCATGCTGGGAGTGCCGGATAACTTCAACCAACAGCTTTACACCGAAAACACCCTGCAAAGGAATGTTCCGGCATTGTACGCCACCGATACGTGGAAGGTCGGGCGAAAGCTATCACTGACCCTAGGCGTTCGGTGGAATCCTTATGTCGTCGTCCACGAGACCACGGGCAACAAATTGAATGTCTTTAGCCGGGCCGCGTATGACGCAGGTGTAATATCCAAGCGGTTCCCGCTTGCGCCTCCAGGGCTTTTGTTTGCGGGCGATCCCGGCGTACCGTCTACGGCCACCCCCTCCTCGTATGACCTATTTGACCCTAGGATTGGGTTCGCTTACGATCCGTTCGGCGACGGCAAGACAGCCATCCGAGGCGGATTTGGTATTTTTCACGACGAGCCGTACACAAACGGGTTTAACGGGCCGCCCTTCAGCATACCCTTTAGTCTCACCTCCTCGATACCGTTCCCTACCAGCTTGGCTGATCCCTACGCTACTCCAGGCTATACCGACCCATTCGCAGGAACGCTGAACCTTGCCACGCAGCCGTGGCCTGAACCGTTCTCTCTCTACGCCATGGCTCCGGAACTCACTGATCCAACCATTCAACAGTGGAATTTCACCATCGAGCACCAGCTTACGTCCTCACTCATGATCAGGACTGCCTATGAAGGGTCGGAGAGCTATCACGGGTTCCTGGGAATCGAAGGCAACCCTGCTACCTATATCCCGGGTCAGTCGACATTTCAAAATGTCCAAAGCCGCCGCAGTATGAGCCAATTCACCAACGTGATCCTCGGCAAAACAATCGGCACGGCCAGCTACAACGCCCTCGCGATCTCCGCCGAACAGCGCCTGTCGCATGGCCTGTCTCTAACGGCTGGATTCCGTTGGGCAAAATCCCTCGATGAGGTGTCCGGCACGGACTTCGGTGAGGATACCGCCGATCCAGCTCACATCAACTTCAGCCGTGGCCCGTCGGACTTCAACATCGGCAAGCAGTTTATTCTGTCTTTTCTTTACGCAATTCCGACCGCCCGATCGTTGGGTTTCGCGGGACGCCAGATATTGGGAGGTTGGAACCTCAATAGCATTGTGACGGTGCGATCGGGCTTCCCGTTTACGGTGAAGTCGGGTCTCGCAAACTCGATGATTGGCAGTTGGGGCGGGTACGAACGCGCCGATATGATTGGCGACCCGTACCTGTCGGACAGCCGATCTCGGGCAGAAAAGCTGAGGGAGTGGTTCAACCCGGCAGCTTTCACCTACAATGCAATCGGCACCTTTGGTAATTCTCCCCGCAACTTCCTCATTGGTCCCGACTTTGCTGACATCGACTTGGGTCTGGTGAAATCCTTCCCAATCAAGAAAGGTCCCTTTGCGGACACACAACGGATCGATGTGCGTGCGGAATTCTTCAATCTGTTCAATCGCCCCAACTTCCAACAACCTCAGGCGCAAGTCTCCAATGCTTCAACCCTTGGGATGATTCTCTCAGCTAACGATCCACGAATCATCCAGTTTGGGCTGAAATACGTGTTCTGACGAGGTTGTTTGTCGTGCTGATGTGACGTTTGTCAAGCCGAAGATGGAGGGTACCCGTTCGATGAACCCCGGGGGGCGATGCCGACGTCCAGTCGCCCCCCCTTTTACACAGCCTGAGGGCCATACATGGCCGCCACTCAGGTGTCTTTTCAAAGGCATAGGCGGTTTTTCGGCAGCATCATCTTGTACCAAAGGGAGCGACGATGCACATGACAAACACGCGACAGGTCGCGCTATTTGTGGCCGTGTTGATGGTTATTCCTGTTCTGCTTTTCGGTCAAAACACTACCGCAACCCTCTCTGCCGCCGCCGATGACTCTTCTCTACCTGCCTGGGGGCGCCCCGGACATTTGCGCGTGGAGGATTGGTACGGCGGGCAACTCTTTACCGCCCAATGTGCCTTGCTCGGCACACCTGGCTTCTACGAGGCCAATCCGGATGTGCTCTACGCTGTAACCACCCGATACAATGATCCCAGCCGAACCGTCGATCTGCTCGCGCGCGCACACTTCAACTGGGTGGCCGTGACCTGGAGCGCAGGTTTCTCGAACCAGTCCGAGCGCCTTCAGCAGGATCTGCTGCGTCCATTCATCGCGGAATGCCACCGCCGCGGCATTCATATCACGGCCTATCTTTCCATCGCCATGATGACCCCGGAAGACATGTTGGTGCACATGCCGGAATCGCGGGCTTGGGTTCTGGAGAAGGACGGCCAACCGGTTCCATACGGCAATCCGGAGAACTATAAGAAACTCGGCCGGGTAACGTGCTACATGGCGGACCTGCGCAAACCAGGCTGGCAGGAGGAGACCCTTCACCGTGCCCTCGCTGCCGTCGACGCCGGCGCCGACAACGTGTACTTCGACAACAATCTTCCCGAACAGATCAAGTCGTACGGCCCGGAATTGATGGGTCAGTTCAAAGCTCGGGTACTCGCCGAAGGGCGCAAGCGGAACCCGCAGTTGATCGTCACTTCGAACTATCATGGATCGTGCTACTTCCTCGCGCGGTATGAGAACAGCGGCAACACCGAGGACGGATTCGAGCCCGGGATCTTCCCCTCCGAGGCGGAGGGAGAGACCGCGCCGCAGGAGAGCCACCCGGAGGCCGCGGGGATTCCCGTGAAGGGGGGCCGCCTGATTATGAACGTCGGGCTGCTGCGCATGCTGACGGCAGTTTCCGAGGGATGGCGCCCGGTCTGGGTCAATGACGGCCACCAGCACGTGGGGGGCTATTTTACCGATGCTATCCCGGCGCCGCACCAGAAGCTGGCCCAGGCAGAGTGCCAAGCCTTCCAGACCGCGTACGAGAGCTTCCACGGTGGCAAGATCTCTGCCGACCTGTTCCTTCATAAGAAGAAAGCCATGGAGAACTGGGAAGCGCTCCGGCTCTACAACTCCTTTTTCGAGGAGCACGAGTCACTCTACAGCTCGCCCGCATCCCTGGCACGTACGGCCGTCATCGTCAACTGGCAGAGCGAGATGAAGGACTTGGCCTTCCTGAACAGGCTGGGCGCCCGAAATACAATCTACGACGTCGTTTACGAACAGGACGCGACACCGGCGAAGCTCTCCCGATACGCCGTGATCATTGCGGCGCCCTCGGTTGGGCTGCGTCCGCGGTGGCGGCGCTACGACGCTGTTCCCCCGGCCGAGATCGAGGCTGCCTCCCCCGCGAGGATCGCTGCGCCGGACTCGGTCATCATGAACGTGCACGGCCAGGCCAATACCAAGCACGTCCTTGTGCACCTGCTGAATTACGGGGACGAGCCGGTTTCGAGGATTGAGGTGACCGTTCGCGGGCACTTCGAGAAGGGGACGTTATTGTCTCCCGACGAAGTGAGAACCGATATCGAGGTCCGGCCAGCGGGTGAGTTCACGCGCATTGTCGTCCCTGAACTCAAAATCTACGACCTCCTGGTCCTCTAGGGGGAAGGGGACCGAGAAGAGTTCCCCGCTGCTTTCTGGATTTTGCGGGCGGCGGCCACAGCGGGCCAGGCAATACCCAGGCTGCTCGCTGATGCCTTGGCGCCGTTGCTGGGAATGGGCCGCCGCCTGCTTTTGTCTGCTCGCTGGTGTTCCTCCGCAGGGTATTACGAAGCCGAGGCGCTGGCCCCGTGGCCGGGCAAGTTGCGGAGGTCGGGTGGATTCAGGTTCATGGATGCCATCAGGCAATTTGAAGGGAATGATAATGAGGAGAGTCGAGCGCATGTCGATGTCGGCGGGAAAGAGCCATTGGACTGTCTGCAAGAGTTCGCTGATTTGGGGGCTGGTGGTCATTGCGGGTCTGGCGTTGCCGGGAGAAGGCGTCGCGCAGGCCGTTTCGCAAAAAGCAGCTTCCCTCCGTTCGTCAACAAGGGCCACAGACACCAGAACTTCGGATCTCACAAAGCAACCGGCTCTGTACGTTGTCGGCTACGCGCACTTAGACACCGAATGGCGGTGGGAATATCCTCAGACCATCAGCGAGTATCTGCCCAAAACGATGCACCTCAATTTCGACCTGT
>Ga0326727_10003665_pt1 | contig 48415 bp, 35 predicted proteins | sample MB2enrmetagenome_FD_207643 | JGI IMG/M metagenome (GOLD analysis project Ga0326727, IMG submission 207643) | Lab enriched peat soil microbial communities from McLean, Ithaca, NY, United States - MB29MY | ecosystem: Environmental > Terrestrial > Soil > Wetlands > Peat | place: USA: New York... | reverse complement strand
CGCCGTCGAGCGCGAAGCTCGGGCTCATTAAATCGCCGCCCGGCGCGACCAGCGTCGAGCCGTCGCCCTTGTAGAACCACTCCGGCTGCACGCCCTTTTCGCCGGGCTTCGGCTTGCCGCCTTCGAGACCCAGCTTGAACATGCGCATGGAATCGGTGAGCGTCGCCGGATCGGCCAGGGTTCGAAACATCTTGTCGCGCGCCTCGGCGGAGCCGAGATGCGTCAGCCCGGTGCCGGTGACGAAGAGATGCGCGGGGTCCTTGTGGTCGATGGGCAAGAGGACGCGGCGCTCCTTGAGCGCGGCCTCGAGATCCACCGGCTTGCCGACGCCGCGCTCGGCGACGATATTGCGGATCGAGGCGCCCGCCGCGATCGCCTGACGCGCAAGTTCCAGGGTCGTGCGCGCGCCTTTGACGAGGCGGCTTTCGCCGCGCGCGGTGACGACGAGCGCGCGCTTGTTCTTTTCGTCGATGATTTGAGCGAGTCTCATGTGAGGTCCCCATGCATGCGTGTTGGCATATAGCGTTTTTGCTGCGACAGATGACGGCGTGTTACAGCCAAGCAATTGGCGCGCGTGTCGGCTTCGGGTCAAGCGCAGCCATCGCGCGCCCATTTTGGAGCGACCGCTTGCCCCTCGACTCCGGACGGCGCGACCAGCAGTAGCTGCCTTCCCGCGGCTGCAAAACCCCCAAGACCGAACTTCCAGACTGAGCGAGTCCATCTGTCCCAAGAACGGCCACGAATGGGACAGTGGACGACCTCCCGCTCTGAAGCGACGCATGACCTTGCTCGAACGCAGCGGAATAGTCCGGCCTGCGGCGACATTGCAGGCGAGCGCGCGAAACTGGCGCTATAATTTCCGCATGGCGAGAAAGGGTTCAACCGGTCCGACGGCCTTGCGATATCGCGGTCCTGAGCCCGACCTCGTCGAGGCAAAGCAGCCTTCGGCGCCTGTTTGGCGGGAAGTCGTCGCCGCGCGAGCGGACGATCATGCTCTGGCCTAAGGCGGCCTTCGCGCCGCCTCTTTTCTATTTGAAGAGGACGCCCAGCCGGCGCGCTTGGCGAGCCGGTGCCGGACTTGTATAGGATGGCGCTGGGCGCGCGCGGCGCGCCGAACCGTCGCCGCTGACAGAGGCTTAATTCCCCATGAGCGAACCGAACGCCCTCAAGAGGGCCGTCAACGCCCCCGCCGCCAAGCAAGAGGGCTGGTGGGAGACGATCAAGGTCATCGTCGAGGCGCTGATCATCGCGCTGGTGGTGCGAACGCTGCTGTTTCAGCCGTTCAACATCCCCTCGGGTTCGCTGGTTCCGACGCTGCTGGTCGGCGATTATCTGTTCGTGTCGAAATATTCCTACGGCTATTCGCATTATTCGCTGCCGGGATTTCTCGATCTCGACCCAGCCGCGATGCCCGGCCGACTGTTCGCCTCGCAGCCCAAGCGCGGCGACATCATCGTCTTCAAGCTGCCGCGCGACGGCGAGACCGATTACATCAAGCGCCTGATCGGCTTGCCCGGCGACAAGATCCAGATGATCAAGAACCGGCTCTACATCAACGGCCAGATCGTCGAGCGCGAGCCTCTGCCGCCCTACAAGACGACCGGGCGTTTCGGCGCGGCCGAGGAGGTTCCCCATTACCTCGAAACCCTGCCGGGCGGCGTCAAGCACGAAATCATCCAGATCGAGGGCGACGCCAATCCGATGCCCTACACCGCCAACACCGACGTCTATGAAGTGCCGCCCGGCGAATATTTCTTCATGGGCGACAATCGCGACAATTCCAGCGACTCGCGCGTGCCGCCCGACAAAGGCGGCGTCGGCTACGTGCCGTTCGACAATCTCGTCGGCCGCGCCGAAGTGATCTTCTTTTCGGTGGAGGGCGCGCCGGCGTGGGAGTTCTGGCGTTGGCCGGAAACGGTGCGCTGGAGCCGCATGTTCCATGCCGTGCACTGAGGCGCGCGCCAACCGCCCCCCGCAAGGGGCTATGGGGTTAGCACATCTCGAAGACGACGAATAACCTCAGCCGGACGGCCGTGAGCGGCGTTCGAGAATGACCAAAAAGGCCAAAGTCGAGCTCGCGGCGCTCGAAGCGCGGATCGGCCATCATTTCCGCGACCGCGACCTCGTCGCGCGCGCCCTGACCCATCTCTCGGCGCCCGCCGCCGGCGGCCCCGGACGGGCGCAATCCTATCAGCGGCTGGAGTTCCTCGGCGACCGCGTGCTCGGCGTCGTCGTCGCGCAGATGCTCTATGAAGCCTATCCGCAGGCGAGCGAGGGCGAATTGTCGATGCGGCTGGCCAAGTTGGTGCGCCGCGAGACCTGCGCCGCGGTCGCCGAGGAATGGGACGTCGGCCCGCATGTGGCGATGGGGCAGGGCGAGGCGCGCGCCGGCGGACGCAAGAAGGCGGCGATCCTCTCCGACATCTGCGAATCCATCATCGGCGCGGTGTTCCTCGACGCCGGCTTCGAGGCCGCGCGCGAGCTGGTGACGCGCTGCTGGCGCGCGCGCATGGACGCCGACGTCGAGCCCGAGCGCGACGCCAAGACCGCGGTGCAGGAATGGGCGCAGGCGCGCGCGCTGGCCGCGCCGCGCTATGTCGAAGTCGCGCGCAGCGGCCCCGCGCACGCCCCGCAATTCGTCATGCAAGTGGTTCTCGACGGCTACGAGCCCGAACAAGGCGAGGCAAGCTCGAAACGCGCCGCCGAACAAGCCGCCGCGCAGGCGTTTCTGGCGCGCTGGGGCGCCAAATGAGCGAGACGCGATGCGGCTTCGCGGCGCTGCTCGGCGCGCCGAACGCCGGCAAGTCGACGCTGCTCAACGCGCTCGTCGGCGCCAAGGTCTCCATCGTCTCGCGCAAGGCGCAGACGACGCGCGCGACGGTGCGCGGCATCGTCGTCGAGGGCTTAACGCAGATCGTCTTCGTCGACACGCCCGGGCTGTTCGCGCCCAAGCGCCGGCTCGATCGCGCGATGCTCGCCTCGGCCTGGGGCGCGGCGGGCGACGCCGACGCGCTGGCGCTGCTGATCGACGCGCGCCAGGAGCTTCTCGCCGCCGGCGGAAAAGGGCTCGCCGCGCCGAACGCCGAATTGAGCGAACCGACGCAGGCGATCCTGAAGCACTTGAGCGAGAGTCGCGCGCCAAGATTCCTCGTCCTCAACAAGATCGACCTGGTCGAGCGCCCTAAGCTCCTGACGCTCGCCGCCCGGTTCGACGCGGCGCAAAAATTCGACGAAACGTTCATGGTCAGCGCGCTCGCCGGCGACGGACTCGACCGGCTGCGCGAAAAGCTCGCAGCCGTCATGCCGCCGGGGCCGTGGCTCTATCCCGAGGATCAGATCGCCGACGCGCCGATGCGCGCGCTCGCCGCCGAGATCACCAGGGAAAAGCTGTTCGAGCGCCTGCACGACGAACTGCCGTACCAGACGACGGTCGAGACCGAGTCGTGGAAGGACCTGCCCGACGGCTCGGCCCGCATCGAGCAGACGATCTACGTCGCGCGCGACAGCCACAAGAAAATCGTCATCGGCGAGGGCGGGCGCACGATCAAGGCGATCGGCGCGGCGGCGCGCAAGGAGATCGCCGAAGCCAACGAGACGCCGGTGCATCTGTTTTTGTTCGTCAAGGTGCGCGAGAACTGGCTCGACGATCCCGAACGCTACCGCGCGATGGGGCTGGAGTTTCCGAAGAAGTAGGGGGGCGGGGGCGACGCTCGGCGCGCGGGGAGAATGGCGCGGATGGGCGGGAAGGGCGGGGATGGGTGGAGAGCAGCCGTTTTCGCTTCGGGGCCGTTGACGCCGCTGCGCCAATTCCCGACATCAAAGGTATTTCAGCACGAGCGGGATCTTGGCCTGAAGCCGACATTTCTAAAGCGATCATCCGATTGGGATGTCATTCGCAACAACCAATCGGCCTCTTTCATCGGGCCGGAGGCGCGCAATCGAACTCCAGAACCAGGTGGAAGACAAGGACTTCAGTCTGCGCAGGCGTCTTCGTGTAATTAAACGGCACTTGTGAAAACAGCGTCGGCTGCGTGCTTGGCGGCACAGCGTAATGAAACGACGGAATCGCGGGAGACGAAGACGACATCTCCTTGTCGATCTTCTTTAGCCAAGTCGTTCGATCGTCGGAAACCGTATAAGCGATCATTCCTCCGACGAGTTCGTCGGTATACGGCTCCTTCGGATCAGAGAAACGCCCAAGTCCTTCCGCAGCAAGATAGTTCTTCGCGATCTCTGCGTCCTTAGTAAGGACCTTCGCTTCAATGCGAAGGTCAAATCCACCGAGCCCACTTCGGTAGAAGCGAAAGTCCGTCGGCTTCGCGTGACGGCCGATACCGGTTTTCTGCCTGCGCGGCGCTTCCGCATGAAATTCGAGGCTGTCGATGTCGGCGATGTCAGGTCCTAGGTTGTGCGCGTTCAGAATGAAATCGTACTTTGCCGACTCCATCTGCTCGACCAAAGCCTGCGAAACCGCGGTTTCCTCTGGCACCTTGAAGCCGTTCTTGCCATTAATTCGATGCAATGCCTTTCGCCACCATCCGTGGAGATTGCTGTAGATTTGCTGGCCTTCTGTGCTGCGAACGCGTCGTTCCGCTTCCTCGAAAAGACGAATGACCTGATAGATCGTGTGCTCCCAGAGAAGCTGCTTTCCGAGGGCGGCATTATTATCGAAGAAAACCGCGAACTGACTCACGCCGCGGCCCCCGAGTGCAGTACTGCAGCCGAAACGCCTCGAGCGTCAGCGAATGCTTGTTCCATGGTCCACGCTACGTGTGTCCACGGTTTTACGATAGCCACGCTGTTCGCGCGTGGATCGTAGCTTATGATCGAGTACGGGCTGAACCTGCCGAACTGGGGGGCTGCGGGATCAGACTTCGCTGCCGTAGGTTTTGTTCCTTCAGCGCGGCGTCCCAACTGGACCAGCAGGCACGCAAAATAATCGCCCTCGCGAGTGTTCTGAAGCTCGACAGATGTCTCCGCGTGGGAGCCGAAGACCTGTACTAGCTGCGTGGCTAGCATGCTCTTGTAACGATCGACGTTTCCGCCGTCTGGTCGTTGCAGGCTGTCAGCCGGGAGTTGAGAGTCCTCGTAACCACTTCGAAAATCAATGTACTCCTTCACTGCTTCTGTGAAGGAATCATCCAAGCCCATCCGCGCTCCAACGAGTCTAGTGATCGCAGCCTGATTGCCGGCCAGTAGCGTGGACAACGCCTCGTCCTTCACGCCATCCAGCGGGAAGGGTACCGTTTCTAGATCATGCTTTTCCAATCGGGCATGATCCAGAATCCAGCTCTTCCCGATGAGCGCATAAAAGTAATGCGCAACGTCAGACGTAAGAAATTTCGCCATCGCAGACAGCAACTTCTTTTCATCGTTGCTGGCCCGATGTTGGGGAAAGTAGATCGCGTTGAACGTGGACGAGAACCCAATTGGGGCTTCGATAAAGACGGCGTCATTCATGCTGCGTGGGATGAGCAACACGCTCCCAGAAAATAGAGCTTTGAACTGAGGTTGGATGTCGTACTGTTGAAGCTCGTGATAGGGATATGAAGCGAATCCAAACCCGTCCAATCCCAGAACATTTCTGTAATCAGCCTTCAGCAGGAGGTGCTCGGGAAGTCCTGTTTGCCGTGGGCTGCCACCGCGCGACATTCGAAGTCCGGATCTCGCAATAAAGTCGCCAAGCGACTTCCTTGTGCGTTCCGTCCATAGCTTGAGATGACGCGCGTACCTCCTATCGAGCGGTCGCAAGATAAGATAATCGAACCAGCTTTCGGGACTGCGGACAAGGTCACGCAAGCGGTGCGTTTCGACGTCAGCAGCGTTTTCGATAATCGACCACAGATGACCTTTCTCACCGATGGGCTGCGACGAAAGCAACGGCGAGTACACCCAGACTTTATCCATCGGATGCGGTTCCGCGTTTCGGGCAAAGATCGCGATGGTCGGACTGCGCGCTTCCGCGAACAGGCGGTAACGAAAATGCGAAAGGTTGGCGATGCCGACGAGGGTGAATTGCGCCGCTATGGCATTGGGGAAAGCGGATGCACTCCGGCTCACAAAGCTTCGGGTCGAGATCAGGATACCCAACGCTCCGTTGGCCGACAGCAGATCCCTCTTAATCTTCCAGACGAATAGCTCGGATAGACGCTTATTCGACACCGGGTAAATGCTTGCATCCAAACCAGAGTGAAATTTCGTCGCGGCGGCCACCGACTGGGCAATTTTCTCTTGCCGCTCTTTCGATCGCTTGGCATTCGTGCGACTGGCGGTATCCCCGAATGAGCTCCAGGGCGGATTTCCGACGACATGGCTGAAGCGACCGATGCCTTTGGCCCCTTCCGCCCTCACTTCGAACACATCTCGTGAAATTATGTTTGTCGTCAGCGCGGGAAAAACGCGCGTGCCACGCGCCATCTTAACCAGCGTTGAAATGTCGGCACCACTAATATAATCCAGAAGTGTCAGATAAAGACTGAAGCGGCACACATTAGCCGCCTGTACGTTCCGCTCGATCCCGAAGATGTTTTGCTCAAGCAGTGTGCGGGACGACCTGAAATCCTTAGCTGTCAATTGTTCAGCTGGCAGCGTTCGCTCTAAGATACGGCGGTATGCTCCAACCAAGAAAATTCCTGACCCGGTTGCCGGATCGAGAACCCGGCTCTTCTTGCCGAATGGTTCGATACGATCAATCTCATCCAGCACGTAGTCGACCAAGAACGGAGGCGTATAGAATGCACCCTCATCCGACTTGGTGTCCTCAGATTCGAGAGCGAGAAACAGCTCATAGATTGCCGAAATCGTCTCTGTTCGCAGCGTAGAAAACGTCACGTCCACAAAGCTAAGCTGCTGGCCGCCCGGGCCGATCCGGTCTCCGTGCCGTACTACACGGTGGATCAGATGGAGTATTTCGTCGGTAACTTCTTTCCGCTGTGCCGGCCGCACGGGAAAGATCGCCCCGTTCATCACCTCGTCTATCTCATCGAACAAGGCCCACACTTCGTCTGCCGGCCACACGACATGACCGCCCTGGGGGTCGCCCAGGCTCGCAGCAATCGACGGACAACGAGCGTTTCCGGTAGGCGACTTCAGACCGCTGATCCACTTTACGTCGATCACGTGCCGATCAAGCAAAACGTACAGGTACAGGAAACGGCCAATTACCGCGTGAGTGACAGAGCGTTCCAAATCAGGCTTTTTACCCTGAACTGTGTGGCTAAGGGAGACGATCCCTTCAAGCAAGGCTTTGTCGACGCGCGAGGACCGATCGATAGCGAAATCTCGCCATACGATCGAACTGCACAAGGCGACGGCCGTAAGCGAGGTCAGTTCAACTGGTAGACTCTGATCGTCCGCTATTCTCTCCCACGACACGCTGATCGGCTGTTGGGGAGGCGGCGCCAAGCTGCGCCGGATCTGCAGCGCCGATGGCGTCGCGATGAGTAACAGCGGGACGACGCCTTGGCTCCAGACCAAGCGGTGGATATCTCTTGCCGCAGCGTCGTCGCGAGCCGCGCATAGATAGAGAATGGGGGTAAAGCTCTGGCGTTCATCGCGCCCCGGAGCGCTGAACCCGAACACGGCGTAAGTGCCGACAGCGGCGAAAGCTTGCCTGACCACATGTCGGTTGGTCGTGCCGGTAAACTCTTCCCAAGAACGTACGAGGCCCGGCCCACGGGCAAGACCGAGACGCGAGATAACCTCCTCTAGCTTGGCAGAGAGGTGGTCGCCCGGTCCGTTTTCTGACGCATTCTTCGTCATCGCATTATAGCTAAAAATTATTCGTCACAGGTCATTCGCTGGCCATATTCCTTTAAAACTCCTGACAAGTCATTACGATTCATCAAGAATTTCTGGAATCGGAATTGTTCAGGTTGTTCATGGGTTTAAGTGCATGGCCGCTCGACTCAGGGCGATTAAGAGAGAATGAGTCATCATTGTTCCTTTTTTGTTCCCTTCGTCAAGGTGACGATCCCTGCTATCGCGCCAGTGCCGATGACCGGATCGACCTGCTCCGGCGTCGTCTCCTTTGATGCAGCTCGACTGAGAGATGCCGGGAAACTCCAGAAAGCAGTCATTGATCTCCCAGAGGCCAACGGTAGCTAAGGGTCAAGTCCGGTCGTCCGGCTCTCGGCGGCGAACTTCCGCTTAGGGTCGGTTGCGGCCCTCCGCGCGCCAATCTGGCGCGACGCCAAGCGGCTGATTCCGACCGCAAGGCCCGCTCACGCGCTCGGCGGCGGTGCGCTCAACTGGCCCGGCGCGGCGGGCGCGGCCTTGCCCATCGCGGCGGCCATCGTGCTCAAGCTCGCAACTGTGGCGCCGAGCTGCATCGTATCGACCGCCGTGCTCGGCACGATGACTATTGTTGCGTTGTCCCGCTTCAGCCCTTCGTAGAGCATGTTCATCGCCCTGAGATGGAAGGCGGTCGGGTTGTCGGCGTAGGTCTTGGCCGCCTCGGCGAATTTCTCCGCCACCTGGCGCTCGGAATCGCCGAGGATCACGCGCGCCTGGCGCTCGCGCTCGGCCTGCGCCTGCATCGACATCGCGTCCTGCAACGCCGGCGGGATCAGCACGTCCTTGACCTCGACCGAAATGACGTTGATGCCCCACGGCTCGGTGCGCACGTCGATGATTTTCTGCAATTCGTCGCTGATCTTCTCCCGCCCTTCGAGCATGTCGGCGAGCATGGTCTTGCCGATGACGTCGCGCAGCGCGGTCTGCGCGGCCCAGTTGATCGCCCCGTTGTAGTCGGAGACGTCGAGCGCCGCCTTCTTCGGGTCGATGACCTTCCAGAACAGAACGGCGTCGACGTCCACCGGCACCGTGTCCTTGGTCAGGGTCTTCTCCGCCTTGAAGGCGCTGGTGATCACGCGGGTGTCGATCCAATAGGGGACGGTCTCGATGATCGGAATGATGAAGAAGAGGCCCGGCCCCTCGAGCGAGCGGAAGCGCCCGAGGCGCAACACCACCACCCGCTCCCATTGATCGGCGATCTTGATGGAGTAGGCGACGATGAAGGCGACGACGAACGTTAGGACGACGATCCAAGCGCTCGCATGATAATAGGGCGGCGCGGCGGTCGCGTAGGCCAGGGCCAGGCCGAGGCCGACGATGACGACGAAAATCAGCGTCGGCAGGGAATTGGATTTCCTCATCCTGATGCTCCTTCTTCATGTCGGAGTCGGGCGTCGGTTCTTCGTCGACCCGGCCTCATTTTTCGCGCCAACGCCGCGCGCGGTCGTTGAGGCCCGTCAATCGGCCGGACGCCTTATCGGCCCGGCAGGCCGAGCCAACGCGGCGCGCGCCGGCGGTAGGCCTAGTTTTGGGCGCCGAAGCGTTGGCTGAAAAAGCGTTCCTCGGGCAGGATATACGCCCAATTCAACCACGCCGCGAGCGCCGCGGCGAACACGAGATTGAAGAGGACGCCGCTTACGATCGCGACGCCCGCGGCGAGTTCGATCGCGTTCGGCCTCGGCGGCCAAAGAAGCGCGATCCCCGGCGTTTGCAGGGCGAGGCTGAGGAGAAACATCCGCGGCGGCAGCCAGCCGCCGAACAGGATCGGTCGATCCGATTGCGCCATCGAAAGCTCCGGCGAAGCGCGCCCATCAAGCGCCGCGATCCATTTCAGCGCAAGCCTATAACGTCGGCGCGACGCGAGCCCCGCGGGTTTTCCGCCGATGATTGCGGCCGCCGGTCGGGCGGGGCATGATCGCCGGGGCGAGGGCGGGAATAGGATATGAGCGCGAACGCTTCGGAAGCCCCGAAATGCCTGAGCGTCGGCCCGCGCGCCGCCCTCGCGCTTTCCTGCGCCCTGGTGTTCGTCGGCTCGCTCGCGCTGTTCGTCTGGGGCCTCGGCGCCGCGCACGACATCTATTTCGACGAAACCTGGTACGTGCCGACCGCGCGCGCGCTGATCAAGTCCGGAGCGATGATGCATCAAGAACATCCTCCGCTCGGCAAGCTGCTGATCGCCGCCGGCATGCGCGTTTTCGGCGACAATGCGATCGGCTGGCGCGCGATGAGCGCGCTGTTCGGATCGCTGACGCTGGTTGGCGTGCTGATCTGGTCCTACGCGTTGCTGCGCAATCTCGGCCAAGCGCTGTGGGCGTCAGCGATCACGCTGTTCGATTCGATCGTCTACGTCCAGGCGCGCATCGCCATGCTCGACATCTTCCTGATGGCGTTCTGCGCCTTCGCGCTGGCGTTCTTCACCCTGAGCCTGAAAGAAACGAAATCGCCGGCGAAGTCGTGCGTCTACGCGCTGCTGATGGGCGTCAGCTTAGGGCTCGCCAGCGCGTGCAAATTGTCGGGATTGTTCCTGCTTTGCGGCATCCTCGCGGCGCGCCTGCTGATCGGCCTTCTCAGGCTCTGGCGGGCGCGCTTCGAAGACGCCAGGGAGACGGATTTCTTCGCCCCCGACGCCTGGGCGGCGTTGACCCCTGTGAACACGCTCCTCGCCTTGGGCGCGGCGCCGTTGCTCGCCTATTTTCTCGCCTATCTGCCGCAACTCGTTCACGAGGGCTCGATTCTCGAGTTCTTCGCTGCGCAGCAGCGCATGATCGCGATCATGATCGGAAAATCGGCGACGCACCCCTATTCGAGCCTGTGGTTCGAGTGGCCGGCGATGACGCGGCCGGTGTGGTATCTCTTCCATGTCGGGGGTCCGCGCGCCGTGGCATGGAGCGCGGCGAATCCGGCGCAGGCGATCGTCGCGCTCGCCAACCCGTTGGTCTTCTATGCCGGCGAGGCGGCGGCGCTCGTCGCGGCGTGGCGCTGGATCGTCCGCCGCGAAATCGACGCGATGATCGTCACGGTCGGGTTCTTCTCGCAATATCTGCCGTGGGCGATCAATCCGAAGGGGCTGGAATTCTTTTATTATTACTTTCCCTCGCTGCTTTGCCTGGGGCCGGCGCTGGCGCTTGTCTTCTTTCGCGGCGGCTCCCGGTTGGGAATCGGGCTGGCGCTCGGCTTTCTCGTGGCGGCCGGGCTGACCTTCGCCTTTTACCTGCCGGTGCTCTCCGCCCAGTTTCCGGTCGACCCCAACGCTTTTTCCGAGCGCATCTGGTTCGATTCGTGGCGATGAGGGCGAAACGGCGCATTTGCGACCCGCGCGCGCTCCGATTGACGGCAGGAGCGGGTCGAAGGCGGTCGATCCCGGCCCCCGGATTGGAGAGGTCGCGTAAGGGCGGATTGCCGCCGTTCCGAATGGGCGCGGAAATGGCAGGTTGGCTGTCAGTTCGCCGCCGCCGTCACAGCGATATCAGTCTTTTTCGCTTCCGCCCTCGCCCGCTCATAGTACTTTTTATCGGACCTGTGCCGAGGCGATGTTTTTCACCGTTTTTCGATAAGATTACAACACGTATGAAAGTCATACCGTCCGAGTTTCGAACTTTTTCTAAAGGTTTGACACGTTGCGTAGTTGTATTGTAAACTTACCACCAGCCAACAGAAAGGATTCTGGATATGCTAAGCATTGCGTTACCGAATGGCAGCCTCGAAGAGGGCACCATGAAGCTGTTTGAAGAAGCCAATCTCAAGGTGCTGCGGGCGCCCCGGCGGCACGGGGCGAAGATCGAGGACCCGAGGATTTCTCGCGTCACCGTCATGCGCCCGCAGCACATTCCGCGCTTGGTGGAGCAGGGGACGTACGATCTCGGCGTCTGCGGCCACGATTCCGTCCTGGAGAGCGATGCAAGAGTTTCGGTTCTCCAACACTTTTCCTACAGCCGAAGGACGCTGGGCGGCGTTCAGGTCGTGCTGATCGGCGCGGAGAACGATACGACATCGACTCCGGAGCACGTTCCTCCGGGCAGCGCGATCTTAAGCGAGTATCCCGGATGGACAAGACGATTTTTCGACAAGCTCCGCATTCCGGTTACGGTCGAGTTCTCTTATGGCGGCACCGAGGCCCACATCCCGGGCGATTACCGCTACGGCGTGTGCGTGACCGAGACCGGCTCGAGCATCGCTGCGAACGGTCTGAGGATTATCGGCAAGCTCTTTGAGAGCAATACCGTGCTGATAGCCAATCATGACGCACAACTTGATGAAAAGAAGAAAGAAGAAATCCATGTCATCCGTTTGCTTCTTTCTGGCGCACAAGACGCCCGTGACCAGGTTCTGCTTATTATGAACGTGCCGACAAGCAATAAGGAGGCAATCATCAAGCGCGTGCCGGCGCTGAAGGAGCCTACCGTCAGCATGCTGGCGCACGGGAAGGGATACTCGATCAGCTCTGTCATAAGTCGCCAGAAGCTCAATGAGGTTATACCAGACCTACTCAAGCACGGGGCGCAAGACTTGCTTGAACTTCCGATCTCGAAAGTGATTCGCGGGTGGTGACATGCTCCGTTTCACAAGCGCTTTCCGCCGGGCCGCCCTGTTTCCTTGGGCTGGACGGGCATATGATCGTTGATTGTCGAAACGGCGCGATCGGGTTGCATCCTGCCGCCCAACCTTGACGGCGGCGCGATGGATTGCGCCTCGTGCTTGCCTAAAGAATTGTGAGTTTTGAGAACCGGTCCTTGAAGATCGAGCCTGCGCACGGTCGCGCTGTTCTCAAACGTCCCGGATTCCGAATCGGAGTCGCACAGGGCGAAATCCTTTGTTTTGGCGCCGCGCCAAACGATCGCTTGGGGTCGAGGCCGTGTGAAAACTCAAGCGAAACCCGCGTTTGTTCGCTCCCTGGGCTCGCAATGAATCTGGGACGTTCGCAGAACAAGACAGTTTTCGCACAGTCTCGGTCGAAAGCCGAAGTTCAAATGCGCCCGCCGCCCAACCCGCTTCTCGATTTCCTTCTCGGCGCGCGGCGGTTAAGAAGCGCCGATGTCCGTCGCCGCCTCCCCTCAGCCTCGTCCAACCCCGCCCAAGATATCCCGCGCCGAGGCGGCGTTCTGGCGCGTCACCGGCCCGCTGGCGTTCGGCGGCTTCTCCACCTTCGCGTTGCTCTACAGCGTGCAGCCGTTGATGCCGGTGTTGGCGCGCGAATTTGCGGTTTCGCCGGCTGAGGCCAGCCTGTCGCTGTCGGCGACGACCGCGGTGCTCGCGCTCGCGATGATCGCGGCGGGGGCGGTCTCCGAAATCGTCGGACGCAAGCGGATCATGGTCGCCTCGCTCGCCGCGTCCTCGCTCGCCGCGCTGGCGCCGAACTGGCCGACGCTGCTGGGCTCGCGCGCGCTCGCCGGCCTCGCGCTCTCCGGCCTGCCGGCGGTGGCAATGGCCTATTTGAGCGACGAAATGGACGCCGAGGCGATCGGCCTGGCGATGGGGCTCTATATCGCCGGCAGCACGCTCGGCGGCATGTCGGGGCGCCTGGTCGTCGCCGCGCTCAGCGACCATTGGGGCTGGCGCCCGGCGATGGCGGCGACGGGCGCGGTCGGGCTCGTCGGCGCGGCGCTGATCGGCTTCGCTCTGCCTCTCTCGCGCCGCTTTTCGCCGCGCTGGCCCGACTTCGTCGGCCTGAAAGCCTCGCTGACGCGGCATTTGTCCGACCCCGGCCTGCGGCTGTTGTTCGCCGAGGGGTTCCTGCTGATGGGCTCGTTCGTCTGCGCCTACAATTACATCGGCTTTCGCCTGACGGCGCCGCCGTTCTCGCTGAGCCAGAGCGCCATCGGCCTGATCTTCGCGCTCTACCTCGTCGGCGCCGTCAGTTCGATGGTCATGGGGGAGCTCGCCGGCCGCTTCGGGCGTCGGCGCGTGCTGTGGATCGCCATCGCCGTCGAGGCGGCGGGCGTCGCCGTGACGCTGCCGGACAACATTTTCGCCGTCGTCGCCGGCGTCGGCCTGATCACCTGGGGGTTCTTCGGCGCCCATTCGATCGTCTCGAGCTGGGTCGGCCTGAGGGCGCACGGCGCGCGCGCGCAGGCCGCGGCGCTCTACCTCTTTTTCTACTATGTCGGGTCGAGCCTCATCGGCTCGGCGGGCGGCCTGTTCTACGCGAGGGCAGGGTGGCCGGGCGTCGCCGCGCTGCTCGCGGCGCTGACCGGCGCGGCGCTGGCGATTGCGCTCAGCCTTTCAAAAATCGCGCCGCCGCGCCATCATGTGCGGACTTGAGTCGGAGCGGCGCAATGGAATGGCGCGACGAAGGCATCGTCATCGGCGTCAGGCGCCATGGCGAGAGTTCGGCGATCGTCGAGGCGATGACCCGTGGGCACGGCCGCCATCTCGGCCTGGTGCGCGGCGGGCGCTCCTCCCGTATGCAGAGTGTGCTTCAGCCGGGCAATACACTCGGCTTGGTGTGGCGCGCGCGCCTCGACGAGCACCTCGGCGTCTACGCCGTCGAACCGCTGGCGCTGAGGGCGGGGCGGCTCATCGGCAGCGGCCTGGCGCTCGCCGGCGTCGGCTATCTCGGCGCGCTGATGCGCCTGTTGCCGGAGCGCGACCCGCACGAGTCTTTGTTCGAAGCGCTGGCGCTGATCGCCGACCATCTCGACGACGTGACAATCGCGCCGGCGCTGATCGCGCGCCTCGAGGCGCAGGTGCTCGCCGAATGCGGCTTTTCGCTCGATCTCGAGCGCTGCGCGGCGACCGGCGCGCGCGAGGATCTGATCTATATTTCGCCGAAATCGGGGCGCGCCGTCAGCGCGACGGCGGGCGCGCGCTGGAAGGAGCGGCTGCTGCCGCTGCCGGCTTTCCTGCGCCTCGGCGTCGCGGCGCCGGCGCCTGAGCCGGCCGAGATCGCCGACGCGTTCCGCCTCACCGGCTTTTTCCTGACGCGCGATCTCTTCGCCCCGCGCGGCCTGCCGATGCCGGATTCACGGCGCGCGTTCCTGGCGGCGGCGGCGAAGGCCGCAGCGTAGAGAACAGCCAAACGCGCTACGCGGCCAAAAGCAACGGCGTCGGTTCGTCCGGTTGCGTTTGGAGGCGATCGGCGGGGGCGATCGAGGGGCCGAGCGCGGCGAGGAGAGGCGCCAGGAAGGCCTCGTAGGGACGCCAGCGTCCGACCGAACTCTGGTAAAGCGGCCGACGCACCTGGACCAGGCTGGCGGTGCGCACGCTGCGCGCGTTGCGATGGAAGGCGAGGCAATGCGCGTCCCACTCGAGGCCGCAATGGCCGACGATGCGGCGCGCCTGCCCCTCGAGGTCGTCGATCACGTCCTCGTATCGCACGTCGATCATCATCCCCTTCGGCAGCGCGTCGCGCCAGAAGTCCATCAACGCCTCGTAGGCGCGGTAATAGCGGCCGAGTTCCGCGAGGTCGTAGGTGAACGGCAGATTTTCCGCGAACAGGGTCGAGAAACAGGAGAAGCAGGTGTCGATGGGATCGCGCCGGACGTGAACGATGCGCGCATTGGGCAGCGCCAGCGCGATCAGACCGGCGAAGCGGAAATTCCCGGTCAGTTTGTTGACGATCCGCCTCGCCGAGGACGCGCCGGCGCCGATGCGCCTGACATAATTCGCCCCGAGACGGCGGAATTGTTCCTCGGACATCGCAGCGACGATTTCGGGGCGACGCAGCGCCAGCGCCGCGGCGCCGCCGAGGCCCGTCGCCGCCAGTTCGAACTCGTCGATCTCTCCCGCGCCGTGGATGTCGCGATGGCTCGCCAGGATTTGCTCGATCAGCGTGGTGCCGGACCGCGGCATGCCGACGACGAATACGGGAACCGGGCTGGGATCGCCGCAGCCGTATCGGCGGCTCAAGAATTCGCGCGTGCAAACTGTCTGCGCGCGTTGGAGATCGTCGAGGACCGCCGCCTCGTCGTAGTCGACCTGCTTGCGCTTCAGCGCGCCGCCTTGCGCGAAATGACGAAAGGAGCGTTGGTAGTCCGCCACGTCGGCGTAGGCTTTGCCGAGCGCGAAATGCGCGTAAATCCGTTCGTCCGCGTCGAGCGGCGAATTTTCCCGCGTCAATTCCTCCATCGCCGGGAAGAGCGGGTCGCCGAGTTCGAACCGTTTCGACTGGACGAAGTGATGGTAGGATCGCGTTCGCCTCGGGGCCAGCTTGATCGCCGCTTCGGCGGAGGCGCTCGCCTCGGCGATTCGGCCGAGCTGCAGCAGCGCGACCCCCTTGTTGTCCAAGGCCGCCGCGCAGTTCGGCTTGAGGGCGATCGCCTTGTCGTAACTTGCAAGCGCCTCCTCTTCGCGGCCGAGGTTGGCCAGGGCGGAGCCGTGGTTGTTGTGAGCCTCGGCAAAGTTGGGTTCGAGGGCGAGCGCCTTGTCGCAGCTCGCCAGCGCCTCCGCGGGGCGCTTGAGCTCGATCAGCGCCGCGGCGCGGTTGGCGAGCGCCTGGACGAAATTGGGCCTGAAGGCGAGCGCCTGTTGGTAGCTCGTCAGCGCTTCTTCCGCGCGCCCCAGTTTGATCAGCGCATTGCCGCGGTTGTTGAGCGTGTTGGCGGAACGGGGGTCCGAAGCGAGCGCCCTGTCGTAGCAGGCGAGCGCCTCTTCGGCGCGGCCGAGTTCGATGAGCGCGTTGCCCCGATTGTTGAGCGCATCGGCGTGGTCCGGCCGAATGGCGAGCGCCCTGTCCAGGCTCGCCAGCGCCTCCGTCGGGCGTTCCAGCTCCCGCAGCAATCCGCCGCGATTGTTGAGGGCGTCGACGAAGTCCGGCTTGACGGCGAGCGCCCGGTCGTAGCTCGCGAGCGCGTCGCGTGGGCGCTTGAGGGCGACGAGCGCGTTGCCTTTGTTGCTGAGGGCGCCGGCGTGATTGGGCTTGAGGGCGATCGCCTCGTCGTAACAGGCCACCGCCTCCTCGAGGCGGCCCATCGTCGCCCGAACGACCCCCAAATCCGACCAAGCGGCGGCGCGCGTCGGCGCCGCGCGCACAGCCGCGCTCAAGGACCGCGACGCCTCGTCGTTCCTGCGCTGCTGAAATTGAAGAATTCCCTGCCGATGCCAGGCTTCGAAATTGCTTGGCTGCGTCGCCAGGACCGCGTTGTAGAGACGCTCGGCCTGATCGAGTTCGCCGAGCTGATGCTTTTGAATAGCCCGCTGCAGCAGCGGCGACGCGGCGGAGGTTGGATTGCGGATCGGCGGCCGCTGCTTCATGGCGATGACCTTAGTGAGCGCGTCCGGAATCCATTGATTCCGCGTGGGTCGCCCGATTCAGCGGGACGCCTCATATAGAACCCTCGAAGCTTTCGCCTGGCTTGCGCGAGGCGCGCCGCCCGCTACGCCCCGAGCGCCGCGAAGCGGATGACGCGGCAGGGATCGCCCGCTTCGGCGCGCGGCGCGTTTGGCGCGCGCACGATCAGCGCCTCGGCGCGCGCCAGCGTCTTGACCAGCGAGGAATCCTGCGAAGGCGCGGGGCGAGCGAGAAAGGCGCCGTCGTCGCCGCGCGTCAGGGTCGCGCGCAAATAAGTCTGGCGGGCGCCGTTGGGGCCGAGCGCGACCGCGAGGCGCGCCGGTTCGCTGGGGTCGGCGCCCGCCTCCGGGTCGCCGACCAGCGCGCGCAGCAACGGCCGCAAAAACAGCAGCGCGCAGACCATCGACGAAGTCGGATTGCCGGGCAGGCCGAGCACGCGCATCGCGCCGAGCCGGCCGTGGATCAGCGGTTTGCCCGGCCGCATGGCGATGCGCCAGAAGCCGAGCTCCATGCCGGCCTCGACGAGCGCGGTTTGCACCAGATCGTGATCGCCGACCGAGGCGCCGCCGAGCGTCGTCAGCACGTCGGCCTCGGCCTCCCGCGCCGCCGCGAGACCGCGCGCCAGCGCACTCGGATCGTCGGCGACGATGCCGAGGTCGACCGGCTCGCCGCCGGCGGCGACGACGACGCCGGCGACGGCGAAATTGTTGCAGGCGACGATTTGGGCGGGGCCGCGCGCCGCGCCCGGCGCGACCAGTTCGTCGCCGGTGGCGAGAATGGCCACGCGGGGCCGTCGGCGCACGACGAGGCTCGGGCGGTCAGCTGCGGCGGCGAGCGCGACGTCGCGGGGCGTGAGGCGCCGGCCCGCGGCGAGCATCGCTTCGCCCTCCGCGAAGTCGGACCCGCGCGGGCGCACGTTGTCGCCCGGCGAGACGCGCGTCTGAACCGTGACCGTATCGCCCTCGCGCCGCGCCTCCTCCTGCACGACGACCGCGTCGGCGCCGTCGGGCGTCGGCGCGCCGGTGAAGATGCGCGCCGCTTGGCCGGCCGCCAGGCTTGCCGCGAAAGCGTGTCCCGCCGCCGACTCGCCGATCACCGCGAGCCGCGCTCCGGGCTGCGCCGCGTCGGCGGCGCGTAAGGCATAGCCGTCCATCGCCGAGCTGTCGAACGGCGGCTGGACGCGCGACGCGCGCACTTCGCGCGCCAGCGTGCGGCCCAGCGCGTCGCCGAGCGCGACGCTCTGCTCGCCCAAGGGTTGGCGCGCCGAGGCGAGCACCCGCGCCAGCGCCTCCTCGACCGAAATCAAGCCGCCGCCCGTCATCGCGCCGGCCCGGGAGCGCGCCATAGACCCGACTTGCCGCCGCGCTTCTCGATCAGGCGCACGCCTTCGATGCGCATCGCGCGATCGACCGCCTTGGCCATGTCGTAAATCGTTAGACAGGCGAGAGCGACCGCGGTCAGGGCCTCCATCTCGACGCCGGTCCGGCCGTGCGTCTTGACCTCGGCGCGAACGATCACGCCGGGAAGCGCCTCATCAGGTTCAAGGTCGAGGGAGACCTTGGTCAGCGCGATTGAATGGCAGAGCGGGATCAGCTCGTGCGTCCGTTTGGCCGCCATGATCCCGGCGATCCGCGCGGCGCCGAGCGCGTCGCCCTTCTTGGCCTCGCCCGCGAGGATCAGCGCCAGGGTCTCCGGCTTCATGGCGACGCGCCCTTCGGCGATGGCGACGCGATCCGACGCTTCCTTGTCGGAGACGTCGACCATGCGCGCCTCGCCCGAGGCGCCGAGATGGGTGAGCGCGGCCATGCCGGTATCAAACAAGATTCTTCGCCGCTGGCAATGGCGTCGTAGCGGGGCGGCCAACTCAGGCTGGCGCGAGCGCCGGGAGAGCGTGGACGGCGCGGATCGTCGTGCTGGCCCGGCGACGGCGCGTTGTGTCGTCGGCTAAGGGCGTCTGGCGCCCCAAGCTCGCAGCCCCGCCGCCGTTCCGCCCGCCAGTCGCTTCGCGCTTCCATGTCGGACAATTCGATGACGATGGCAAAGACCCGATCCCAGCCGGCCCGCCTCGCGGCGCGCGAATGCGGCGCCTGCGCGTCTGGGGCTTGAGAAAGCGCGGCAAGCCTGAGACACTGGTCGGCGTCGCGTCCAATTCCCCGGAGGCCAGTCATGCGCAACCCCGTCGTCTCTTTCGCCGTCGCGTCCGCGCGATGAGCGACGCGATCGCCTATCTTAATCGGGCCGTCGAGCAGGGGCGCGGCCTCGCGCGCGCCGATCTCGTCCTCAAGGGCGGGCGCATTTTCGATCTCGTCACCGGCGAATTCGTCAAGAGCGACGTCGCCATCGCCAACGACCGCATCGTCGGGACGCACGGCGACTATCGCGGCGCGGTCGAGATCGACGTTAAGGGCAAGGTCGTCGTTCCCGGCTTCATCGACGCGCACCTGCACGTCGAATCCTCGCTGATCACGCCGCTCGAATTCGATCGCTGCGTGCTCGCGCACGGCGTCACCACCGCGATCTGCGATCCGCACGAAATCGCCAACGTGCTCGGCGTCGCCGGCCTGCGCTATTTTCTCGACGCGGCGATGGCGACCGCGATGGACTTGCGCGTGCAGCTTTCGAGCTGCGTCCCGGCGACGCATCTGGAGACTTCCGGCGCACGGCTGGAGGTCGACGATCTCCTGTCGCTGGCGCGCCACCCAAAAGCGCTGGGCCTCGCCGAATTCATGAATTTCCCCGGCGTCCTGGCGCGCGATCCCGCTTGCCTGGCCAAGCTCGCCGCGTTCCAGGGCCGCCCGATCGACGGCCACGCTCCGCTGCTCGGCGGCCTCGATCTCAACGGCTACCTGAGCGCCGGCGTTCGCACCGATCACGAGGCGACCAGCGCGTCCGAGGCGCTGGAGAAGCTCGCCAAGGGCATGCAGATTCTGGTGCGCGAGGGCTCCGTCTCCAAGGACCTGCGCGCGCTGGCGCCGATCATCACCGAGCGCCATTCGCCGTTCATCGCCTTGTGCACCGACGACCGCAATCCGCTCGACATCGCCGAGGAGGGCCATCTCGACTTCATCATCCGCACGGCGATCGCGCTCGGCGCGCCGCCGCTCGCCGCCTATCGCGCCGCCAGCATTTCCGCCGCGCGCATTTTCGGCCTCAACGATCGCGGCCTGGTCGCGCCGGGCTGGCGCGCCGATCTCGCAGTGCTCGACGATCTTAAATCCTGCGCAGTCGCAAGCGTGGTCGCCGGCGGGCGGATCGTCGGCGACGCGCTGTTCGCCGCGCGCGGCGCCGTCGCGCCGGTCGGACGCCACAGCGTCAAGGCGCGGCGCGTTTCCGCGAGCGATTTCGCCGCGCGCGGGCAGGGGCCCTCGACCCAGGTCATCGGCGTCACGCCCGGCAAGATCATCACCGAGCGCCTGCCGGCGATCCTGCCGTTCGCCAAGGGCCTGCGCGGCGTCGATCTCGACCAGGATTTCGTCAAGGCCGCCGTCGTCGCGCGCCACGGCGTCAACGACAATATCGCCGTCGCCTTCGTCCACGGCTTCGGCATGAGGCGCGGCGCCATCGCCTCCTCGGTCGGCCACGACTGCCACAACATCACCGTCGTCGGCGCCAATGAGGCGGACATGGCCATCGCGGTCAATCGGCTGATCGAGATCGAAGGCGGCTTCGCGGTCGCCGAGGGCGGGCGGATCGTCGCCGAACTCGCGTTGCCGATCGCCGGGCTGATGAGCCTGATGAGCTTCGAAGAGGTGCGCAACGCGCTGATCCCGCTGCGCGCGGCGGCCAAGAGCCTCGGCGTCGCGCTCGCCGAGCCGTTCCTGCAAGTCGCGTTCCTGTCGCTGCCGGTGATCCCGCACCTCAAGATCACCGACATGGGCCTCGTCGACGTCGACCGATTCGAATTCGTGCGCGATTGACGCCGCTCGCCGGCTCGCGCCTAGAGCGGGGCGGACGCTCGCGCCCTGCGCACCGCCTCGGCGATTTCTTCGTTTCGCCAAAGACCTTGCACGCGCTCGCATTCGCCTTGGGGCGCGTCGCGTAACGCGATGTCCGGCTTGGGCAATCGGAAGGGAGGCTCGAGGAGGTTGATTTCACGGTGCAATCCCGTCTTGATGTCCACGTTGTGCGAAATGTGCGGATGCGTCGTCAGCAGGCAGTGAGGCGTTCCCGAGCTAACGAAACGCTCGAGCGTCTTGAAAATGTCGGCGAAGGAAAAATGAAATAAGCCGTCCCGGCATAGCCACAGATCGCTTTTGGGATGGTCCTCGTTGATGATGTCCATGACCAGGAAGGTCTTGCCGGCGTCGCCGCGGTGTGCGCGGTTAAGCGAGTCGATCAATTCGCCGACGATGTCGGCGCCGATATATTTCATCCCATGGGGAAACCGGACGCGCTTCATCCAATGGAAATCGCCGCAGGGGGCGTCGAACAGGGTCGCCACGCTCATGGAATGGAGCAGGGGTTCGAATGCCGCCCGAAAGACCTCGGTGGAGGCGAGCGTCGAGCCATTGCCGCTGATCGATTCCGCGCTGCCCCAATAATTGGACTTGTAAATCAGACAAAACGCCTCCTCGGCGTCGACCGCATCCCGGATCTGCTTTCTTATCCGCTTCTTTTCCAGGCGCCTGGCCTGCCGGCGAACGAAGCGGATGTTCATCAACAGGTCAAACATCTCGCCGTCATCCGGATGGGGCTTCGCGCGATCGACAGTTCGGCATGGCGCCGCTTTCATAGCAAGTTCGCTCGGCGCCTTCTATCCTCGCAGGCGAAACGTGCGCCCGTCGTATTGCGAGGGCTCCGCCGGGGGCGGCGGCGTGAAGGCGAACGCGTCGGCGAACAATCCTTGCGCGGCCGCGCGCGTCAGGAATTCGATGAAACGAGCCCGGCTTTGGGGGTCGACAGCGCCTCGGGCGTCAGGGCCGCCAAGGGGAAAAACTCGGCGTCGACGACGAAGAAGATTTCGCCTTTCATCGTCTCGCCCGCTCGTCGAAGCCGTCCCGCCGCAGCGTTCCCGGCGGCGCTTCGCTCGGCGTCGCCGCCGAGATCATTTCGGCGCTCGCTTCGCGGGGGCGCCGAAGGCGAAGACGATCGCGACGGCGAGCCAGGAGAGGATCATCAGCGACCCGCCGATCGGCGCCGCGAACGGGAACAACCGCGCGCCGAGAAAGGCGCGCGCCGTCAGATCGGCGCCGAACAGGATCGCGCCGGCGGCCAGCGCGAACCCGGCGGCCAGCAGGCGCTGCGAGCCATCGCCGCCGCGCGCGTGGGCGCTCAACGCCGTCAGCGCGGCGGCGTGCAGGATGAGGAACAGCGACGCCGTGTTGGCGAGTTCGCCCCCGTCGGCATGGACGGCCGCCGCCGCGAGCGCGACGCCGCCGGCCCCCATCAGGGCGGCGAGGGCGGCAAGGGCGTCGGAGGCGCGCGGCATCTTGGGCTCCGGTCGGCGGGTCGGCCGGTTAAGAGGCCCGCCGTCGGCGTCTTGTCAATCGCCTCGCCCATCGGGCTCGCGCGCCCGGGTCGACGCGCGACGGCTTACCGGCGCCTGAAAGCCGGGGTAAAGCTTTCGCTCGCCGGACCCCCGGCGCGCCGCGAGACCCGCCCATGCCGCTGCTGCATCACCTGCATCAATTCGTCGCCGAATACGGCTATTTCGCAATTTTTCTCCTGGTGGCGCTGGAGAGCGCGGGGGTGCCGATTCCGGGCGAGACGGCGCTGGTGAGCGGGGCGGTGTTGGCCGAGCGCGGCGATTTCCATATCGTCCTGGTCATCGCCTGCGCCGCGGCGGCGGCGATCCTGGGGGGCAGTGCGGGCTACTGGGTCGGACGCGAGTTCGGCTTCCCGCTCGTCTACCGATACGGAAATTACATCCGCGTCGACGAAGGGCGGCTCAAGGTCGCCCAATACCTGTTCATGCGCCACGGCGGCAAGATCGTGTTCTTCGGCCGCTTCATTGCGATCTTGCGCGCGTTCGCGGCGTTTCTGGCCGGCGTCAATCTTTTGCCGTGGCCGCGCTTTCTCTTCTTCAACGCGCTCGGCGGGATCGTGTGGGCGACGCTGTTCGGCCTCGGCGGCTATTTCCTCGGCCTCGCCTTCGAGCATTACGCGCGCCCGGTCGGCCTCGCCGCGCTGGTCGCCGCCCTCGTCGGCGCTGTCGCCGCGAGTCGCTTCATCGCCCATCACGAACAGGCGCTGCGCGCCGAAGCCGAGGCGGCGCTGCCGGGGCCGCTGGTCGCGCCGAAGCGACGGTGAGTGGCCGGGTCAGACCCGGCCTATCTCCGAGTTATCTCCGGATTATCCCCAACTTATCCCCAACCCGCCGCGTCCGATTGGCTTTGGCGACGCGCTCGCGCGTCAGCGCCCCGATTTCGTCAGCTGGAAGCGTCGTTTCAGGGCCGCCAAACGGTCGATCGAGGCCTTCGGCAGCCGGCGCGCTCGCGCAATGTCGACGGCGTCGCGGCCTCGATCGTCCGCGATGCTCGGATCCGCGCCGGCTTCGATCAACAGATCCAGGGTCTTCAGGCGTTTGAGCCGGGCGGCGTAGAAAATCGGCGTCTCGCCGTGAGCCCTGAGATCGAGCCTCGGGCGGCTCTTCAGCAGTTCGCAACAGAACACGTCGTCGTCCCGCCAGACCGCAGCCCAGAGCGAATAGCTTGCGTCCGCTCCTCGCTTCAGAAGAAATCGCGCCAGGGGCAGGTTCTCGCCCCGCGCCACGGCGAACCAGAGCGGCGTCGCGCGGAAATCGCCCTCGTCTTCATCCATCGTCGCTTCGGCTTCCAGATCGGCGCCGGCGCCGAGCAACATTGCGGCCGTCTCGACGCCCGCGGGCTCGCTCAGCGCTCGGCCGCCGGGTTTGACCGCGCAGGCAAGGTGCAGCGCCGTGCGCCCCTTTTGATCCGTCGCCCGCACGAGGCTCGGTGATGAGGCGAGCATCGCGCGGAGCGCAGCGGCGTCCCAAGCTTTGGCGGCGTTGAAAACGGCGGTCTTGGAAGGTTGCCTCATTTCGACCACGCTGATCGCAATGGGGGTCAACGTACGGTCGCCGCGGTCGTCGTGTCCAGGCCCGGCGCTCAGCTTGCGCGCGGCGCCGCCGCCAGGGCGCGGTCCTGCGGGCCTATCCACAACCGCATGCGCTCGGAGCGGCGCAACAGATCGATGCTCACCGTTCGGGCGATCTTGTCGGCGTCGAGCAGGCGCATCAGGTCGGCGACGCCGGTCACCGGCTTGTCGTCGAGCGCGATGATCAGATCGCCGGTCAGCAGGCCGGCGTGCGCGGCCGGGCCGCTCTGGTCGACGCTGAGGAGGCGCGCGCCGCTCGCCTGGTCGAGCCCCAGGCGCAGCGCGATGCGGCGCGGGATCGGCGTCGTCGCCGCGCCGACGCCGATATAGGCGCGACGCACGCGCCCGTGACGGGCGATCTCGCCGGCGACGAAATGGGCGGTGTTGGAGGCGACCGCGAAGCAGATGCCCTGCGCGCCCAAGATGATCGCGGTGTTGATGCCGATCACTTCGCCGGCCGAGGAGGCGAGCGGCCCGCCCGAATTGCCGGGGTTGAGCGCCGCGTCGGTCTGCACGACGTCCTCGATCATGCGGCCCGTGCGCGCTTGCAGCGACCGGCCGAGCGCCGAAACGACGCCCGCCGTCACCGTCGCGTCGAAGCCCAGCGGGTTGCCGATGGCGATGGCGATCTGGCCGCGCTTGAGGCGCGAGGAGTCGCCGAGCCGCGCCGCCGGCAGCGTGACGTCCTCGTCGATGCGCAGCAGCGCCAGATCGGTGTCGGGGTCGTCGCCGAGCACGCGCGCCTGGAACTCGCGCCCCTCCAGCGTCGTCAGCGCGACGCTGCGCGCGCCCTGCACGACGTGGCTGTTGGTCAGCGCCAGGCCGTCGGGCGCGATGATCACGCCGGAGCCCGCGCCCGCCGCTCTGCCGCCGCGGCGCACGTCGATGCGCACGACGCTGGGAGCGAGCTTGTCGACGACCTCGGTGACGACGCGCGAATAGGCGTCGAGCGCTGCCTCGTCGTTCGCCGAAGGAGCGCCGGGTCCGCTCGACGCGCCCTCGTCGTCGAGCATGAAGCGAGGATTGAAACCTGAATCCGCCATGCCGGGCATGTGGGGGGCGGCGCCGGGCGCGGCAAGACGGCGCCTTTCTTTCCCCTCTCCCCGCGGCGCGGGGAGAGGCAGGGCGAGGGGCTTGGGTGAGTTTCCGCGCTGTCGCCGGATCGCTCCGCTCGCGCTGGCGAAAACGGCGCTTGCGTGCGGCGAATTGTTTCTAACGGAGCGCTTCCCGACCCCGCTCGAGTGTGCCACAATCGAAAAAAGAAGAATGCAGCGGCGGGCGCGCGGGCTCCATTAAAATGACGTATCAGCACGATGTGTTTATCAGTTACAAGCGCGAGGCGAATTGGACGCCGTGGACGCGCGACCACTTCAAAAGCCTCCTGCAGAGCTATCTGCAGCAGGACCTTGGCCATTTGCCCGACATTTTCATCGATGAACGCATCGAGAGCGAAATTGGCGAGGACTGGGTCCAATCTCTTGGGAAACACCTTGCGACTTCGCGGGTCGCCGTCGTTGTCTTCTCGGGGGACTATTTCTCCAGCGACTGGTGCATCCACGAACTCGACCTGATGTTGGAGCGTGTCGAGAAATGCCATTTCGCCGCGCACGCCGCCGGCAGGCTCATTATCCCGGTCATCGGCCACGACGGCGAACTCATCCCAGATCCAATTGCCCGCATGACTGCGGCCGATATCAGGAAATATCGGATCGCCTGGATCAACAAAGACACGCTCGATTATCACGAGTTTTCAAAACTCATGCGCGAGTTCTCGCCAAAAATCGCAAAGGCGATCAATGAAGCGCCCGCTTTCGAAGACGATTGGATTCCGCAGTGTGTGAATCGCTTCGAGGCGGTCTATGAGGCGCAACAAAAGGGAAGGCGATTGCCTCCCAGCAAATTTGTTCTCAAGGCCGCGTCGTCGCCGTTGGCGCCTCCGCGGCTCGTGATCTGAACGGAGCAACGCCATGTCGGTGACGACCTCGCCCGGCCAGATCGTAACTTTCTATTCGTGGAAAGGCGGCGTTGGCCGCACGATGGCCCTTGCAAATATCGCGGTCCAACTCGCGCGGAAAGGCAACCGAGTCCTCATGGTCGATTGGGACCTTGAGGCGCCGGGCTTGAGCCAGTATTTTCTTGGAGAGGAGGCGCGGAAAAGCGGCAAGGTTTCGGCGCAACCCGCGACTGATGACACCGGGCTACTCGGGTTGCTGAAGGAGGCGAATGAGCGCGGCGACGGCAAGGTCGAAGCGCAATTTTTGAGGAGCAAGCTCCTTAACATCAGGATTCCGCCCGACCCTCCGAGCTACAGCAATCCAAGCCCCCCGACGCCGGGCCGGCTCGATCTCCTTCCGTCGGGGCACGGAAGTCAAAACTATGCGACGCACCTCGCGGAGTTTTCTTGGACAAGCTTCTTCGCGCAGCGCAAAGGCGGCGAGTGGTTGGAATCTTTGCGGCAAAATTGGTCGATGAACTACGAGTTCGTTGTCGTAGATTCGCGCACGGGTCTCAGCGACAGCGGCGGCGTCTGCACGATTCAATTACCCGACTTCTTAGTTTTGGTCTTCACCGCCAACGATCAATCGTTTGACGGTGGTTTGAAAGCTGTCGCGGCCGCTCAAAGCGCACGAAGTTCCTTCGCCTTTGAGCGCGCGCCGCTTGCAGTGATCCCTTTGCTTTCCCGCTGGGATGGCGAAGCGGAAGTGGAACTCGCTGAAATCTGGATGAATCGATTCGACGAAGCGTTGCGTCCTTTGATCTCGTCGTGGCTGCCGAAGGACTTCTCGCCGCGCGATTTTCTCGAGAAGTTTCGCGTGCCGCACGTGCCGCGTTTTTCGTTCGGGGAGCCTTTGCCCGTGCTCACCCACACGTTGACAGATTCAAATCTGCCGGGTCTTGCGTACGAATCCATGTCGAAACTGTTGCACGCAAAGCTGACCAATGCCGGCGCCTTGATCGATTCTTCCTATCAATCGCCGAGATATATGGCAGGGGCTGCGGACGACAACGAAGCAGCGCTACTCACGCTGGCATCGGATTCAGTTTCCCTCAATCGGGAAATCGGGCGATTGAGACGGGCGTACGGAGAGAACTCTGCCGAACTGGTTGAATTCCTCAATCGCGCCTCGCTGATGCTCCGCCGCCTGGCCCGATTTGGCGAGGCCGAGCCACTAATGCGGCGCGCGTTGTCCATCAACGAGGCGCGCCACGGGCCGGATCATCCGGAGGTGGCGACATCCCTCAACAATCTCGCGAGCTTGCTCCGAGCCACTAACCGGATCGGCGAGGCGGAGCCGCTTTATCGGCGCGCGCTGGCGATCGACGAGGCGAGTTACGGACCGGATCATCCCGAGGTGGCGACAGACCTTAACAACCTCGCGATATTGCTCAGCGGCGCGAATCGGGTCGGCGAGGCGGAGCCGCTTTATCGGCGCGCGCTGGCGATCGACGAGGCGCGCTACGGGCCGAATCATCCCAAGGTGGCCACAGCCCTCAACAACCTCGCGCAATTGCTTCGCACCATGAACCGCCTCGACGAAGCCGAGCCGTTGATGCGGCGCGCGCTGGCGATCGACGAGGCGCGCTACGGGCTGGATCATCCCGAGGTGGCGACAGCCCTCAACAATCTCGCGGACTTGCTCCAGGACACGAACCGCCTCGGCGAGGCGGAGCCGCTTTACCGGCGCGCGCTGGCGATCGACGAGGCGAGTGCCGGACCGCACCATCCCGAGGTGGCGACAGACCTTAGCAATCTCGCGGGCTTGCTCCAGGACACGAACCGCCTGGGCGAGGCCGAGCGGTTGACTCGGCGCGCGCTGGCGATCGATGAGACGACCTACGGGCCGGACCATCCGGAGGTGGCGAGAGACCTCAACAATCTCGCGGGCCTGCTCTACTCGACTAACCGGCGCGGCGAGGCCGAGTTGCTATATCGGCGCGCGCTGGCGATTCTCGAGGCAAGCTACGGACCCGATCATCCGAAGGTCGCGACCGGTCTCAACAATCTCGCGGTTTTACTCCACGACGCGAACCGCCTCGACGAGGCTGAGCCGCTCGTGCGGCGCGCGCTGGCGATCGACGAGGCGAGCTATGGGCCGGATCACCCAGATGTCGCGAGAGCCCTCAACAATCTTGCGGGCCTACTCCAGCACACGAACCGCCTCGGCGAGGCCGAGCCGCTTTATCGCCGTGCGCTGGCGATCGACGAGGCGAGCTACGGGCCGGATCATCCGAATGTGGCGATGAACCTCAACAATCTCGCGAGACTGCTCCACGACACAAACCGCCTCGGCGAGGCCGAGCCGCTGATGCGGCGCGCGCTGGCGATCGACGACGCGAGCTACGGGCCGGATCATCCTAATGTGGCCATCCGCCTCAATAATCTCGCCGGTTTGCTCCAGGCCAAGAAGCGTCTCGGCGAAGCCGAGCCACTTTTTCGCCGAGCGCTGGCGATCGACGAGGCGAGCTATGGGCCGGATCATCCCAGCGTGGCGAGAGACCTCAACAACCTCGCGCTCTTGCTCCAGGCCACGAACCGCCTTGGCGAGGCGGAGCCGCTTTTTCGCCGCGCGCTGGCGATCTTCGAGGCGAGCTACGGGCCGGATCATCCGCAGACGGCGACGGTGCGCAAGAATCTCGCCGCGCTCGAAGCCTCGCGGGGATGAGGCGGGTCGGCGGCGGGTGCCCCTTCCCCCCTTGCGGGGGAAGGTGTCGGCCGAAGGCCGACGGATGAGGGGGGTCGCGCGCAAGCGCGACGGCTGCGCGCTGCGCCGCTCGTTTACGAATGACGCCGCAATCGCACATATCAAACGCAATTGTGAAAGCTGCCCAGCCCCGCCCGAACGCGTTCGCTCGCGCGTTGAGCGCGCGAAGCCATCGCGCTTCGCGCGATCCCCCATCCGTCACGCTTCGCGTGGCCACCTTCCCCCGCAAGGGGAGAAGGGGGCGCGCGCCTGGCGCCGGCCGCGCGAGCGAGACGTTCGAGGCTAGGCGGCCTTCGGCTCCGCGCCGAAGCGATTGTCTCCCGCCGTGCCTCGAAAGCAGAACCACACCAGGAGCGCAACGCCGCCGACCAGCGGGACGAAGACGATCAGCAGGCGCCAGCCGGAGCGGTCCGTGTCGTGCAGCCGCCTGACGGCGACGGCGACGGCGGGAATGATGAGGGCGAGCGCGACGATCGCTTGCAGAAGGGGATAGCCGACGACGGCCTTGTCGACGATCGAGGCGAGGACGCTGGCGAGGGCGTTGAAGAGCGCGAACCACCAATATTCCGACCGCGCCGCGCGGCCGTGAAAGTCCGCGTATTTCGACAAACACGTGGAAATCGCTTGTCCAAAACCCATATCCGCCTCTCCAAGCCCGCCGCTGGCGGCCCTCATCCGTCGGCCTTCGGCCGACACCTTCTTCCGCGACGCGGGAGAAGGGGCGCGCGCGCCGCCGCGCCTACACGTGCTCCACCGCCACCACCCCCGCGACCGCCTTCAGGGCGCCGGCCAGCGCCCCCGTGACCGCATAGCGGCCGGGAAGCTTCACCTCGACTTCGCCTTCGCGCGGCCCCAGCATCACCACCAGCGAGACTTCGCCTTCGCCCTTGACGCGCAGGCGCTCGGCGATCGCGGCGAGCGGGGCTTCGTCGCGCACGAACACGCGCAGCCTCGTCTGCGCCTTGGCGGCGGCCTCGCTCAGCGACTCGACCTCGACGATGCGCGCGCGCACGTCTTCGCCGTCGACGGCGGCCTGCAGGGTCACCAGCACGTCGGCGCCTTTTTCGAGGAGATCGCGGTATTGGGCGAGGCCCTCCTGGAACAGGATCGCCTCGTATTGGCCCGAGGGGTCGGAGAGCTGGACGACGCCGATCTTGGCGCCGCTCTTGGCGCGCCGCTCGTAGCGGTCGATGACGCTGGCACCGAGCCGCGCGGTGGTCGCGCCGCCGTGAACGGCGCGCGCGAACTCCGCCCAGCGCGTCGCGCGCAGCCGCTTCAGCGCCGGCTCATAAGATTCCAGCGGATGGCCGGAGAGGAAGAAGCCGACCGCCTCGAATTCGCGCCGCAAGCGATCGGCCGCCGACCACGCTTGCGCGCGCACGCGCAGCGGCGCGGCTTCCGTCTCGCCGAACAGTTCGTTCTGCCCGGCGGCCTCTTCCTCGGCGCGCCGGTGGGCGAGCGCCAGCATCGGCTCGATCGCCGCGAAGGCGACGGCGCGTTCCGCCTCCAGTTCGTCGAACGCGCCGGCCGCGGCAAGGCTCTCCAGCGCCTTCTTGTTCATGGCGCGCGCGTCGACGCGGCGCGCGAAGTCGGCGAGCGAGGCGAACGGCCGTCCCCCGCGCGCCTCGACGATCGCCGCCGCCTGGGCCTCGCCGACGCCCTTGACCGCGCTGAGGGCGTAGGCGATCGAGGGCGCGCCAGCGGCGTCGAGCCGCACGTCGAAATCGACGTCGGAGCCGTTGATCGAAGGCGGCGCGACCGCGAGCCCGAGCCGCTGCGCCTCGGCGCGGAATTCGGCCAGCTTGTCGGTGTTGGATTTGTCCAGCGTCATCGAGGCGGCGAGGAATTCGGCGGGGTGGTTCGCCTTGAACCAGGCGGTTTGATAGGCGATGAAGGCGTAGGGCGCCGAGTGCGACTTGTTGAAGCCGTATTCGGCGAATTTCGCGCAGGCGTCGAAGATCGCATCGGCGGCCGCCCTGGCGATGCCGCGCCCGACCGCGCCGGTGACGAAACGCTCGCGCTGGGCGTTCATTTCGGACTTGATCTTCTTGCCCATCGCGCGGCGCAGGATGTCGGCCTGTCCCAGGGAATAGCCGGCCAGGTCCTTGGCGATCTGCTGGACCTGCTCCTGATAGGTGATGACGCCGAAGGTCTCCTTGAGGATCGGCTCCAGCAGGGGATGGGCGTATTCGATCCTTTCCTCGCCGAGTTTGCGCGCGCAATAGGCGGGGATATTGGCCATCGGGCCGGGGCGATAGAGCGCGACCAGCGCGATCAGGTCCTCGAAACAGTCGGCGCGCATGTCGACCAGCGCCTTCTTCATACCGCCGCTTTCCAATTGGAACACGCCGATCGTCTCGCCGCGGCCGAGCATCGCAAAAGTCTTCTCGTCGTCGAGCGGTATGGCCGAGGGGTTGACGACGACGCCGCGCCGCTCGAGCAGCGCCGCCGCCTTGGCGACCGTCGTCAGCGTCTTCAGGCCGAGGAAGTCGAACTTGACCAGCCCCGCCGCCTCGACCCATTTCATGTTGAACTGGGTCGCCGGCATCTCCGACTTGGGGTCGCGATAGAGCGGCGCCAGCTCGACCAGCGGCCGGTCGGCGATGACGACGCCGGCGGCGTGGGTCGAGGCGTTGGAATAGAGCCCCTCCAGCCGCTCGGCGATCGCCAGCATCTTGGCCACTTTCGGATCGGCGCTCGCCGCCTCGCGCAGGCGCGGCTCGTCGGCGACCGCCTGTTTCAGCGTCACCGGCTTGGCCGGGTTCTGCGGCGCCAGTTTGGCGAGCTTGTCGACCTGGCCAAGCGGCATTTCCAGCACCCGCCCGACGTTGCGCATCACCCCGCGGGCGAGGAACGAGCCGAAGGTGATGATCTGCGCGACGCGATCCTCGCCGTAGCGGCGGCGCACGTAGGCGATCACCTCGTCGCGTCGCTCCTGGCAGAAGTCGATGTCGAAGTCCGGCATCGAGACGCGCTCGGGGTTGAGAAAGCGCTCGAACAACAGGCCGAAGCGTATCGGATCGAGATCGGTGATCGTCAAGGCGTAGGCGACCAGCGAGCCCGCGCCGGAGCCGCGCCCCGGCCCGACCGGAATCCCCTGCGCCTTCGCCCACTGGATGAAGTCGGCGACGATGAGGAAATAGCCGGGAAATTTCATCCGCACGATGACGCCGAGCTCGAATTCTAGCCGGTTTCGGTAGTCCTCGATCGTGTGGCCGGGCGCGCAGCCGTAAAGCGCGACGCGGCGCTCGAGCCCATCGCTCGCCTGCCGGCGCAGTTCTTTCTCTTCGTCGACCGGCGCGCCGTCGGCGGCGGTGAAATGCGGCAGGATGGGCTTGCGCGTCATTGGACGATAGGCGCAGCGCAGCGCGATCTCGACGCTGTTGTCGCACGCCTCCTGCAAGTCGGCGAACAGCGCGAGCATTTCGGCGCGGGTCTTGAAGCGATGCTCCGGCGAAAGGCGGCGCCGATCGGGGTCGGCGACCAGCGCGCCTTCGGCGACGCAGAGCAGCGCGTCCTGCGCCTCGTAATCGGCCGCGGCGGCGAAATAAGGCTCGTTGGCGGCGACCAGCGGCAGCCCTGCGGCGTAGGCGAGATCGACGAGCGGCGGCTCGACCGCGCGCTCGGCTTCCAGGCCGTGGCGCTGGACCTCGACGTAGAGGCGACCGTCGAACAGCGCCGCGAGGCGCTTCAGGCGCGCCGCCGCGAGGTCGGAAAAGTCCAGCGCCAGCGCGCGGTCGATCGGCCCGGCCGGGCCGCCGGTCAGGGCGATGAGGCCGCTCGAGTCTTCGAGCGCGGCAAGGCCGATATGCGGCTCGTCGCCGTCTTTCGGCTCGAGCCAGACGCGCGAAGCGAGCCGCATCAGCGCGCGATAGCCCGCCTCGCTCTGGGCGAGGAGGACGAGGGGGGCGCGCGCGCTCTTCGTCTCGTTGAGGCGCGAAGCGGCGGCCGGCGCGTCGGAAAAGTCGACGGCGAGCTGCGCGCCGATGATCGGCTGCACCCCCGACTTGGCCAGCTTTTCGGAGAACTCCAGCGCGCCGAAGAGATTGTTGGCGTCGGTGATCGCCAGCGCCGGCATCGCGTCGGCCTTGGCGAGCTTGGCCAGCGTCTCGATCGACAGCGCGCCCTCGCGCAACGAAAAGGCGCTGTGCACGTGCAGATGCACGAAGCCGACGGCTTTGACGATCGACGAATCCATGCTCGCTCCGCTCGAGACGCCATTGTGCCCGCTCAGGCCTTCGCGGTCGAGGGCGCTCTGACGCCTTTAGGGGAAAAACGGAACGCGGATTCTACACGGCGCGGTCGGCGACGACGTGCTCGACCAGCGCGCGCACGTCCTCGGCGCGGCAGAGCTGCGTTCCCGGCAAGAGCAGCGCCGCCGAGCCCGCCGCGACGCCGTGACGGAACGCGTCCAGCGGCGAGAGGCCGGAGGCGAGGGCGCAGACCATCGCGGCGAGGAAACTGTCTCCGGCGCCGACGGTGCTGACCGCTTCGATCGGCAGCGGCCAGGCCCGCCAGGCGCCTTCCGGCGTCGCCAGGATCGCGCCTTGGCTGCCCAGCGTCAACGCCACGATCTTGGCTTTGCCGGCCGAGACCAGGCTCTTGCAGGCGGCGACGCAGGAGGCCGGACTGGCCAGCGGCTCGCCGGTCAGCTCCCGCAGTTCGCCCAGACTCGGCTTCGCGAGATCGACGCCATGATCGAGCGCCGCTCGAAGCGCGGGGCCCGAGGCGTCGAGCGCGAACGGCGCGGACCGGCTGCGCGCGATCGCGGCGATCCGGGCATAGAAATCCTCGGGTGCGCCGAGCGGCAGGCTGCCGCTCGCCACCAGAAAGTCGAAGGGGTCGCGAAAAGCGGCGACGGCGTCCTGGCAAGCGCGCCACTCCGCCTCGCTGAGTTGCGGCCCATTGGAAATAAACCGATACTCGTGTCCGGTGGTCGTCTCGACCACCGTGAAGTCCTCGCGCGTGTCTTCGGCGATCGGGATCGCAATGCTGCGGACGTGCTCTTGTTCGACGAGCCTGTGCAGCGTTTGACCGCAACCGCCGCCGGCCGGATAGATCGCGGCGGCGTCGGACCCAAGACGATCCGCCACGCGAGCGACGTTGATTCCGCCGCCGCCAGGGTCGCGGCGCGCCGGCGCGCAGCGCAGCTTATGCGTCGGCCGGATCCGCTCCACCGAGGTCGAAATGTCGACGGCCGGGTTCATCGTGATCGTCAGTACGTGAGCCATCCGCTGCGCCCATCCTGTCCGGCCGTCCTTCCGCCCGGGCGCCTTAGCCCGCCGTTTCCGCTTCGTGCACGATGGCGATCGTGCGCAGCAGGCTCGATGGGTTGACGCTCATCGAATCGATGCCGAGCTTCGCCAGGAAGCGGGCGATCTCCGGATAGTTGGCCGGCGCCTCGCCGCATATGCCCACCTTGCGGTGGTTGCGCTTGGCGCCGACGACCGCGAGGCGCAACATCTCCAACATCCCCGGATCGCGCTCGTCGAAGTCGAACGCGACCGTCTCGGAATCTCGGTCGACGCCGAGCGTGAGCTGGGTCAGGTCGTTCGAGCCGATCGAAAAGCCGTCGAACACCGCGGAGAAGGCGTCGATCTGGATGACGTTGTTGGGGATCTCGCACATCACATAGACCTGGAGCCCGTTCTCCCCCTTCTTCAGGCCGTTGCGCGCCATGGCGGCCAGCACCTGCTCGGCCTCCGGAACGCGGCGGCAGAACGGCACCATCACCAGGAGATTGGTCAGCCCCATCGCGTCGCGCACCCGCGCCAGCGCCTCGCATTCAAGGGCGAATCCATCCGCATAGGCCGGGTGCGCGTAGCGGGAGGCGCCGCGAAAGCCCAGCATCGGGTTGTCCTCGCGCGGTTCGAAGGCGGCGCCGCCGATGAGCGCCGCGTATTCGTTGGTCTTGAAGTCCGACAAGCGGATGATCACCGGCTTCGGATAAAAGGCGGCGGCGATCGTGCCGACGCCCTCGGCCAGATTGCGGACGAAATACTCGCGCAACGAAGGGAAGCCGCGGGCGCGCTCATCGATGAGCGCGCGATCGGCCGCCGATACGCGCTCCGGATGCGTCAGCGCCATCGGGTGCACGCCGATATGCTCGTTGACGATGAATTCCATGCGCGCCAGCCCGACGCCCGCATTCGGCGTCATCGCCGTGCGGAACGCCAGATCCGGGTTGCCGAGATTGACCATGATCTGCGTCTTGGTGGCGGGGATCGCGCCGAGGTCGACGTGCGCGACTTCAAACGGAATATCGCCTTCATAGACGGCGCCCGCCTCGCCGCCGGCGCACGACACCGTGACGCGCTGGCCGGTCTTGAGGGCCGACGTCGCCGTCTCGGCGCCGACCACCGCCGGCACCCCGAGCTCGCGCGCGACGATCGCCGCATGACAGGTTCGCCCGCCATGGTCGGTCACGATGGCGCCGGCGGTCTTCATCACCGGCTCCCAATCGGGATTCGTCGAGCGGGCCACCAGCACCTCGCCGGGCCGGAAGGTCCGAAGTTCTTCAAGCGAAGGAACCACGCGGACCACGCCGCTGGCGATCTTCTCGCCGACCGCCTTGCCGGTGGCCAGCACCTTGCCCTCGCCCTTCAGCGTGTAGGTTTCGAGCGTCGTGGCGGACCTGCGCGAGGCCACCGTCTCCGGGCGCGCCTGAACGATGTACAGCAGGCCGTCGCCGCCGTCCTTCGCCCATTCGATGTCCATCGGCTCCGGATGGCCGGATCGTTTCGAGTAATGGTCCTCGATGACGATGGCGTAGCCCGCCAGAGTCAGCGCCTCTTCGTCCGTGAGACTGAAGCGCGCCTGCTTTTCCGCCGGGGTCGGCTCATTGCGGGTGGTCGAGCCGGTATGGCCTTTCACCAGCGTCATGGTCTGCTTCTTCTGCCCAAGCGAACGGCGCAACACGGCCCGATGGCCCTGCCGGAACGTCGGCTTGTGGACATAGAACTCGTCGGGATCGACCGTTCCCTGCACGACATCTTCACCCAGTCCATAGGAGGCGGTGACGAGGACGACGTCGCGAAAGCCGGACTCGGTGTCGAGCGTGAAGATCACGCCGGCCGCCCCAATATCCGAGCGAACCATTTTCATCACTCCGACCGAGAGGCCGACCTTGAAGTGATCGAATCCATTGTTGACCCGATACACGATGGCCCGATCGGTGAAGAGCGAGGCGAAGCACTCGCGACAGGCTTCGAAAACATCGTCGACGCCGCTGATATTGAGATAGGTGTCGTGCTGGCCGGCGAAGCTGGCCGTCGGCAAATCTTCGGCGCTGGCGGAGCTGCGAACCGCAACGGCGACATTGGCCCCATACTGCTTCTCAAGCTGTTGATAGGCCGCGGCGATCCGCTGCCGCATCGCGTCGCCGCCGGTCGCGTCGCGAACAATGCGCCGGGCCTCGGCGCCGTTTTTTTCGAGAAGCGCAATGTTGGCGATATCCAGGTTGTCCAGCAGCGCATGCAACGCCGGCCACGCGTTGGCGGCTTGCAGCGCCTCATAATAGGCGCGAGTGGTGAGCGCAAAGCCGTTCGGCACGCGCACCCCTTGCGACGTCATTTCGCCAATCATTTCACCGAGCGAGGCGTTCTTGCCTCCAACCAGGGCAACGTCGTCCAAACGAATGCTGTCGAACCAACGGACGGAACTCGAAGCGTCGCTCATCGTCGCCTCCTTCTTGAGAGAGCCCCACCTTCGCCAGAGAGCCCGAGGAGGGGCCCAACGCCCGCGGCGCGCATTGATTTGCGTCAGGTCCGGGCGCGCGCGCGGCGAAAAAACGGCGCCGAGACGCGTCGACGCCCCGGCGCTTTCTCAGGCGCGGCGAATCCCCTGCGCCCGATCGCTTTGGTTCGGCGCTCCCTTGCGCCGGCGCGCGCCGCGCCCTAAAGGCAGGGCGAAGGAGCGCTCGGCTCGATCGCGGAAAGGGACACGCATGTCGCACAAGATTCTGGTCGCGCAAGGGGGCGGGCCGACCGCCGTCATCAACCAGTCCCTGGCCGGCGTGGCGTTGGAGGCGCGGCGATTTCCCGCTATCACCCACGTCTACGGCGCGCTGCACGGCGTGCGTGGGATCGTCGACGAGAATTTCGTCGATCTCGGCCAGGAGACGATCGCCAATCTCGAAGCGGTGGCCGCGACGCCCGCCGCTGCGCTCGGCTCGACGCGCGACAAGCCGGACCGCAAATACTGCCACGAGATTTTCAAGGTGCTCAGCGCGCACGGCATCGACATCTTCTTCTACATCGGCGGGAACGATTCCTCCGACACGGTGCGAATCGTCGCCGAGGAGGCGCTGAAGGCGGGGCATCCCATCCGGGCGCTCCACATCCCCAAGACCATCGACAATGATCTGGTCGGCTTCGATCACACCCCGGGCTTTCCCTCGGCGGCGCGCTTCGTCGTGCAGGCGTTCATGGGCGCCAATCTCGACAACGCCGCGCTGAAGGGCGTCTACTGCGCCATCGTCATGGGCCGCCACGCCGGCTTCCTCACCGCGGCTTCCGCGCTGGCGCGCCAGTACCCGGACGACGGCCCGCATCTCATTTATCTCCCCGAGCGCACCTTCGTCGTCGAAGAATTCCTCGCCGAGGTGAAGGCGGTCTACGACAAGCACGGCCGCTGCGTCATCGCCGCCTCCGAGGGCATTCACGATGAAAACGGCGCGCCGATCTTGGCCAAGCTCGCCGCCGAACTCGAGCGCGACGCGCATGGCAACGTGCAGCTCTCCGGCACCGGCGCGCTCGCCGATCTCCTGTGCGAGGAGGTCAGGACCAAGCTCGGCATCAAGCGGGTGCGCGGCGACACCTTCGGCTATCTGCAGCGCTCGTTCGTCGGCTGCGTCTCCGACGTCGATCAACGCGAGGCGCGCGAGGTCGGCGAGAAGGCGGTGCAACACGCCATGTGGGACGACAAGAACGGCTCGGTGGCGATCCGCCGCGTCGCCGACTACGCCGTCGACTACCCCCTGATCCCGCTGGAGACGGTGGCGGGCAAGACGCGGGTGATGGAGGACGAACTGATCGCGCCGGCGGGGGCCGACGTGACGGCCGCGTTCGTCGACTACCTGCGGCCGCTGATCGGCGCGGGGCTGCCCGAAGTGTCGCGGCTGCGCGCCGGCAAGGTCGCCAAGGTCTTGTAGGCGGAGCAGGCGCGAAGGGGCGCGGGCGGTCACTCGCCCGCGCGGTCGAGCCCTAACAGGCGCAACGCCAGTTTCGCGGTGAGGCCCTGGGCCAGCACCGAGAACGCGACGACGCCGAACGCGGCGACGAGGCATTGTTCGCGGTAGGGCGCAGCGGGCGGCAGGGAGAGGGCGAGCGCCAGCGCCAGCGCGCCGCGTAAGCCCCCCCACCAGAGAAAATGCCGCTCGGGCCAGGAAATCGCCCAGCGCGAGCGCGCGAACAGAGCCGAGACGGGATAGACGGCCGCCGCCCGGCCGGCCAGCGCCAGCGCGACGACGACGACGAGCGCGCCGAGCGATCGCGTCGGCGTCGCCGCCAGCGCCAGGCCGATCAGCAGGAACACCAGCGAATTGGCGACGAAGGCGGCGAACTCCCAGAACGCGACGACGAAGGCGCGTCCCTGCGAAGACAGCGCGAAGCGATCCTGTTCGTCCGCCAGCACGCCGAGATTGCCCATCAGCAGTCCGGCTGAGACGGTGGCGAGCACGCCGGAAGCGCCGATGCGCTCGGCCATGAGGAAAGAGCCGTAGGCGACCACCGCGGTCAGCGCGGTTTCGATGAGATGGTCGGCGGTGCGCCCGGCGAGCAGGATCGCGATTCCCGCAACGAGGAGGCCGACGGCGACCCCGCCGCCGCCGATCAGCAACGTTTGGGCGACAACGCCGAGCGGCGTCGGCGCGCTCGCCCCCTCGCCGAACGAGGCGACCACCAGCGTGAACAGCAGCGCCGCGACGCCGTCGTTGATCAGGCTCTCGCTCTCCATGATCAGCCGCAGGCGGCCTTTGACGCCGCTCTCGCGCAACAGGGCGATCACGGCGATCGGGTCGGTGGCGGCGATGAGCGCCCCGAAGGCGAGCGCCGATCCGGCGGGCCAGCCGAGCAGCGTCGTCAATCCCGCCGCGACGACGGCGGCGCAAAGCGCGACGCCGAGCGTGGCGAGCGCCAGGACGAGCGCCAGGTCGCGCCTCAGTTCGCTCCAGGGAATGCTGATCGCGGCCTCGAACAACAGCGGCGGCAGGAGCACGTCGAAAATGACGTCGCGCGTCAGCGTCACGCCGACGTCGACGCGCGCCAGCGCCAGGGCGAGGCCGGTCAGGACCAGCCCGACGGTGTAGGGCAGGCGCAGCCGGCGCGCCACGATCGCCACCACCATGGCGACGCCGAGCAGTTCGATCGTGGGCACCAGCACGAGGTCCATGCGCTAATCTAGCCGGACGGCGGTCAAAGCGGAACGGCGCGAAAGGACGATTCGGCGCTTCGCCCCGTCGCAGGAATTTCGCGACGTCTTGCGAGCGTCGAGCCGGAAAGAACGGCCGCCGAAGCGGCGGCGGGCCTGCCGGCGATCGACGTCGCCGCGCCGCCTTCGCCTATTGCGCCGCGAACAGCGGCGCGCCGGCCTGGAGGAAGCGCTCGGGATCGACCGGCTCGCCGTCGACGCGCACTTCGTAGTGCAGATGCGGGCCGGTCGAGCGGCCGGTCGAGCCGAGGCGGCCGACAACCGCGCCCGCCGTCACCTCCTGGCCTTCCTCGACCAGAATTTCCGACATGTGGCCGTAGCGGGTGGCCAGGCCGTTGCCGTGGTCGATCTCCACCATGTCGCCGTAGCCGCCCATCGGTCCGGCGTGGACGACGCGGCCGGCCGCGGTGGCGTGGATTTCCGCGCCGTAATCTTGCACCAGGTCGACGCCGGGATGCAGGGCGAGAAAGCCGAGGAAAGGATCGCGCCGATAGCCGAACGGCGAGGAGACCGCGGCCTCGCCGATCAGCGGCGCCCGCACCGGGAGAATCGGCATCAGCCGGCGCAGGCGATCGGCCAGCGCCACGTCGCGCTCGACATGCGCGAGCGCCTTATCGAAGGCGGGCGCGTCGGCGTCGGCCGCAACGGGAATGAACGGCCCGCCGACGCCGCCCCTCGCCGGCGGAGCGACCAGCGCGTCGGCCGACAGGCCGGTTTCGGCGACGACCGCGGCCAGCCGCGCCGCGCCGCGCCGGGCTGTCGAATCGATTTCGCCGAGCGCGGCGGCCTGCCGTCGCTCGATCCGATCGAGCGAGTAGGCGATCAGGCTGAGGCGCGCCGACGCGCCCAGGGCCGGATCGTCGGCGGCCGCCGCGAGATCGGCGAACGCGTCGCGCTCGGGGTCGGCCTTCAGGCTGACGTGCTGGCGCGGTTCTTCCACTGGGCGCGGCTTGGGCGCGCTCGACGGCGACGCTAGGGTCCGCGGCGGCGGCGCAAACGCCCGCGTCGACGGGTCGATCACGCTGTCCGAGGGGCCGAGCGGGCTCGCCGCGCCGATCGCCGAGAGCGCGGACGGGGTCTTGACGGCGCTGGCGACGGCAGGGCGCGTCGGCGCGCCGGCGAGGGGGTCGCGCGAGGCTTGGTCGACCAGAGCGGCGACGATGGAACCGCGCTGCTCCAGTTGCGCCTGGCGCGACAGCAGCTCGTGGAGCTTGCCCTCGAAGGAGTTTTGATCGAGCAACTGCCGGCCGGCGACGCGGTCGAGTTCGGCGCGCGCCTCGGCCAGGCGGTCCTCGTAGGCGTATTGCATTTCAGCCTGACGGGCGGCCAAGGCGCCGAGCATCGCATCGTGAAAGGCGAGATAAAGCGTCGCCGCGCCGCCCCACGCCAGGGAAATCGCCACGATCGCGATCGACGACCACAACGCCAACGGGCTGAGCGCGATCGTGCGGACGCCGTCGCCGCCGGCGCGAGAAAAGAAATACTGCGACCGAACCCGTGTCCGCGGCGGCGCGGAATCTCGCGACATCATGCGCCCATACGTTCCAGCCCCGGATATTGCGGAGCCGCCCAAGGCGCGATTACAACCTATTAGGGTTAATCGTTGGCAAACGCCGCTCGCAGCGCCTCGGCCGCCGCCAGAACCTCCTCGGCGTGGCCGGGGACCTTCACCTTGCGCCAGACGCGCGCGACGCGGCCGGTCGGGTCGACGAGGAAGGTGGAGCGTTCGACCCCCATGTACTGGCGGCCGTACATGCTCTTTCGCCGCCATACGCCGTAGGCTTCGAGCGTCGCCTTGCGCTCGTCCGCCGCGAGGGTCAGCTTCAAATCGTGCTTGCGCTTGAATTTGGCGTGACTGGCGGCGGTGTCCGGGGAAACGCCGAGCACGACGGCGCCGGCCGCGTCGAACTTGTCGCGCAGGGCGTTGAAAGCGACGGCTTCGGCGGTGCATCCCGACGTGTCGTCTTTGGGGTAGAAGTAGAGCGCGATCGTCTTGCCCCTGAGCAGGCGCGAAGAGACGCTCTTCCCGTCGTCGGCGGGCAGTTCAAAATCCGGGGCGGCGTCGCCGATTTCCAAATTTTTGACCATTTCGCCCTCGTTTGAGCCAATTTCCTCGCCAGGATGGCGCGAACCCGATCGTGCGGCGCGAAGGCGTCAGATTGACGCACGGCCGCGGCCGGTTCAAGAGCTTCAATGGGCCTCGACCGGATTCGTAAGCGCGCGGCGAAGGAGGAACGCGAGCGCGTCGCGCGACCCTCGTCCGCCGCGGGGAAATGGCCGAACGCATTGATTTGATTGGTTAGGCGAGCGGAGACGTCACAGGGTTGGTCGAGCGAATCGACGCAGCGACACGGTCCAAGGCCCGAGCGGCGATGCAGCGCCTGCTGCACAGCGGGCAGGGGCGGACTCTGCCCCGGTCGTGGCGTTTGGCGGCGAAACGCGGCCTGTCGCGCGCGTTGATCGGGATCGGCGGGTTCGCCATCGCCTTGGCGCTAGCGGCGCTCGGCGGCTTCGTCTTCCTCAGCATTTCAGGTCCGATCAGCGTCGAGAGCTTGAACCCGCGCATCGTCCAGAGCCTGGAAGAGCGCCTGGGAACGCGCTACGCCGTCGAGATCGGCCCCACCCGCCTGATGACCATGAAGGGCCGCCTCGGGCTCGGCTTCGGCGGCATCGTCATCCGCGACCGCGCCGGACGCACCGTCCTTTCCGCGCCCGGCGGCCGGGTCGGCCTCGACGGGCTTTCGCTACTCACTCTCCAAGTCAAGGTGCGGCGGCTCGAACTCGACGGTCTCGATCTGCGTTTGCGCTTGCGCCCCGACGGCGCCCTTTCGATCGCGGCGGCGGCCGATCCGACCGCGGCGACCATTGAACTGCCTGCGCCGGCGGCCTCCGAATCCGCCGTGGCGGGCGCGGCGCCCGATTTCGGCATGGTCGCGTTCCGGATCATCGACGCGATCACCGGAGCGAGCCAGCCGCTCGACCGCGTCGGACTGACGCACGGCCATCTCGAGGTCGAGAACGAGGCGCTGGGCAAGAAGACCGTCTACGACGATCTCGCGCTGTCTTTCGACAAAGGGACGGACGCGGCGGCGATCCACGTCTCCGCGCGCGGCTCGGCGGGACTCTGGTCGATCGACGCCACGGCGCGCGGCGGCGACGCCCGCGAAGTGTCTTTGACCGCGCGTGACCTCAGTCTCGACGAAGTCCTCCTGATGCACGTGCGCCACTCGCCCTTCGAGGCGGACATGCCGATATCGTTCAAGATCGAAGCGCGCCTGGCGGCCAATTCGGCGATTCAGGCCCTGCGGGGGCGGTTCACCCTGGGCGCGGGCTATTTCAAGCTCGACGACCCGGATGACGAGCCGTTCCTCGTCGACGAGGCGACGGGGGAGGTCGCCTGGGACGCGACGGTCGGCCGCTATCGCTTCAAAGACCTGCAATTGCTGTCCGGAGCGACCCACATCTTCGCCGCGGGCTGGCTCGCGCCGCCGACCGAGGGGCAGGCCGCGTGGGTCAGCCATCTGGAATCCAATGATACGGTGTTCGCCCCGGAGCGCCCGGGCGAGCGGCCGATCGTCCTCGACCAGACTCTGTTCGACGCGCGCTATTTGCCGCGGGAATCCCGGTTCATCGTCGATCGACTGTCGGTCCACGGGCCGAGCGTGAACGGCGAGGGGAGCGGCGAAACCGCCGCAGTCGACGGCGGGGCCACGCTCAAGCTGAATATGCAGGTCGGTCCGAGCGCCGTCGTCGACGTTCTCAGACTGTGGCCGAGTTTCGTCAACGCCGACGCGCGCGCCTGGTGCCTCCAGCACATTCACGGCGGACGCGTGATCGCCGGCGCGATGAGCGTAGACTGGGACGCCGCCGCCTTCGACCTGGCGATCCACAAGCGCGCGGTGCCGGCCGCGAGCGTGCGCGGCGAGTTTTCCGCGCGCGACGCGATCGTCGATCTGTTGCCCGGCATTCCCCCCTTGGCGGGCCTGGACGCCAGCGGCGTCATCACCGGCCGGGACTTCGCCGCCAGCGCCAAGAGCGGCGTCGTCGAACTTTCGCCGTCGCGGCGCATTCAGGTCGCCGACATTTCCTATTTCGTTCCCGACACCGCTCCCGCGCCCATCGTCCCGGCTCACGCCAGCGCCCGTCTGCAAGGCGGCGCCGACGCGCTCGCCGATCTGTTGAACCGCGACGCGTTGAAGCAGTACGTCGCCGTTAGCGTCGATCCCGCCGCGGTCAAGGGTCAATTCGAGGGCAAGCTCGCGCTCGATCTGAAACTGGGAAAGTCGGTTCGGCCGGAAGACGATCAGTTCCGCGCCGAAGGGACTTTGACGAATTTTCGCGTCGACCGGTTTCTCGGCGCCGAGCGCCTCGAGCAAGCCGCGCTGTCGGTCCTGGCCGAGCGCGCCAATCTGAAAATCGCCGGCCAAGGCCAGATGTACGGCGGGCCCGTCGGCATTGAAGTGACCAAGGGCGCCGCCGACGAGGGCTCGGTCGTGTTGTCCTTTTCGTTCGACAACGCCGCGCGCGCCAGGCTGGGCCTGCCAGGCGCCGCGTTGCTGAACGGCCCGATGGGGGTGCGCGTCAAGGCCCCGTTGTCCAAATCGAGCGCCGAAGTCGAAGTCGATCTCGCCCATGTCGCGATCGACAGCCCGCAGACAGGAACGCTGAAGGCGGCTGGCAGGCCCGGCAAGGCGACGTTCAGCGTCAAGCCGGACGCCGACGGCCAAAGCCTTTCGGTCAACGCGATCGCGGTCGATGCGGGCTCGATCGCGATTCGAGGGACGGCGCAAGTGGCGGCGGACGGCGCCTTGCAGAGCGCCAAGCTGACGCAGGTGCGCCTGTCCGCCGGCGACGAGTTTAAGGCGGAGATCGAAAACGGCGATACGGCGGTCAAGGCGACGGTGCGCGGCGCCGTCCTCGACGCTCGGAGCCTCATCAAAGGATTTTTCCAGGCCGGCGCGCCGCCGGGCGGCGGCAAGGACGTCGACCTCGACGTCAAAATCGCCAACGTGATCGGCGCCAATTCGCAGACGCTGAGTCAGTTCGAATTGATCGGCGCTTGGCGCGGCGGCGCGATGAAATCGATGCAGGCCGACGCGCGCATCGGCGGGGGCGCGCTGACGGCGGAGCACGACGACGGCGGACGCTTGCGCGTTCACGCCACCGACGCGGGCGCGCTGAGCAAGTTCCTCGATTTGTACAATCGCATGGAGGGCGGAACGCTCGAACTTCTCATGCAAGACGCCGACGAGGGCAGCCGCGGCCGCGCCGACGTGACCAAGTTCGTCTTGCGCGACGAGCCGGCGCTGCGGCAATTGGCGGCGGCGGGAGAGGCGCCGGGGGAGGGTCGCTTCGACCAGGCCCCGGCCCTCGACCCGGACGCCGTGCGTTTCGACAAGATGTCGGCGAGTTTCACTGCCTCGACCGGGCGTCTCGATTTGCGCGAAGCCGTCATCTACAACAGCTCCGTGGGCCTCACCACCGAGGGCTTCATCGATTTCGGGCGCGATCGCGTCGACCTCAACGGCACCTTCGTTCCCGCCTATCGGGTCAACAATCTCGTCACCCACATTCCGGTGGTCGGCGCGCTGCTCGGCGGCGGCAGCCACGAGGGCATTTTCGGCGTCAATTACCGCATCGTCGGACCGGCCAGCGGGCCGACGCTGAACGTCAATCCGCTGTCGGCGATGACCCCCGGCTTCCTGCGCAAGGTTTTCGGCGCCCTCGACGGCACGACGCCGCTGGTCGACGCGCCGGCGCCGGGCGGCGCGACGCCGCAAGCCATTCGGTAGGGGCTCACACCGCGCGCAGCAAGACGTGCTTCTTGCGGCCGAGCGACAGTTTGACGATTCCGCGGCCCTGCAACGCGTCGCGGCCGATGGTCGCCCTTTCGTCGCCGAGCGCGACGTCGTTGACGCGCAGGCCGCCGCCGCGGATCTGGCGGCGCGCTTCGCCGGTCGAAGCGACGAGGCCCGCGCGCACGAAGGCGGCGAGGGCGCCCAGGCCGGCGTCGAATTCGGCCGCCGCGACCTCGATCGTCGGAAGGGATTCGGCGAGCGCGCCTTCTTCGAAGGTCTGGCGCGCGGTCGCGGCGGCGCCGTCGGCCGCCTCGGCCCCATGCAGCAGCGCGGTCGCCTGGTTGGCGAGGACCTTCTTGGCCTCGTTGATCTCCGCGCCGCCCAGCGCCTCGAGGCGAGCGATTTCCTCGAGCGGCAGCAGCGTGAACAGCTTGAGGAAGCGGCCGACGTCGGCGTCCTCGCTGTTGCGCCAGAACTGCCAGTAGTCGTAGGGCGACAGCAGGCCGGCGTCGAGCCAGACGGCGCCCGCCGCGGTCTTGCCCATCTTGGCGCCCGACGCGGCGGCGATGAGCGGCGAGGTCAGCGCGTAGAGCTGCTCCGTTCCCAGCCGCCGGCCGAGATCGACGCCGGTGACGATATTGCCCCATTGGTCCGAGCCGCCCATTTGCAGCGTGCAGCCGTAGCGCCGGTTGAGTTCGACAAAATCATAAGCTTGCAGGCACATGTAATTGAATTCGAGGAACGAAAGCTCGTGCTCGCGCGCCAGGCGCATTTTCACCGACTCCATCGCCAGCATGCGATTGACCGAGAAATGGCGGCCGACGTCGCGCAGGAATTCGATGTAGTTGAGCTTGGCGAGCCATTCGGCGTTGTCGGGCATCGCCGCGTCCCGCGCGCCCTCGCCGAAGCGCATGAAGCGCGAGAACGCCTTGCGGATGCCGGCCTTGTTGGCCTCGATCTGCTCGACGCTGAGGAGCTTGCGGGTCTCGTCCTTGCCCGAGGGGTCGCCGACCATGGTGGTGCCGCCGCCCATCAGCGCCAGCGGCTTGCCGCCGGCCGCCTGCAGCCAATGCAGCATCATGATCTGCATCAGCGAGCCGACGTGCAGCGAGGGCGCGGTGCAGTCGAAGCCGATATAGCCGACCAGCGCGCCGCTCGCCGCCTTGTCGTCGAGGCCGGCGAGGTCCGAGCATTGGTGGACGAAGCCGCGCTCGATCAACGCGCGCAGGAAATCGGATCGGGGCTGAAACGCTTCGCTCACCTCAAGGCTCCTCGGCCGGAATCGGCGCGAGGTTTAGGGACAAGGGCCGGGATATGCAACAAGCCTATCGGGAGGCCCGCTTGCGCGGCCGCCCGCCGCGCAGGCGCCCCCGTCCTTGACTCTGCCCCGGGATCGGGCATCACGGGCGCGGCCTTCGTTCGACGCCCAGACCCGGATCATGCCCGCCCGCCCCAGCGAAGACGAACTGATCGCGCGCTATTTCGCGCCGCTCGCCGGCCCGGCCGGGCTCGGGCTCAACGACGATGTCGCGCTGCTCGCGCCGCCCGCGGGCCGAGAACTCGTCCTTACCACCGACGCGCTGGTCGCGGGCGTGCATTTCTTCGCCGACGATCCCGCCGGCGCCGTCGCGCGCAAGGCGCTGCGGGTCAATCTCTCCGATCTCGCCGCCAAGGGGGCCGAGCCGATCGGCTTTCTCATCGCTCTCGCGCTGCCCAGCGACTGGACGGCGGCCTGGCTCGAAGCCTTCGCCGCCGGGCTCGGCGGCGACGCGGCGCTCTACCGCTGTCCGCTGATCGGCGGCGACACGGTGAGGACGCCGGGGCCGCTGACGATCGCCGTCACGGCGCTCGGCGCGGTGGAAAAAGGCCGCATGGCGGCGCGTTCCGGCGTCAGGGCGGGCGATCGGCTGTACGTCTCGGGCGCGATCGGCGACGCCGCGATCGGATTGCGGCTGCGGCTGGGGCTGGGGCCCGAACTCGCTCAAGAGCATCGGCGCTATCTCCTCGATCGCTACCTGCTGCCGCAGCCGCGTCTGGCGCTGGCGCCGGCGATGGCGGCCTACGCGCACGGCGGCATGGACGTCTCCGACGGCTTCGTCGGCGACCTGACGAAAATGTTGCGCGTCAGCGGCGTCTCCGCGCGCGTCGAACTTACGCGGCTGCCGCTTTCGCCCGCCGCCCGGGCGGCGATCGCGGCCGATCCGGCCTTGTTCGACATTGCCGCGACGGGCGGCGACGACTATGAACTCCTCGCCGCGGTGGCGCCGGAGCAAAGCGCCGCGTTCGAAGCGGCGGCGGCGGCGGCCGGCGTCGCCGTGACCCTCGTCGGCGAGGCCTTCGCCGGCGCCCTGCCGCCGCGATTCATCGGCCGCGACGGGCGCGAGGCGGCGTTCCGTCACGGGTCGTTCAGCCATTTCTGAAGCGGGTTCAAACGGAGGATTTCAACTTGACTGTCGACGCGCGCGCCCTTTCGACCCGCTTTCTCGTCGCCTGCGCGCTGGCGCGCACGGCCGGCGAAATCGCCAAGCGACGCTTCCTCGATCGCGATTCGTTCACCGTCGGCTTCAAGGGCCCGCAAGACTACCTCACCGAGGTCGACGGCGAGGTCGAGCGCCTCATCGCCACGCGCCTGCACGAAGCGTTCCCCGGCGACGGCTTCATCGGCGAGGAGGGCGAGGGCCGCGTCGGCCAGAGCGGCGCGCCGATCTGGGTGGTCGATCCGATCGACGGCACCGCGAATTTCGCCCGCGGCGCGCCGCATTTCTGCGTCTCGATCGCCGCCGTCCTCGAGCGCGAGGTCGAGATCGGCGTCATCTACGATCCGATGGCCGACGAATTGTTCGCTTGTCAGCGCGGCGCCGGCGCGACGCTCAACGGCGAGCCGATGGGCGTTTCTTCAACGCTCGATCTGAAGGCCGCCGCGATCGAGGTCGGCTGGAACTTGCGCAGCGGCGCCGAGGCGTTTCTCGGCCTGTTCGGCCGCATCGTCAGGACGGGGGCGGCGCCGGTGCGTTCCGGTTCGGCGGCGCTGGCCCTGGCCTATGTCGCCGCCGGGCGGCGCGACGGCTATGTCGAGAACCATATCCGCGCCTGGGACTGCCTGGCCGGCGTCGCGCTGGTGCGCGAGGCGGGCGGCTATGTCAGCGACTTCCTCGCCGGCGAGGGCCTGCGCGAGGGCGGCCCGCTCGTCGCCTGCGCGCCCGGCGTGAAGGACGCGCTGATCGAGGCCGCGGCGATCAAGGGGCTCGTCATGTGAGCGGCGGCTATTTCGCCATCGCCAGCGGACCAGCGCGCGCGAGCGTCATTCCAAGCAGCGGTCAGGGGATCAGGGCCGCGCTCGCGGGTTAGCAAACGCTCGCGGCCATCGACACAGCGCGCCGTCGACCTCTTGGATAGCTTCTTTTTCCGAC
>Ga0326727_10003664_pt1 | contig 48435 bp, 40 predicted proteins | sample MB2enrmetagenome_FD_207643 | JGI IMG/M metagenome (GOLD analysis project Ga0326727, IMG submission 207643) | Lab enriched peat soil microbial communities from McLean, Ithaca, NY, United States - MB29MY | ecosystem: Environmental > Terrestrial > Soil > Wetlands > Peat | place: USA: New York... | reverse complement strand
GGCAGCCTTTCATTGTGATGCAGTACCTGGAAGGTCAGACGCTCAGGCGCCGGATTGCGGCCAAGCCTTTCAAGGTGGACGAAATCCTGGATTTTGGCGTCCAGCTCGCCGACGCCCTCGAGGCCGCGCACGCCAAGGGCATCGTGCATCGGGACATCAAGCCTGCCAACATTTTCGTGACTGCGCGAGGGCAGGCAAAAATCCTGGACTTTGGTTTAGCCAAGCTGGCCACTCAGCCAAAGCCGATGACGGAAGCTGCCGGGGCGTCCGCCATGCCCACCGAGGGAACCCGCGAAGAACATCTGACCAGCCCCGGGACAGCTCTTGGCACGGTTGCCTACATGTCACCCGAGCAGGCGCTGGGTGAGGAACTCGATTCGCGCACCGACCTGTTCTCTTTCGGATTGGTTCTTTACGAGATGGCTACCGGCCGTCCGGCTTTCTCGGGGAGCACTTCGGCCGCCATTTTCGACAGCATTCTCCACAAGGCGCCACCCTCCCCGCTGCGCTTGAACCCCGATCTGCCGGATGAGCTGGAACGAATTATCAGCAAGGCGCTCGAGAAAGACCGGGAGATGCGCTACCAGAACGCCTCCGAGATGCGGACTGACCTGAAGCGCCTCAAGCGCGATACGGATTCGGGCCGCTCGGCCTCGGTTGCAGGAGCAGTCATGTCTCCCGCGCGAGACGAGAGCAGCGCGAAAACATTTGTTGCCCCAGCCCCGCCCGCTGCCGTTGAACCCGTGATGCCGAGCCCAGCGAAGCGCGCCAAGCCGCTCCGAGGCTTGGTGATCGCGGCCGCGACCGTAGTGCTGATCGGGATGATTGGAGCTGTGTTCCATTTCCGGCGAACGCCGCCGCTGACGGAGCGGGATTCTATCGTGGTGGCGGATTTCGTCAATACCACCGGCGAGCCCGTCTTCGACGGGACATTGAAAGAGGCTCTCACGGTGCAGCTCGAGCAATCCCCCTATTTGAACGTTCTGCCGGAATCGCGGGTGCGCGAGGCCTTGCGGTACATGGGCCGGTCTCCCGATGAGCGGCTCTCGACCGATGTAGCCCGCGAGATTTGTCTGCGCGAGGGGGCCAAGGCGATGCTGACGGGCTCGATTTCGAGCCTGGGCAGCCATTACGTGATTGACTTGAGAGCCGTCAACGCCCAGACGGGCGACTCGCTGGCCCGCCAGCAAATCGAGGCCGAAAGCAAAGAGCAAGTGCTGAAGGGCCTGGACCGCGCTGCGTCCAGCCTGCGGCGCAAACTCGGCGAGTCCCTCGGCTCGGTCCAGAAGTTTGCCATGCCGCTGGAGCAAGCCACCACTTCCTCCCTCGAGGCGCTGCAAGCTTTCACCCTGGGACAAGCCGAACACCGGAAGCTCGCTGACGACAAAGCCATGCCGCATCTGAAACGCGCTATCGAACTGGACCCCAATTTCGCCATGGCCTATGCCACGCTAGGTGTGGTCCTCAGCAATTCGGGGGAACCGAACCAGGCTTCGGATTACCTGAAGAAGGCGTTTGAGTTGAAGGAGAGGGCGAGCGAACGGGAGAAGTTATACATCTCCGCGCATTACTATGAGATGGTAACGGGGGAGAGTGACAAGGCCATTGAAGTCTATGAGTCGTGGAAAGAAGCCTACCCTCGCGACACGGTTCCTCGCGATAACGTGGCGCTCCGGTACAATGCGATCGGGCAGTATGAGAAGGCCTTAACCAACGCCAGCGAAGCGATGCGCCTGGACGCGAAGGATCGCTTCGCCTACCAGAATGTTGCAGATGCTTACCAAAAGCTGGATCGCTACGATGAGGCGAAGGCTATTGCGGAGCAAGCCAGCGCACAGAATGCTGACTCTTTTGGTGTCCACTCGGTGCTCTATGATATTGCCTTCATCCGGGGCGACGCCGCCGGCATGCAGCGCGAGGTAGCCTGGGCGGCCGGAAAACCGGAGGAAGCGTTTGGGCTCTTTTTCGAGGCGCAGGCTGAGTACGCGTTGGGGAGAGGGCAGAGGGCTCACCAGACCTTCGCGCGCGCCGTCAATTTACTGGAGCGCCAGGGCCTCAAAGAGGCGGCGGCTAATGCGCGAGTGGGGGAGATTGTTTCGGAGGCCGCGCTTGGCAATATCCAAGAGGCTCACCAAAAAGCTACAGAAGCTCTCACCGCCCCAGTGGACATGTATGCGAAGATGACGTTAGCGATCGCGCTAGCACTATGCGGAGACACCAATCGGGCTCAGAAACTCATCGACGAGTTGGCGAAAGATTTCCCCTTGGACACTGGAGTCAACAACATCACCCTTCCCATAGCGCGGGCGATTATTGAGCTCCAGCATGAAAACCCCACGCGAGCTATTACGCTGCTAGAGGCTGCCCGCCCCTACGACCTTACGGATTACGGGCCCATGTACATTCGCGGGGAGGCCTTCCGGCGCATGCATGAGGGAGCAAAGGCCGCTGCCGAGTACCAGAAGATCCTGGACCATCGCGGTATACAGCCCCTGAGTATGACTTACGCACTCGCTCGGCTGGGGCTGGGACGCGCTTACGCGCTTCAGGGCGAAACGGCAAAGGCCCGCGCCGCTTATCAGGATTTTCTCGCCTTTTGGAAAGACGCCGACCCCGACATCCCCGTTTTGAAACAAGCCAAGGAAGAGTACGCGAAGCTCAGGTGAGTCGATTGTAGGGGCGCACGGCCATGCGCCCCTACCCAAGTCATTTAGTTGACGCTTTCCCTAGTTGTTTGTAAACGGCCTCCACCTCTTCCGAAACCAACTCCGGCGCGTGCCATTTATAATTCTCCACCAGGGAATCTATCTCCCGCTTTACCTGGCTTACGGATTTTCCTTCCTTGGAGCGAGTCTCAACCTCTTTTCCCAGCCATTCCAGAAACTGGCGGAACTCTGCCACCTCCCTCTTCCCGCCAGGCTCGCCATGGCCGGGCACGTATACTTCCACGTCCCATCCCTCGACCTGCCGCAATGCGGCAATCCAGTCGTGGAGGTTCCTCGCACCGATGCGGGGGAAGTAGTCGTTCTGAAACAGCTCACCGAGGAACAAGACCTTTGCAGCAGGCAGATAAACCGCCGCGTCGTCTCCGGACCCGTCCCTGAGCAGGGTGAGCAGCTTAATTTCCTGCCCGCCCAGGCGCAGCGTCATTTCGCCGCTGAAAGTCTGGCTGGGGACGGTGATGTGGATTCCGCGCATACGGATTCGTAGTTTCCCGTTGCCCTCGTCGTCGGCCACACGGCGAGCCAGTTGTTGGCGGTATTGGCGAATTCCTTCCTGCGTCTTCACCGATGAAACCAGAGTGGCTTGCAACTCCTTAAAGACTTCGTTGCCCAGTATCTGCTCGCCGCAGGATTCCGTGTCGATGACATACCTCACAGGCAGTTCAGAGCGATGCCGGATCTCATAGAGCACTTCGCGGCCGTGAAAGGGGTTATTGGTTGTATCTACCACAACTACCCCGTCTTGAGTAACGATGAATCCCGCCGTCCCTGCGCGAGCAGACTGCGGGTCTCCGTCCAGGTCCAGTACATCGTCCGAAACCCACACGAAGACATTCGGCGTCACTTCCCGGATATTGTAGAGCCACCCTGTGGCGCGGCAGAACGCAGTAAGCAGTAAGCAAAAAGCAGCCAGCAGAAGGCAACATCTCCATCGTTTGAAGATCACTAGTCCCCCTGCTTGCTTAAGGAGGGGATTCGGCAGCGGTTGGCTCAGCCCGTTCTTCCGTCGAGGCGATGGACCCGTTTCCAAGGCGGTGTACGAACTGCCGGCCCTCGATTCCGCGATTGTCAACGCCTCGACTCTCGACTCTCGACTCTTCCTAAATATCCACATACACCCGTGCGCGCCACCCCTCCGCTGTTTCCCTCAAATCAAGCTGATGATAGGTTACCGCCTTAACCAGCAACTTGACCTGATGCCTCCCCCGGTCGAACTTTTCCCCTCGCGCCAAGGCCGCAAGAGAGCACTTCGTGAGCTCATGAAACTTGAATTCTTGAAACAGCCAGCCCTCCGCGTCGAAAAGATATAGGATTTCACTCAACCAGTTTACCAGCAGGCTGGGCATATCGGAAGCATCGGCGCGTAGCGACATACTTTCCCGGGGCGCAATCGCGTCCAGATCCACCATCAAGTGCACCAGGGCCCGAGCCGCATTGGCAAACACTTCCTCACGGGTAGCTCCAAATGCTTCGAAGCCGATGTCGGCCGTGTGCTCGAGTACGCGAAAGGGTTGCATCTTTCGTGGCTCTGTCATCTCGTCACATCATACTCAACCTTGGTCTTTTCGGCTAGATGCGAGGCGGGGTAGTGGCGTCATTTGGAATTAGGTTGCTTACGTACCGCCGGTCATTCCCGCGAAGGCGGGAATCCAGACTGTAGAAAGGAATGTTCCTGCAGGTTTGCAGAGTGGATTCCCGCCTTCGCGGGAATGACGACAGCGTGGAACGCTGGTGTCTCGCAAATGACGCCACTACCCGAGGCCGAAGCTGCTGGACTTTTTCCAAACCCTTGAGTAGGATGGGCGGGAAACCAAGGGGCCTTATGTCTTCTCATGGCGCGAATCTCGAGGTCGGGGCTGCGGTAGGGTTCGGCGCCGGCCTATTTTGGTTCTTCAAGGGGTTTCGCGTCTACCGGGAGTACCGGGTGCTGGCCGATACCCCCGAGATCCCGATTCGCAGCGTGGCCATGGGTTTGGTGGAAATCCATGGCAAGGCCACGGGCCAACTGACTGTTCTGAGTCCCGTCACCAAAACTCCGTGCTTTTTCTATAAGGTCGATATCGAGAGGTGGGTGAGGGATAAGAATGGCGGGCACTGGTCCCACGCGGCGACCCAAGCCGAGGGCACCCGGTTCTACCTCGAAGACGGGACGGGTAAGGTCCTGGTGGATGCTCGTGGGGCCGAGTACGATTTGATTCGGACCGCGAAGCGCGAAACAGCGCAGGGGTTTGGAGGGTCCTTGGGCCGTCTGTTTGGCGGAACTCCCGATTCGAGCCTGGCAACCGGCGCCGGAGTGTCTGATGCCGACCTGCTCAATTATGCGGAAGCGGTGATTTCGACTGGTCACTCCTCTTTCTCTCTTAGTGGAGGGAGCCTCCTGGGCGGAATTTCTCTGGGGCTGGGCTCGGCGCACCGTTATCGCTTGTGCGAGTATTGCATCCTTCCTGAACATTGGTACGACATCGCCGGGACTTGCGTTGAGAACCCGGCGCCTCAGGATGAACACGACCAGAACATGATTGTGAAGGGCCAGAACGAGCCAACCTTCTTGATTTCCTGGCGAAGTGAAAAAGAACTCAAGAGCTCGCTGCGGAACCGCGCCGTCCTTCATATTTTTGGCGGGGCGGCGCTCTCGGTGGCGTGTCTCGCCGTTCTGCTATTCAGGTTGGGCTGGCTGTGAAGGGCAGTGACAAGTGACGAGAGAGGGTGGCGGAGTCATTCCCGCGAAAGCGGGAATCCATTCCCTCCACAGTGCATTCCCGAGGGTTTGCGGAATGGATTCCCGCTTTCGCGGGAATGACTGCACGTTTGAGCTTTAGCTGAAGCAGAATTCACAAGCAATTGAAGAGGAGAGTGAGGATGGGCGTTGCAATCCTGATTGGACTGGTTTTGATCTTATTTGTGGTAGGAGTCTTTATTTATTTCGTCACTATTTATAACAGCCTGGTGCGCCTGCGCAATGACCTTGATAAGGCTTGGGCCAACATCGACGTCCTGCTGAAGCAACGCCACGACGAACTTCCTAAGCTCATCGAGACTTGCAAGGGCTACATGCAGTACGAGCAGCAAACCTTGCAGCTCATTACCGAGGCCCGCACTGCCTTTATGAAGGCCAACAGTGTGGCCGAGAAGGCCCAGGCAGACAATTGCATGAGCGGGGCATTGAAATCCCTGTTTGCGGTGGCGGAGAATTATCCCGAGCTGAAAGCCGACAACAATTTCATGCAGCTCCAGAACCGGATTTCGGAGCTGGAAGAGAAAATCGCCGACCGCCGTGAGTTCTTTAATGACGACGTGAATACCTACAACATCCGGATCCAGCAATTGCCGGACGTGTTCATTGCGCATATGCTGAGCTTGCAACATAAAGACCTGTTCAAGGTAACGGAGGAGGACCGCCGCGACGTGGAAGTGAAAGTCGGGTAGAGTTCGACGGACCACGGGCCGCCCTCTCCCTTGTACGACGAGGTAGAAGGAGTCTGACATGGCGCTCTCATTTGTAGTACTCGCGATTCTGGCGGTGTTCGTCATTACGATCATCGCTGTCATCCTGTATTTTGTGGGCCTTTACAACAAACTCGTAATTTTCAAGAACAATATCGATCGCTCCTTCTCCGACATTGATGTCCTGCTCAAGCAACGCCACGACGAGCTTCCCAAATTGATCGAAACCTGCAAGGGCTACATGCAGTACGAGCAGAAAACCTTGCAAGCTGTCACCGAGGCGCGAACGGCTTTTATGCGCGCCACCACGCCGGCCGAAAAGGCGCAAGCGGATAACATGGTGAGCGGGGCGCTCAAGACATTGTTCGCGGTGGCTGAGAAATACCCCGACTTGAAAGCCAACACCAACTTTATGCAGCTTCAAGGCCGCATCACGGATTTGGAAAGCAAGATTGCCGCGCAGCGCGGCGCCTACAACGAGGATGTGAACGCTTTCAACATCCGCATCGCCCAAGTCCCAGCCAATATTGTGGCAGGCTTTATGGGCCTCCAGCCCCACGCTCTCTTCCAGGTAGCCGAAGCCGACCGGGAGGATGTCAAGGTCAGTTTCAGTTGATGGCGCCTTCTGGTTGACGAAACGCCGACAACTGCTCAGTGAGGCGCGAAAAGAAGATACACCGCAGAGGACACGGAGTCCCGAGAGGAGAATCCTTCTGCTCTTCTCCGTGAACTGTGCCCTCTCGGGTGAATCTTTTTCACCGCCAGTCAGGGCAATCGACCATCGGGAATCGGCAATCGACAATGGCTACAGGGGGATGTTCCCGTGTTTCTTGGGTGGATTAGTGTCGCGCTTGGTTTCGAGCATGCGTAAGGCTGCGATCAGTTTGGGTCGAGTGTCGCGCGGCTGGATGACGTCGTCCACCCAGCCGCGTTCGGCGGCAACGTAAGGGTTGGCGAAGCGCTCGCGGAATTCGGCGGTGCTTTCGCGGCGCAAGGTTTCCGGGTCTTCTGCCTTCTGAAGTTCGCGCCGATAGACGATGTTCACCGCTCCCTCCGGTCCCATCACGGCGATCTCTGCGGTGGGGTAGGCGAGATTTATATCAGTGCGGACGTGCTTCGATCCCATCACGCAGTAAGCTCCGCCATAAGCCTTGCGGGTGATGACGGTAATTTTGGGGACGGTGGCTTCAGCGTAGGCGAAGAGCAGCTTAGAGCCATGGCGAATGATGCCGCCGTATTCCTGCTGCGTGCCGGGCAGAAAGCCCGGGACATCCTCGAAAGTAACGATGGGGATATTGAAGGCATCGCAAAAGCGGATGAAGCGCGCGCCCTTGTCGGAAGCGTTGATGTCCAGGCACCCCGCCAGCACGGCAGGCTGATTGGCGACGATACCCACGCTTTGCCCGCCTAACCGCGCAAAACCCACCACCAGGTTTTTGGCGAAGTGCTCGTGGACTTCGAGGAAATAGGCGTCGTCCACCACGCGGTGGATGATTCCCTTGATGTCGTAGGGTTTCTCCGGCTCGGCCGGCACCATGGTATCGAGCTCGGCATCGCGGCGGTCGACAGGATCCTGGGTTTCAACACGGGGCGGATCCTGGTGGTTGTTCTGCGGCATGAACGACAGCAATTCGCGGATGAGGGCCAGGCAGTCAGGGTCGTCGTGAGTTACGAAGTGAGCCACCCCGCTGGTGGAATTGTGGGTCATGGGCCCGCCCAGGTCTTCCTTGGTGACGTCCTCGTGCATCACCGTCTTGATGACATCGGGGCCGGTCACGAACATGTAGCTGGTGTTTTCGACCATCAGGATGAAATCGGTGATGGCGGGGGAATACACCGCGCCACCGGCGCACGGTCCCATAATGGCGGAAATCTGCGGGATCACTCCCGAGGCCAGGGTGTTGCGCAGGAAGATGTCGGCGTACCCGGCTAGCGACGCTACTCCTTCCTGGATGCGCGCGCCACCAGAGTCGTTCAACCCGATGAACGGCGCCCCCACCTTCATGGCTGTGTCCATGAGCTTGCAGATCTTTTCGGCATTCGCTTCGCTCAGGGAGCCGCCGAATACGGTGAAGTCCTGAGCGAAAGCAAAGGCCAGCCGGCCATTGATGCGCCCGTAGCCGTTCACTACCGCGTCGCCGGGTATGCGCTGCTTATACATGCCGAAGTCGTGACAACGGTGCTCGACCAGCATGTCAATCTCTTCAAAGCTGCCGGGGTCAAATAGCATCTCCAGCCGCTCGCGCGCCGAAAGCTTGCCCTCCGCATGTTGCCTGGCCTGCCGTTCTTCGCCGCCACCCGCCTTGGCTTGTGATTGGCGCCGCTTCAACTCTTCGAGGTTTTCCTGATGGGTCATGGTGAGAAGGGGCTGGGGGCTAGGGACTGGGGCTGGGGTGATGTTGGATCGTCGATTTTGGATTTTGGATTCGTAATGCGCTTTCACCCGCGCCGCCCGGTTCCTGGTCTCTGCCTGCTGCCTCCTATGCGCGTTGTTGTTTTCTAATGATGTGCCGAAGATTAATGCCCAGTGTCACTGCCTAGTCCCCAGTCCCTGGTCCGAACCCGTAACGTCCAGTCCACATCCCCGAGCCCGCTCCACTCCTCGCACGCAATAATGGAGTTCGCAGGCCGTTCGGGATCATATTTGACGCTGGCTGTACTGCCGGATAGAAACAGTGCGATAGCAGCGATTTCGGGGAGCGTCGTCAAGTCCTGCGCGGCCTCATAAGTTACTCCGGCTACCTCGTAGGAGTAAACCACCAGCCACGATTTTAATCCCGCTGACTCGCCTTCCAGCAAATCCCCAACGCGGCCCGAGCTGATCCGGCCACGCCGGTTGACGTCCAGGCGCCGCAACCTTTCGAGTTCAGCGGGATCTTTGCGGCGCCAGCGAAGGAACTTGACACGCGCCATCTTTCCCCCAGTGCCCGCGCGCGCTCAGATTGACCCAAACGCGAGACGTAAGGAAGAGGTCACCGCACTCCTCCTTTGTCCCCGTCCGTCAGCTATCGTGCCTGACGCTGCTTTCTCCGAAGGGTATCCGAACAACACGCACGCCTTTCAGCGAGGGATTCGAAAAGTTCGCCCCGTGATTATAACATCAGCCTGGTGTATTTGAAGCCGGCGCCCCCCCACCGACCTGGGAATCGGGCCCGCGCTGCCTGTTTCACTTTTCCACCGCCGGGCCGATCCGCGTCTCGACCTGAAAAACTTTGAATGTGGAGTATCTATGGACATTACGGAAATGGCGGTGTTGAAGCCACACGTCGACAACTACTTCGGTCGGCAGCCATAATGCGCTGGAGGCCTGCCGGAGTTGAATGGCGCTAAACTCGACCCGTGTCTTCAGACTTTCCAGGTCGCCATCGGGGGGTGGCGTCACCAGAAAGGTCTCAATGCGCACAATCTGGTGGGTGGTTACGTCGATCCACGCCAGGCCCTGTAAATACAGCGGCACCACAGCATTTCCATGGCGGGACTCGCTCGGCCAGGGGTACTTCCCCGGAATCTCTACAAAGCCCACCACCTCCGTTATCAGCCCGCCGGCTGATTGACGCCCGAAATCGCGGAACCGGCAGGCGGCTTGACTCTGCGGGTGGAAGTGCCGCAAAGGCGTGGTGGTGAAGCCATAGGTGAGAAGAATCCGTCCACGGCCGAGGTTTCGATAATCAATAGGACGCCCTTTCAAATCGGTGCGGTACTCACCCATGGGGTGGACCAACACGAGATAGTTGAACTTGCCTCGATAGGTCACACGGCATTTCTTGCGCAAACCTTCGTCACAGGGCCCTGAGCGGACCTCTTCCGTGGAAGCCATGTTGGGAAGATCATCGAGTAACGCGGAGACGCGTTCGCCTGCGGCGCCAAGGATTGCCGGAAGGTCCTGCTGGCTTTGGGCCGGTTGTAAGTCCTGCAGCTCGGGAAGGTCCCGAATCTGTTCGGGGGTCCAATCCATCAGGGTCTTGGCCTGATCGTAGCGCTGAAGCTCCTGCGGAGTCAGGCCAGGCAGCGATTTCTCGGTCTGTGCACTCGCACTGGCAGGATTAACAGGAGCAGTTTGTTGCTGTTGGGAGCCCTGGCTCGCCGCCGGTTTCGATCCGAGCAGGAGAAGGGCTGTCAGCGCCCATGTCACAAGACTGGGCCTTCGGTGGCAAGCGCTGCGAGGCAGGAGGTTCATGTTCGTAGAGCAAGAAAGCCCGTCTGAGCGATGCACACATTATCATACACCCGCCGGCCCGGTTTGGAGGTAGCACAGGCCCCCTTGCCTCTGCCCATCGTAGCGCAGCGTGCCAAAGCACAGGCAAGAGTGCCTGTGCCACCCGAAGCTCTCAAGATTCCGCTTGACAATCTCAACTTATTAGTACTAGTTTATTAGTATGAGACCACAGAGCCGTACCCTGACCGGGCAGGAACTCGAAATCATGAAGGTGGTGTGGGGGCTGGAGCGCGCCACAGTGCGCGACGTCTACGAGGCGCTGCGCGAGCGCCGCAAGATTGCTTACACCACCGTAATGACCATGATGAACATCCTGGAAGCCAAGAACCATCTGAAGAAGCACGCCGAGGACCGTGCTTACGTATACCAGGCCACGCGCCCGCGCAGTCAGGTCATCAAAGCTATGGTGCGCGAGTTCGTGGACCGGGTGTTCAACGGCTCCGCCGAGCCGCTGCTGATCCACCTTATCAAGGAGCGGCGATTGTCCCAAAAAGACCTGGAAAAGATCGCCCGCACGATTGAGGAGGCGGAATGAGCGCTTCGTGGTGGGTGGGGAATCTCGCGGCCTACAGCGCGCAGGTGGCGCTGGTGGTCGCGATGGGCGGGTTGGCTGCGGCGGTCCTGCGCCTGAAGCAGCCGCGAGTCATGCTCGCCTACTGGCAAGCGTTGCTCGCGGCCTGCCTGCTACTGCCACTGCTCGAGCCCTGGCAGCCGATGGGCTCGGCACAGGTGGGCGGCATCACAATGACCACCAGAGCCGAGGCCGGAGTGGATTCGCTGGCATCGGTGTTTCCACTTCATGCCTGGGTATTGCTGGCGCTTGTGGCGGGCGTGGGCGTGGGGCTGCTGCGCCTGGCCCTGGGGCTTGCGCGTCTCAGCCATTGCCGCCGCACCGCGCTGCGCATCGATGCCTTGCCGGACGCGCTCCGCGAGGCGCAGGCGCTCATCGGCGTCGAACCCACGTTCTATTTCTCTGATCGCGTGGGATCACCGGTGACCTTCGGCTGGCTCAACCCGGGGGTTATATTTCCCAGGTGGTTCGAACGCATGGAGGAGAGCCACCAGCGCGCGATTGCCTGCCACGAACTCCTGCACGTGGCGCGGCGCGACTGGCTGCTGAATCTTCTCGAGGAGCTTATCCTGGCGCTCTTTTGGTTTCATCCCGCTGTTTGGTGGGTGGCGCGAAGCATTCGACTCAGTCGCGAGCAGGTGGTCGATTGCGAAGTTGTGGCACTCACCGGAGCGCGCAAGCCGTATCTCCACGCTCTGCTCGAAATCGCCGCGGCGCCGCGTGCGATGCCGGTTCCGGCACCCCTGTTTCTGGTCGAGAGCCAGTTAGCGCGGCGTGTTGCGTTGCTGGCGAAGGAGGTTCGTATGTCAAAGCCGAGACTTATCGCGTCATTGGTGGTTGCGCTAGCCGTCCTTGTGGTGGCGGGCTGGTGGGCCGTTCGAACGTTCCACCTCAAAGCTCCCGCGGGAATTCCATCAGAGGTCGCGCTCGCATATGGGTCCGCCGGCGCACCCGGTAGCGACGGCACGTCCACCTTCATGTTCTTGAAGGTGGAAGGCGACATCAAGGGGCCGGTGCCCATCTCTATGCCCGCGCCTTCTTACACACCGCAGGCGAAGAAGGACAAGGTGCAGGGAGCCGTAGTCGCGGCGGTGGCGGTGGACGCCAGCGGCAACGTCGCCGGTGTCAAGCTCACCGCCGTCAGCCTGTCAAGAAACTTGAGCGACGGATTGGATGAGAACGTGATGCAAACCCTGCGTACCTGGAAATTCAAGCCTGCCATGAAAAAAGGCAAACCCGTGCCCGTTATGGTCACCGTGGAGACAACCTTCAGGTTGTTTTAGCCGTCCTTCAACAGTGGGAGGGAAGAGCGGAGCTTTAGAGGTTGCGGGAAAACGCTTTCAAGCTGTCATTCCGAGCGGAGCGAGGAATCTGCCCCCGAGTATTTTCAAGCCAATGCAAGATTCCTCGTCGTCCCGCGCCTGCGGGACTCCTCAGAATGACAGGCGGGAGGGGCTATGGCAGATGAAGGCCGAGTCGGCGCCGCGCCGAGCCGCATTCCGCGAACACCCGACCTTGAGTACCAGCTAACCTTCGTCGATAGCACGCTCGCCCCCGTTTCCCTTTTCCGGCAGATTGTGGAAAGACTTCGGCAACCGAAAGCTACTGCTCCTGAAAAGTATTACCAGGGGCGAACCACTCTACCCGCCACGGATATGCGTCCCTGGTTTCTGGATCTTCCCGACCAGCTTAGGGCGCTCGTTGAGAAGCCGAAAGCCCCTTCGATCCCCATAACTTCAAAACCCATCGATGTTCCTGAAATTTGGCAGGATTATCAGCCGCAGTCGGGCTCGTGGCTGAATTCCCTGCTCGTCCACTTGGTGGGAATTGCGATCATTTTGTTGCCGATGCTTGTCCAGCACAAATCCACGCCAGTCAAAGTATCGACCAGATATCAAATGGTGGATATATCTCCCTACCTGGCGCGACTGGAGGTGGCGGGCAGGAAGGCAGGAGGCGGTGGCGGAGGAGGCGACCGCTCGCCCACGCCGGCCTCAAGAGGCGCAGTTCCCAGGTTTGCGAAGCAACAACTCGGCCCCCCGCTGGCCGTCATTAGGAACCCTCACCCCGTTTTGCAGGTCGAGCCCACCTTGCTGGGTCCGCCGGAACTGAAGCTGCCGCAAATGGCTTCGAACAGCACGCTCTGGGGCGATCCGCAAGGTGTTCCGGGCCCCCTTTCCAACGGTCCGGGGACGGGTGGCGGGATCGGCTCCGGCGAAGGGACCGGCATCGGGCCTAGTAAAGGGGGCGGTTTGGGCCCCGGTGAAGATGGCGGGACGGGCAACGGGCCTTATGCTGTCGGAAGCGGCATCACTGAGCCGATTCCAACATACAAACCCGAACCCGCTTACTCTGAGGAAGCTCGCAAAGCGAAGTACCAGGGCCTCGTTTCACTCTGGATTGTGGTAGATGCCCAGGGGAATGTTGCCGATCGTCGTGTGGTGAAACCTCTCGGTCTCGGGCTCGACGAAAGGGCTGAAGAAACAGTGCGGACCTGGAAATTCAAGCCTGCCAAGCAAAACGGGGTTCCCGTTCCGGTGCGCGTCGTCGTCGATGTCTTGTTCCGCTTGCTCTGATTTTTTGTGCATTGCTAAGGCTCAGCTTCTTCGCGTCTGCCGCAGGACTCTAACAAGTTGATGAAAAGCCAACGTAGCGGCGGATTGGACTGCCGATGAAAGAAGTCCGAATGTCGAAGCCGAGACTCACAGTTTCGCTGGTGATTGGCTTGACGGTGCTTGCGGCGACGGGCTGGTGGGCCCTCAAGACCTTCTGGCTCATTGCCCCACTCGGGTCGCCTCCGGCCTCCTGGATCCTCTATCAGGACTTCTGGCCACCCGGCACAGAAGCTTTTCCGAGCCTGAGGGGCACCGTGGAAGCCGGCGTCAAGCCGCCGGTTCCCGTCTATGAGCCCCTGCCTCCTTACACCCCCAAAGCGAGGAAGGACAAGGTGGAGGGAATGGTTGAGTTGTCGGCGGCGGTGGACGCCCGCGGGAACGTCGCCGACGTCAAGCTGGTGAGAGGTGTGGGCGAAGGGCTGGATGAAAACGCGGTCGAAACTGTACGCAAATGGAAGTTCGGTCCCGCTCTAAAAAAAGGCCACCCCGTGCCCGTAAAGGTCACCGTGGAGATAAACTTCGCGTTGCATTAGCGGCCTGTCTTCGACAATGTTCCGGGGGTAGGGCGGGTCCTACCCCTACAATTTGTAAGGGGACGGCTCGCCGACCCCTGGGACAAGAGGCCAAATGGAACAAGGTGACGAGCCACTGCGCATCCCGATCAGTGATGTTTTCGACTTGCACACGGTGCGGCCCCAGGATGTCCAGGAAGCGGTTGAAGCGTATCTCGAGGAAGCCAGCCGGCGGGGCCTGAAAGCCCTCCGCATCATCCATGGGCGGGGAATCCGAGTGCAACGTGAAACCGTGCGCGCCGTGCTGGCCCACACGCCTTTTGTTCTCTCCTTCCAGGACGCGCCACTCGAAGCCGGTGGCTGGGGAGCCACCGTCGAGACCCTAGGCACCTGGAAATTCAAGCCTGCCATGAAAAAAGGCAAACCAGTGCCCGCAGAGGTCACCGTGCAGACTAACTTTAGGATGGAGCTGCCCTAACTACTGTCCGCCTCCACCGCCCGAGGGGCTCTCGATTGGGGGAACTGTGCGCGGCTGTACATTGGCTCGATAGCGTTCGAGAAGTTGTTGCCGATTGGAGCGCAGGTCGAGCCCGCTAGGTGTCGGGGGATACGGCTTGTCACCCCGCAGCCCTTTCCACAGAACGCGATTGAATTCCTCCCCGTCCACCTTGTCTTCCATCGAGAAATCCATTCCCGCAGTGGCCTTTGCCCAGTAGGCCGCATTGTGGGTGGGATAAAGAATGCGGTGCGCGGCCGTCTGGCATGCAGGCAGGTTCAGTTGAGTGCCGCACAGATAATCTGATGGCGCCGCGCTGAAGGTCCACTCCTGCTCCGCAGTGTCGAACAAATCCGCCATGGGCACAGCCAAAGCATCGTTAAGGTTCTGGTGAGCTATGCCCAGAATGTCCTCGATGGTGCGGAACATGCTCAGTGTGGTGTAAGACGTGGAAACCAAGTATCCATGTTTCACATAAGGTCCCACGACGAAAGCGATACTGCGGTGAGCATCGACATGATCGCCACCGTCCTGCGCATCGTCTTCGACAACAAAGATCAGTGTGTCATTCTTGTATTGACTGTTGGCGATTGTCTGCACTACCAAGCCCACGGCGTAGTCATTGTCCGCTACCTCGAGTTCCGGCGTGTCAACTCCCGCGATCGCCACGGCATAGTTGCCGGTATGGTCATGGGGCAGGCGAAGCAGGGTAAGCTTGGGGAGTCCGTTGACGCTGAGGTCTCGCTGCCACTCCATGAAACGATAGTAGTCCGGGAAGGCCATGTCAAAACCGCGGAAGTAAGGATCGGTGTAAGGGCGGAGAACCGGACTGGTGGCGTAAGCCACCGTAATGCCCTGCCTGAACGGAGTGGGGTCTTCCGGAATGCGGTATTGTTTTGTTGATGCTGAGGTCAGATCGTAGCGGGTCTCATCGATGAAGAACCCATAGTTGCGCACGGTCAGCCCAGCCCGCAGAGCTGCATCCCACAGAAATCCGGCGCCTTGCTGGCCTTCGGGCCCATCCGGCGCCGCAGTATTCGCCGTGCCCGGCAGAACGTTAGGATCGTTGGGAGTGAGGGGATTGGCCGCCAACCGCTCCGCCAGCGTGGCGTAGCCGACATTGACGTTGCGGTTTTCGCCCTCCGAGTCGTCGCTGAGACCACGGTCTGCATACTCGACCGGCGTTTGCCGCTCGACCACGTCGGTAGCATGCGCCGAAGTCGACCACGGCCAGCCGTCCATGCTGACCTCGGCGGTATCGTAAAAGTTGTCGAGGTCCACAAACTGGCTGGCAAGATGGTGCTGATTGGGCGTTACCGCGCTCCCGAATTCCGTGAGGTTCGGATCTCCATTGCCGACCTCCAGATCGCCCAGCACCTGATCGTAAGTACGGTTTTCCTTGATGATGTAAATGACGTGCTGGATGTGGCTGTGGAGAAACGACATCAGATCGGTCTGTTGAGCGGTGGGTTGACGGCTGAAGTGGTTGTTGTTCGCCACTTGTTGCGTCAGGCTCTCAAGCTCTCCCGGCGTCGGAGTGGGGAAGCTCTGTAGCCCGGCCTTGATCAGTTGCAGAGCGTACTGGTTGCTGCCGCCGCACTGCTCGACTTGCGCCATGGTGAGGCCGATGCAGTATCCAGGGTTGGCGCCGGTCGGTGATTTGTCGTTGACCACGTACATGAATTTGCCGTCGGTGCTGATACTGACCGCGTTGGGGTACCAGCCGGTTGGGATCAGGCCGGTCACTTGGCTTTTCCCCGGAGAGCCAAGTTGAACCACGGCCACATCATTCATCCAGCCGTTCGTTACGTAAAGCGATAGCCGGTCCGGCGAAACCGTCACGCTGTTGGTGTCGTTGCCCTTGAACCCTGATACTGAGCTCGGGAGCAGCCCGCTGGGAGCTGTGACCGGAATGTTATCCACCAACTGGTTGGAAGTCGTGTCGATGACGCCCACGGAGTCACTGATGTCCTGCGCCACATAAAGCGTAGATTGACTCGCATTCAGGACCAACTTGTTCGGCTGCCCCGGCACCGCAATGCGAGTCGTCAGAGCCGGTGCTACGACATTTGAAATGTCGACGACGTCGACCTCCCGGTCGCGGATGCTCGATACGTAGGCGGTGTCGTTGCCTTTGATGACCACCCAAAATGGATATTCTCCCCCCGGAACGCCTGTCGCGCCGGACTTCAGTATGCCGGGACGCAGGTCGAGATCGGCGGTCGGGGCCCAACCACTCTTTGACTTGGTAAGAATGCTGATGGAATCGTTATAGTAATTGGTCACGACCAGCTTCATGCCGTCAGCGCTGATCGCGACGCCGGCGGCCTGGGCGTGAACTTTGTAACCGACTCCGCCGCCGTGCCCGAGCCAAACTGGGCTTCCTGCTTGCTCCGCCCACATCCCGTTCTGTCCGGGCACAAAGATATGGACCGTGTCGTCCATCCCGCCCGAAACGTAGAAGGCCTTTCCGGATGGATCGAAGGCGATGCCGTAGTAAGTATTATGAACCTGAATTGCTTGCTTTTGGACAGGCCGGTGCTGCGAGATGTCATACACAAACACGAACTGGGTGGAATCCTTCGAAATAATCGACCCCTCACCCGCGCCCGAGGAAGCATTCACCAAATTAAAACCACTCGTCAAGATGAGCAGCGTTTTGCCATCCGGGCTTACTATGCTGGTGGCCGCTTGACCGGCTACATATTCCGGGTTATCGCTGAGGCCGGGATTGAGGAGAACGAACGACGACCCCGTAGGCGCTAAGGGGGTGATTTGCTGGCCGGTATTGGAAAGAACTTGTCCATAAGAGAACGACCCCAGCAACAAGAACAGCAGGGGCGGGAACATGATAGGTTTTGTGCTGTGGCTCCGTTTCACTGACATCCTCCAAAGAGATAGATGCAGAAATGAGCCTACCAAGGTTATTTACCATTCTAATACGGGAAGGCGCCTTGCGGGGGCTGCGAGGAGTAACCACAAAATCTACACGTAATGGTATGAATTATACTAATGTGGGAGGGCAGGCCCCCCACTCGCCCCACACCGCCATCGGGGCGGGCGGGGAATTGGAAGTCCAAATAACGAACAGCCATATGGATCGCGACGACGAGCCATTGCGCATTCCGATTAGCGATGTTTTCGACTTGCACACCGTGCGGCCCCAGGATGTCAAAGAGGCCGTGGAGGCGTACCTTGAAGAAGCCCACCGGCTGGGCTTTAGCGCTCTCCGCATCATCCACGGGCGGGGAATCGGCGTGCAACGCGAGATGGTGCGTGCCGTGCTGGCCCGCACGCCTTTTGTTCTCTCCTTCCAGGACGCTCCTCCCGAAGCGGGGGGGTGGGGAGCTACGGTTGTCTCCCTGCGCCATTGGTGATTGCTGGTTGCCGGCGCTCGCCGCAACAACTTCAAACCGAGGTACTCCGGCCCCTCTTAACCCTTGACGACCTTCCGAGATGCCTGCTATAAAAAAAGAAGGGCATGAAGATTACAAAAAAGGCTTGGGCATTATCGCTCTCGATCCTTCTCTCCTTCGCCCCAGGCGTAACATTGCTGGCGCAGCGGAGCCAAGGCCAAGGTGGTTGTGTTTCCTCGGGCTGTTGCTGTGGGCAGAACTGCCCCATGCGTTCATCTCGTTCCTCAATGCCCGGCTGCTGCCGGATGTTGAAGTCGCCACACTCCGGTTCCAAGGCGGCGTGCGCATGCAATCTTTCACCGCATGCGCCGGCATCGGCAGTCACCGTTCCAGTTCGTTTGATCTTCGATCTGCCCGCCTCGGACGAATCAGCCAAGCTGGATTCCTCTCCTTACCGTCTAGCGACCCAATCCCTTGCAAGCGAGGACGCATTTATCCCCCCACCCGACCAGCCGCCCCGCGCCCGATAGCGCTCCGTTTCGGCTAATTCTCTACTCGACACAGATCAACCTTAGCCCCCTCCTCACCAGGCAGGTGACCCAGCGGTGGCACAGGCACTCTTGCCTGTGGCTAGGGCTGGCACACCCGTGCGCTGAGAACACGCAAGGCTGCCTGTACCACCGCTGTAAGGAAGGGGCCGCTGAAACCGATCGAGAACGGAGACGGTTTATGAAGCACGTTGTTGGATTGACATCTTCTGTTGTCTTCTTGGGCGCCATGGCGTTCGCTACGATTTTCGGTTCCCTGCGCGGCGTCGTTCATGATCCCCAGCACCGCCCCATTCAAGGTGCGCAGGTTACGCTGAAGGCTCAAACCTCAGACTGGACCGAGTCCCGAGACTCCGACGAGAACGGAGAATTTGAATTCAATTCGGTGCCCATCGGGAATTACACCGTCACAGTCTCGTCGCCGCGCTTCGAGCAAATGCGACAAGACGTGATTGTCCAGTCTGACACTCGTCCGGTGTTGCATTTCAAGCTGGCTCTAGCGGGCGTGAAGCAAGCCGTCGTCGTCTCGGAGGCTCCCGTCGAGGCCACTACGGACAGTGTCACGCCGACCACGATGCTGAGCCGTGAAGACATTCGGGAAACCCCCGGAGCGGACCGCACCAATGCCTTGCAGATGATCACCGATTACGTACCGGCTGCCTACGTGACGCACGATATGCTGCATATGCGAGGAGGCCACCAGGTTGAGTGGCTGATTGACGGCATCCCCGTCCCCAACACCAACATCGCCACCAATTTGGGCCCTCAGATTGATCCCAAGGACATCGACGAACTCGAAGTTCTGCGAGGCAGCTACGACGCCGACTATGGCGACCGTACGTACGGAATCTTCAACATCGTGCCGCGAACCGGTTTTGAACGCAATAACGAATGTGATCTCGTCACCAGCTTTGGAAGCTTCTACCAAACGAACAACCAGCTCAGTTGCGGCGGACACACGGAGCGGTTTGCTTACTATGTCAGCGTGAACGGAAATCGCAGCAATTACGGACTTCAGACACCCATCGCGCGAGTTTTCCACGATGCGGAGAACGGCTACGGTGGTTTCGCTTCCGTCATCTTCAATCTTGATTCCAAGAACCAATTGCGATGGGTCACTTCCTTGCGGCAGGATTACTATCAGATACCGATCGACCCTGATCCCAACTCCTCCGGGAATCAGATTTTGGAAGCGGCGGGTGAGTCCCCCAGTTACGGGCTGCGCGACGGCGAGCGTGAACCGGATGGTTACGTCGTCTTCTCCTGGGTTCACACGTTCAATCCCAACCTGTTGCTCACGGTTTCTCCGTTTTATCACTACAACGCGGCCGACTACCACGGCGGCGCGAACGATTATCCCGTCATCTCAACCGTGGATCAGACTGCCCACTACGGAGGGATGCAGACGACCCTTAACGCAAGGTTCTGGAGAAGCGATCTCGAAGCCGGAGTGTACGGATTCGCTCAGCACCAGCACAACTACTTCGACAACCAATTCACGGATGGCAGCCAAAACTTCCCCGCCTCTTCCATTGGCGTAATGGGAGGGATTGGCGCCGAATTCATCAACGAGAAATTCAAAGTAACCCCGTGGCTCACCTTGATCGCCGGCCTTCGCCAAACGCAATTTAGCGCCTCCATCACAGAATACGCCACAGACCCTCGCTTGGGTTTTGCTTTGAGAGTTCCACACCTGAACTGGGTCTTTCGTGGCTTCTACGGTCACTACTACCAAGCCCCGCCACTCATGACCGCCACCGGCGCGCTCCTCGGTTTGGCCAACAGCCAGAATTTTACTTTCGCTCCTCTGCACGGAGAGAGAGATAAAGAATACCAGTTTGGCGTGAGGGTTCCCTATCGCGGCTGGACTCTTGACGCCGATAATTATCAGACCAAGGCTACAAACTGGCTGGATCATAACAATATCGGAGAGTCGAACCTTTTCTGGCCGATCACCTGGGATGCGGTCGTGATTAATGGTTGGGAACTCACCTTGCGGTCCCCGAGCCTCTGGCGTCGCGGCCGGTTTCACCTCGCCTACGCGAATCAAATCGCAGAGGCAACGGCGCCCATCACCGGAGGCTTGATCTGCCCATCCCCTGTGACGCCGGCATGCGGGCTCGACATACCGCCAGGATTTTCACCTGTCGACCATGATCAGCGAAACACCTTGAACTTCGGCTACAATACAAGCCTTCCCTGGCGGACCTATGCCTCGGTCAACGTCTACTATGGCTCGGGCTTCACGAACGGGTTGTACGGGATGCCAAAAGCGCAGTATCCCGGGCCCTATCTGCCTGGCCACACCACGTTTGACCTTGCCCTTGGGAAAACCTTCGCTGAGAAATTCACCGTTTCAGTGAACGCCCTGAACGTCGCCAACCACCGCGTGCAGTTGGATAACAGTCTGACGTTTGGCGGGTTTCACTGGAACGATCCACGCCAAATCTACGTGGAGTTTCGCTACCGGTTCCACTATTGAGACACCCTGGAAACTGTCATGCTTAGGCCCCGTTCTTCGGGCGGAAGAATCCCTGCGGTTTCTGGTCTCCTTACGAACTGCGGAGATCCTTCATCGTCCCCAAAAGCGGGCCTCCTTGGGACGACACACGCCTCCAGCCACGAGAGAGACCGGACCCGCCAGTTAACAAATCGCCGCGCCGCTCGTTATAGCGGATGAAGGATTCGCATTCCAGAACGACGGAGGTTCGCACTCATGGATGGAAAATCCAAATGGCGAGTCGTGCAGTCTGCGGTTTTCTCGTTGGCTTTGGGACTGGCGGGGATCACACCCTCACCCGCGGCGCTACCGCCTCAGGATGCTGCGGGGCAAAGTGAGGTGGCGGTAGGCTCATCTACCCAACAGCAACTGATCTCTTTTCTGGCCGCGCACATTGATATTTATAGGGAGCTCTTGAAACAGCCCAATTTGATTCGGGACAAGAGTTATGTCCAGCACCATCCTGAGCTCGCAGCTTTTCTGAAGGAGCATCCGGAGGTTGCACTGAGGCCCTCGTTTACTGAGGGGTTGCCTGTTTCCCCAGAGGTGGCGGCAGCCCCTGTTGCGGGGAACCCGGGAGAGACGCTTGCCGGACCCTGTGGCCCGGCACTGAGGATCCAGGCACTCCGGTACGAGTTGGACCGTGCCCGCGATGGAAGATTTCCCGAGTACGGCCTGCATCACTTCCTTAGTGATATAGGTCCCTTCCTGGTGTTTGCCGTCATCCTCGGCGCTTTCCTCTGGGTGTTGCGGGTCAGTCTGGAAAACCGGAGGTGGAACAAAGTGGCGAAGGTCCAGGCAGAGGTCCACTCGAAGCTGCTCGAGAAGTTCAGCAACAGCCAGGAATTACTTGCATACATAGGGACGGAACCCGGCAAGCGTTTTCTGGAATCGCAGCCCTTCCAGCTTGAAGCCGAGGGATCTAGGCCAACCCCTTACCCCTTTGGGAAGATTCTTTTCTCCATCCAGTTAGGAATGGTCGTCCTGTTGGTGGGACTGGGATTGCTTTTCCTCAAGGGCCACATCACCGACACCGAAGGCGCTCGGGCGTGCCTGATCTTGGGCACGCTGGCGAGCACGGTGGGAATCGGATTCCTGCTTTCCGCAGCGGCCTCCTACGGACTTTCGCAACACTTCGGCCTGCTGGAAGGTGTAACATCAAAGCGTCAGTAGACACGGGCGACTGGGCCTGCCATGAACAAGACCGGAGGCAGCCGCCCCGAACCGGACGAGCGTTGCGCCGCCATGCGGGAATTGACTTTTACAGAACTCGCACAAGCCGAGGACGCCCTGCAAAACGATGCCGCCTTCGAAATGGATGAGGCGAGTTTTCGGGCCTTCTACAACCGCACGGCCCGAGCGCTTTGGGCGCATCTTGCCAAGTTGACGGGTGACTCGGTCGCCGCTGATGACCTGATGCAGGAGTGCTACTACCGCTTTCTACGCACCCCCCACGCGGTAATGAACGACGAGCAGGCGAAGCAATACCTTTTTCGCATCGCCGCCAACCTGCTTCGCGACCGCTGGCGGCGTAGCCGAGGCAAGGTAACCGTCCCGCTCGATGACGCGAAGGAAGTGTCCACGGCGGAGCAGACGGCCGCGAGCGTGCAGGCACGGTCAGACTTAAATGGCGCCCTGCGCCAGTTGAAGCCGCGCGAACTACAATTGCTCTGGCTCGCTTATGTCGAGGGCTCGAGCCACAAAGAGATTTCCGACGTGGTAGGATTAAGGACGGTCAGCGTGCGCCCAATGCTTTTCCGGGCACGCCAAAAATTGTTGCGAATCCTGCGGAAGGCAGGCATCACGGGAGGACGGTAGCGCAGACCGCCGGTTCGGAAAAAGTTATGAAAGTTCCCCAATGCGAAAATGAACTGGCCGTTACGGAATTGCTTCAATCCGGGCGCTGGCCGGAGGCATGCGATTCGGCCTTGCGCAGTCACGTGGAGAGTTGCGCCGTTTGTTCGGAAGTCGTTCTGGTGGCCCAGTTCCTTCGGGAAGAACACGTCCACTTGTTGGCCGATGTGAAATTGCCGGACGCAGGACTCGTCTGGTGGAAGGCTCAACTGCGGGCGCGGCGAGAGGCGGCCGAACTCGCCACGCGCCCCATTGCGCTTGCTGAAAGATTCGCCCTGGCCTGCAGCTTGGCAGCCTTGTTGGTGTTTGTGGTTTGGAGGTGGACTGATGTCCACACTTGGCTCGGCCGCCTGGCGCAATTCGGCCATTCCGATGCTCACTGGTTTCTTAGCCTTCTACTCAACTCTTTGAATCAACCTTTCTCCATCTTCTTTGTAGCTTCCACAAGTTTGCTGGTGCTCTTCATGGCCTGCCTGGTTTACGCGATCTGGGCGGAGAAGTAGACCCATCGACACTTCTTGCACAACAACACTGCTTGGCGACGGAAGTGACCCCTCACCCGGCCCGCGACGGCTGGTGAAAGCGCCGTCGCGGTCCACCCTCTCCCCAAGGGAGAGGGCTATGAATTCGACTTCACCCGCGTGTCCAGCCAAAGATGTCGGACACGCTCACCCCCGCTGGAGAGGGCCATGATTCTGAATTCTCATGCTGGAACCCAAACACGGCGGAACATTCTCAATCGTTTCGCGTATGATTAAATAGGAAGGCGTGGCGGAGGCTTCGGATGGTTAAATTCCTCCTTTGGTGCATACTCCTGGTTCTTTGCTGGCCGCTGGCTTTGCTGGCGCTGGTTCTGTATCCGTTTGTCTGGTTACTGCTTCTGCCGTTCCGCCTTGTCGGCATCGCGGTGGGAGGAGTCTTTGATCTGCTGGCCGCGATCATCACCTTGCCGGCACGCCTGCTACGAGGACCGCGCCGCGCCTGAGATACACAAGGCTCGCGCTGTCATTCCGAGCGCAGCGAGGAATCTCGCTCTGGTCCTTTCTTCCACCCGTCTCCCAGTCCGTCTTGAGCCGCGATCCGCCTCAGCACAGAGCGAGATTCCTCGCTGCGCTCGGAATGACGAACTCTTGGCGATGTAAAATCGCCGTTACGCAACTTGTCCCTTGCTCGCATCCCAGACAACTTTCCTTCCGCGCTTCAGGGCGATATTCCCGATCCAGGAAGCGCGCGCCGCCTCGAAGGCTGCGTGGATGTTGGCATTAGGAGTCTTGCGAGTGCGCACGCAGTCGAGGAAGTTATTGACGTTGTCAATGGCGCCATCGCGCTCCGAGCGGACCAGGATTTCGGGCTCAGGGGTGAGGGTGCCGGGCACGGACCTTGCGCCTTCGGGATACACTGCCATGCGGGCGCGGTCGATTTTCAGGGTTGCCTCGCTGCCCCGAAATTCGATCCCTCCGTCGTCCACGCTGCTGTTGATGGCGCCGGTGAAAGTAACCATGAAGTTCCCGGGATACTCGTAAGCCGCTGTACACGTGTCCGGCGCCTGCCAGGGCATGCGGTAGACGTCTCCCGTGCTGGTCGCCGTCATGGGTGCGGGTTGGCCCATATACCATTGAATAACGTCAATCCAGTGCGTGAGCAGATCAGTTAATATCCCTCCTCCAAAATCCCAAAACCATCGCCACCAATAGAACTTCTCCGGCGTAAAGGGCTGGTCCGGCGCATCGCCCAGAAAGCGCTTCCAGTCGAGTTGCGACTGGTCCACCGGTTTCAGCTCCCCGGAACCCAGGAGGTAATTTTGGTACCAGTAAGTATGGACGAAAGTGATCTTGCCCAGCATGCCGGAATCCACAATCTGCTTGCCCATGATATAGTGCGGCCAACTCCTCTGCTGAGTGCCGGTCTGGACAACGCGGTTGCTTTCCTCGACGGCTCGCACCATCTCAACGCCTTCCTCGATGGAGTGCATGATGGGCTTTTCGACGTAGGCGTCCTTGCCGGCATGCACCGCATCAATCAGCATCTGCTTGTGCCAATGATCGGGGCTGCCGATAATGACGGCATCGATATCCTTGCGGTCGAGCAGTTCGTGGTAATCGAGATAGGATTTGGCCTCCGGGCCGGCAATCGATAAGGCCTTTTCGCGGCGCGGTCCGTATACATCGCAGACTGCCACAAGGTCAGCCGAAGGGTTATTTTTGAAAAGACTCATCAGATACTGGCAGCGCTCCCCCGTTCCCATGGCGCCGATACGGATTTTGTCATTCGCGCCCAACACGCGCGCCGGGGCCAAGCCCCCGAGCACGGCCGCCGCGGCGCCCCCCACCGCTGTCTCCTTCAAGAAATCTCTTCGAGTGATTCCCGTTTGTTTTTCCATCTGTTAGCTCCTTCGAATAGGATTCAGGATTCAGGGTCCAGAAGCCACCCCAATTCCGAGATTCCGAGACCATCCCGACCGCTCATCTTGCGTTGAAAACATTGCGTTGCAGGGGCGGCCCTGGCGGCCGCCCTGAGGCAACCATCCCGCGCCTGCCGCACCCCGACGCCGTGTATTCGAATTTCGAGTTTTGATTTTCCAGTTTCCATTTTCGAATTTCGATTTTCGAATTTCGAGCCTTAGGCGCCGAAGGAAAGGCCCAGCTCCCGCGCCACCCCCTGAATATAGTGCCGCCCCTCGTCGTATTCCTCGGCGGTTTTCAAGTGCTCGAGCATCAAGGGAGCGTCCCCCGGAAGCTTGGCGAGTTCACTCAGATAGGCCTTGTAATCGATCTGGCCGCGGCCGGGAATCACTTCCCGCAGGCACACCTGCACATAGTCCTCCCAATTCAGGTCTTTGGCGTGGCAGGAGGCAATCCAGGGCCCGAGCTTATGGAAGCATTCGTGGATGACGGCGCCATTGTGATACATGCGTTCGGGGCTGTTCATCACATTGCAGACGTCCAGATGGACCGCGAATTCCTTGCGGTCCACTCCCTTGATCAACTTCAGGTATTCGTCCGGTCCGCTGGGAAAGTTAAACGGCATCATCTCGATAGAAAACCTGGTGCGCGTCGGCTTCACCGCGTCAATCAGCTTGCGGCAGTTCTCCACCGTCGCGTCAATGAATTCCTGGCTGAGGTTCTTGGCGTTAGGCCCATACCAAATCTTAGGGTCGTAGGAGCCTGCAATGTCCACGCAACAACGTGTCCCCAACTCCTCGGCTAGCGCTAACCGCTGTTGCACATAAGACATATTCTTGCGGCGCTTTTCAGGGTCCGGGTCGAGCATGTTCACCCAGGCGCCCACTTCCGCAAGGGCTACGTCCTGCGCCGCGAATTCTTTGATAATGGCTTTGATCCGGTCGCTGTCCTTCAGTTCCACCTTGGGAGCGTAGGCCGCGCGGTAACCCAGCCTGCGGTGTTCTCGAGCTTGTTCACCCGGATCGTCTGAATTGAGAAAGATGGGACCGCCCAGCCGAAGGGGCCGGGCGTTGGCAGTCGGGCCACCGTGCGGGAGCGCCGCGGTTGCTGCCACGGCGCCGGTCTGCGCCAGAAACGTACGCCTTGAAATTTGGTTTCGCATTATGGATTCCTCCATCAAGTGACCCCTCACCCGTCCCGCTCCGGCTGGAGAAAGCGCCGGCAGCGGGACACCCTCTCCCCAAGGGAGAGGGCCTGGAGTTTCTACATTTTCATGACCCTCTCCCCAAGGGAGAGGGCTGATTTCCGACTTCCGTCCAGTGCAGTGCCTACTGTGACCATCGGGTAGGCTTCCGGTCCCAGCGGTGTGGCCGCAACTTCGCCAAAAGCTCACCCGGAAGAGGCCCCGCGTTGCAGGCTGCGGCATTGGCTTCCACGTGCATGACCTTGCGCATTCCGGGAATAATTGTGCTGACGGTAGAGTTCGCAAGGATGAAGCGCAGAGCCAACTCTGGCATCGTCATACCGCCGGGAATCAGGGAACGGAGCGCCTCGGCGCGCGCCACACTGGCCTTCAGATTCTCCGCCACAAAGTAGGTGTTGCGCCAATCGTCTTCCGGCCATTTGCTATCAAGCGTGAGGGCCCCGGTGAGCGACCCTTCATCAAAGGGCACACGGGCAATCACCGCAACGTCTTTCGCCTGGCAAGCCGGAAAGAGTTGATCCTCCGGGTTCTGGTCGAAAACGTTGTAGATCACCTGCACGGCATCGACCAAGCCGGATTGAACCGCCTTCACGCCGTTCCAAGGTTCCCAGCGATTGATACTAATGCCGACAGCCTGGATCATCCCTTCGCGGCGCAGATCATCCAGCTTCTTCGCCCATCGGTCATCGTCAACCCAGGAATCTTCCCACACGTGAAACTGCACCAAGTCGAAACTCTCCAGATCGGCGTTTTTGAGGCTTCGCAGGACGTATTCTTCGATGTGATGAGGTGGAAAGCAATCGTTCAAAGTGAATCCGCGCCGGCTCGGCCACTGGAAGTTCTTGGGAGGAACCTTGGTGGCGGTATAGAGCCTCGTGTTCGGATTGTTGCGCACCAGCCATCCCAACAACTCCTCGCTATGGCCCTCTCCGTAAGCCCAGGCCGTGTCGAAGAAGTTACAGCCCAGCTCGACGGAGCGCTGGAGGGCTTGCTTGGATTCATCATCGCTGGAGCCTGTCCAGCCTGCCATGCCCCACATGCCGTAACCCAGTTCGCTGACCATCCACCCCGTACGGCCAAATCTTCTGTAGTTCATCGCTACCCCCCGTGTGATTGTCGATTGCTGATTGCCGATTGTCGATTGAAAAGCGCTGTGCCTGCTGCCACCTAACCAGCTACCGAAGAACCCTTCGAAGCTGTCATTCCGAGCGGCCAAACGGGTTTTTCCACAGTCTGCTAAAGGTCAGCACTCCGCTCGGCAATCGACAATCGTCCATCGTCAATCGACAATCTCTAGCCCCGAATGTCAAGGTTCTGCATCAAGCGGTTAGTCTCTCGATAAGCTTCGGTAACCCACTCAACGATCTTCTCTGGCTGCGGCGAATACTCCAACTCGATGCTGATTGTGCCATCATAGCCCAGATTCTTGAGTTGCTGAAGGTAGGGCGTGAAATTCACCACGCCGCGTCCCGGAGGCAAATCGCCATGGACCTTGCCGTCACAATCGGAGAAGTGCACGTGGGCAATGCGCCCCTGGAGATTTGGAACGGACTCAGGGGGCGAGTTCGAGAGGGCCAAGTGCGAGATGTCCAGGTTGGCGCGCACGGCGGGATGGTCCACATCCTTCAGGAATTGAACCATCTTATCCGAGCTGTTAACTATGGACAGCTTGAAGGGCTCGAGTTCGATCGCGATTTCCACGCCGAGCTTGGCCGCGTAATCACCGAGCGCCCGGGCGTTGTCCACGGCGTACTGCCATTGGGCCTTGGGCTGAATGACCTCCTGCTGCCAGATGTATTCGCCCATCACCAGCACCATGTTCTTGGCCTCGAGTTCATAGACGAAGTCAAGATAGGCTTTGCAACGGCTGACGTGGAAACGCTGCACGGCGGCGTTGAAGTCGGCGATGCCAAGTGCACAACCGCAAACCGAGATGACGGGCAGGCCGGCTTCCCGGCAGGTGTCCTTGATCAACCGCCGCTCCTTGATGTCGATGTCCAAAGGGTCGGCGGAGATATCTATGGTGTCGAATGCGATCTCTTTGGTCTTGCGAATACCTTCGGCGGTGCCGACCGAAGTCCCCAGCCAAGCTGAATTGATGAGTCCCAGTTTCATGATGTCTCCTCTTCCACTTTTACAACCCGATGTTCTTCGATGGATTTATAGCACGCCTCGACCAGGGCCATGGTCTTGAGGTTATCACGCCCGCTGATCGCCGGCTCGGCGCCCGTGGCCAGCGCCTCGAGCAACTGGCCCATGGTACCCTCAAAAGCATCCGGAAACCACACTTCCTTCCACCGCGGCGAGAACCAGCACCCGGGCTCCCGTTTAGTCGTGAAATCGAGAGTGCTGGGCGCGCGGCTGGGGTAAGCAGGCCAGCCGATAGTCCCCTGCGCCATTCCTTCTGTGCCCTCCACTCGCCATTTGATATACAGATCGGGCGGCGTACCTTCGCGCGCCGGACCAGCCCATACATCATCCCAGGCGGTGGCGCGGAATCCGCCGGAATACTCGAGGATATAGAGCACCACACCATCCACGTGCTCAGAGGGAGTTCGGGGATCTTTCCGGGCGCTGACGTAAACGCTCTCAGGCTCGCCAAACAGGTAGCGAAAGCTGTCGAGGTGGTGGATGCTCATGTTGAGCAGGGTCAGGTGAGTGTAAGCGAGCTGCCAGGGCTTCCAGTGGGGTATGGCGCGCATTTCAATACTGGCCAGGACCGGCTCACCTAAATAGCCACGGTTTAATAGGGTCTTGAGAGCGCGTATGGAATGGTCGTAGCGCATGTTCTGGTTGACGGCAAGCGTGATGCCGGCCTGCTCCGAGAGGAGCACAATCTCGCGCGAATCCGCATAGTTCATGGCCAACGGCTTCTGAGCCAGAATGCCCTTGAGATGCCCGGAGTGCTTCACCGCCTCGCGCACGATCATTAACTGTTGATCCGGCGGCACGGCAATGTCTACAACCTCGATCGCAGGGTCAGCCAACAATTCCTGGTACGTGCCGTACACCTTGGGTATTCCATGCGCCCGGGCCACTTGCCCCGCCTCCTCCCGAGAGGCGGAGGCAATGGCCACGACGTTGAAACCGGCTTGGCGGTAGGCCACCAAGTGACAATCACTCATAATAAAGCCCGCGCCAATGGCTCCAATCCGGTAATCCTTCCGCCTCGGCGCTGGGGCGACGTGCTCGAGATCCAGGTTAATGTTCATTGGCGTCCTCCGCGGCGGAGATAGGCGCCTGCAACAGCAGGGGCTGGGGACTAGGGGCTAGGCAAGAATAGTCTCCGGTCTCACTCTTTCGGCCTCCGCCTTCTCCTCTCAAGGGCTTGGTTCTCGCCGCACCCGGCGATATGCCCCCGATTCTTACGATTCGACCTGAGGGTGTGAATGTACCGCCGCCGGCGGGCCGGGTCAAGCAGGTTATCTCTGAGCCACACTTCAGCTTGCGGTGTATTCACCGGGGGCGATATACTGGCGGCCACCAGCGAAGGCGCCGGTGACTGGGCTCGCGGGAAACGGGAGAGGACGGAGGACGCCGGGCTCTTCTCTAGTCCCCGGCCCCTAGCCCCTGCTCTTCAGGAGGTCGCGATGTCAACAATTCACACTCCTCAGACTCGACGCGAGATGTTTTCCGGCATGGCAAAACTTGCCGGCGCCACGCTTCTTGGCCCGCGGCTGCTCTTGGGAACCAACGATGCGAGCGCGGCCCACTATGCTCCCAAGCTCTCCGTCGAGATTTACATCTGGATCCAGCGTCTTGAAACTGAGAAAAAAACCTTGGCCGAAGGCGTGGAAGAAGTTCTCGCCAGCTTTCACGGGGCGGGATACCATCGGGTGGAACTGAATCAGGACTTCTTCCAGCCGGCATTGCGTGAGCGCACCTTCGCTCTGCTGTCCAAGTATCACCTGGCTCCGGAAACGATCTACGCCGGCACAACGTTGCATGAGGCCGCCGCGGGCGAGAAATCAGTCCGCGAGGTGGAGGAACTGGCGCGATTGCTCAAAACGCGTGGGACACGCGTGATCGTTACTAATCCCAGTCCGAAGCTTGGCCGGGCCCCGAAATCCGGGGAGGAACTGGATACCCAGGCCAAGTTCGTTGACCAGTTGGCTTCCGCTCTGCACCAGCAAGGAATAAAGCTGGCGCTGCACCATCACACCCCCGAGTTGGCTGAGCACGCGCGCGAATGGCGCCATCTCTTGCAGCACACCAATCCCCGTTTGGTCTATTGCTGTGTGGACGTGCATTGGGCCTATCGCGGCGGGCAGGACGTGATGAGCTTCATTCGCGAAACGGGCGACCGGCTGGTGGAACTGCATCTGCGCAATTCGCGGCAAGGTATCTGGATGGAAGATTTTGGTCCGGGCGACGTCGATTATCAGCAGGTCGCCGACTACCTGCGCTCCATTAGCTTCAATGGCTACCTGGTAGTCGAACTGGCCTACGAGAAGAACACCCAAATCACTCGCTCGCTCGACGAAGATCTGCGCTTAAGCCGCCTGTACGCTGAGAAGGTCTTCGGCCTGCGGGCTTCCTGAAACTGTGCACCGCAATGGAATCGAAACCGGGCAAATCCGAGTTGATCAGCATCGTCGTTCCCGTTCTCAACGAGTCCGAAAGCCTGGAGGAACTGGGGAAAGCCTTGCTGTCCGTGGCCGAGGCAGAGCGGCTTCACGTCGAGATAATATTCGTGGACGACGGCAGCACGGATGGCTCGTGGGATAAAATCCGCCAGCTCGCCTCCGCCGATGCGCGCGTTCGCGGCGTTCGTTTCCGGCGAAACTTTGGCAAGGCCGCCGCGCTTGCCGCGGGGTTCGATGCTGCGCTGGGGCAGATTGTACTCCAACTGGATGGGGACTTACAGGACGATCCCACTGAAATCCCAAGATTCCTGGCCAAACTGGCGGAAGGGTTTGACGTGGTCAATGGCTGGAAACGGGTAAGGAAAGATCCCTGGCACAAGGTGTGGCCCAGCCGCGTGTTCAATTGGCTGGTCAGCGGTCTGACGGGGCTAAAGCTGCGAGACCATAATTGCGGGTTCAAGTGCTTTCGCGCCGGGGTGGTCAAGGAGCTGCCACTGTACGGAGAGTTGCACCGCTTCATTCCCGTGATGGCCCACGCCCGCGGCTACCGCGTCGCCGAACTGCCGGTCGAGCATCATCCCCGGCGCTACGGGCGGTCGAAGTACAGATTTCATCGCTTCGTTAAGGGCTTCCTGGATCTTCTCACTGTCGTTTTCCTGACCGTCTTCGGCGCGCGGCCCCTCCATTTGCTGGGTGGGATCGGACTTCCAGCCTTCTTGCTTGGCGCGGCGGGCCTCTGCTACCTTGGGGTATGCTGGGTGCTGGCGCGATTTCGTGTGCATGGCTTCGGACCCATCGGGGCCCGGCCTCTGCTGGTCTACTCTCTTGCTTGCCTCATCATTGGATTTCAAATGCTGTCCGTCGGATTTCTCGGCGAACTCGTCGCATCTCAGAACGTCCGGAATGAACCCAAATACACCATTGCTGAGTGTACTCCACCCACTCAAGGGAACGGCAAATGAACGACCCGACAAAACCCAACTCGAACGCCATCTCCTCCCCGCCCATTGCACCCCTTCCCAAGCAGGGAGGGGAATCGGAGGCGGGGCCCGTTGCTTCCCTCCCGAGTCGGGGAGGGGAATCAGACGCGGGGAAGAGGCGACTGGACTTTATCCTGATTGCAGTGACCGCTGGGGCGGTGTTGGGCTTGATTTTTCTGGCCCGAGCCGAACCAGACTCGCGCGGGGTAGCGCTCCCTATGCACGGCGTGAACGATCGCTCGCGTTGGGAGACCATCTACAGCTTGGCCGAACGAGGCGCCTACAACATCGATAAAACGCCCTGGCCCGATACCATAGATCGTGTCCGGCTTCACGGCCACTTTTATTCGTCCAAACCTCCCCTGCTCGAGACGTTGCTGGCCGGTGAGTACTTGCTCCTGAAGAAGCTGAGCTTCGGCCGGCTCAGTTTTCGCACCAGCCCGGAGACCGTCATCCGCCTTATCGTGGCCTCGGTCAACCTGGTGCCGCTGGTCATTTTCTTGGCTCTGTTCTCTCGACTCCTCGACCGGCTTGCCCCTGACCCCTGGGTTCGCGCCTACACCATGACGGCCGCAGGGCTGGGTACCTTTCTCACAGGCTTCAGCATCACCCTAAACAACCACACCATCGCGGGCTTCAGCTTTTTCTTTGCGCTCTATCCTGCCTTCCTCATCTGGCGCGAGGGACGGCGTGCGCCGCGGCTCTTTGCAGTAGCAGGCTTGTTTGCAGGATTTGCGGCGGTGAACGAATTCCCGGCCCTTGCCTTCCTGGTAGCCCTGGGCGGTGGATTAGCTTGGAAGGCTCGACGGCAGACTTTGACTTGGTTTCTTCCCCTTGCCTTGCTTCCCATCGCGGGCCATTTCGTAACTAACTACCTGGTCACCGGCGATCTTACGCCCGCTTACGCGCACAAATCAGCCTATGTTTACCCCGGCTCCTATTGGCTGATTGATCCGGCCTCGGGGCGGCTCGTGGGCAGCGAGGTCGACCCTGCGACCGGAAGCTTCACGGGCCAAATCGGCAAGGGAATTGATAACCAGTACGAGCCCTGGCCCATTTACCTGTTCAACATGCTCGTCGGCCACCACGGGATTTTTTCACTCTCTCCGATATTCATCTTCACCTTACTGGGCGTCTGGAGGTCCCTCCGATCCCCCAATAATTCACTGCGCGCCTTTGCGGCGCTGGCTGCCTTCCTCACCTTGTTGCTGCTCGTTTTCTATACTTTTTTCGCCGGGCAGCGGAACTACGGCGGCATGTGCTGCGGCTTGCGCTGGTTTTTCTGGTTGATTCCGTTATGGCTCATGCTGCTTCCGGAAGGGTTGCAGAGCAAGGCAGCACACCGCTGGTTCCGCGGCATGGCCTTGGGTTTCTTGCTCGTCTCCGCAGTTTCGGTTTTCTACTGCGCCCGTAATCCCTGGGTCCGGCCCTGGATCCAGCAATACCTGTATTACAAACAGTGGATTAAGTATTGAGACAGCGGTGCATTCCCGCCTTCGCGGGAATGACGAGGGCGAATTAAGTACTCAAGATACTGGACTGCAGAGATCCTTCGCCCGCCCAAAAAACGGGGCGGGCTCTGCGGAAACTCAACGCGTAAGCCCTTTGAATTCAACGAACTGCTCCCAATAGGCTCGCGCCGAGTTTCTGCCCATCATGGGCAGCCAAAAGGCTGTCAATGCTCAGGATGACATCTTCACGGAGGTTCACTACGATGCAGAATCCAGATCATCACGAGAAGAGCCGGAGGCAGTTTCTGAAGTCTGCCGTGGTGACCGGCGCGGGATTGGCTGCCGGCCGGATTCATGCTTTTTCAGCTCCAGCGAATCCTGCGCGAGAGCCCCTCACCCTGGTGAAGCGGGGGGAATCCACTTTCAGCATTTGCACTTCCGAGACAGCTTCGCCCTCGGAGCGACATGCCGCCGAAGAGCTGCAAAAGTTCGTCCAGGAAATCTCCGGCGCTCGCTTACCCATCGTCAGCGATGCCGACAAACCGGGAGGCAGTCTGGTCCTGGTCGGAAACAGCACGCTGGTCGAGCCGCTGGCCGCGAAGATCGCGTTCGAGAAACTCGGCGCTGAGGGATTTGTCTTGAGGACGGCAGGGAACCGCCTGCTGATCGTGGGAGGCCGGCAGCGTGGAACGCTGTACGGGGTCTACGCGTTTTTGGAAAAGCTGGGCTGCCGATGGTATACGCCCGATTTGAGCGTCATCCCGAAGAAGTCGACTCTCGTCGTCGAGCCGCTCGATGAAATCCAAAAGCCTGCCTTCGAGTATCGCGAGCCATTCTTCCGGGAAGCTTCCGATAAGGACTGGGCTGCCCGTAACAAGGTGAATGGGTCCGCGATGAACCTCGACGAATCAACGGGCGGTAAATTCATCTACTATCCTTTCGTTCACACCTTTTATCAGATACTCCCTCCCGACAAGTACTTCAGCGATCACCCTGAGTACTATGCTTTGGTGGACGGCCGGCGGAGAAGCGGCAACGCGCAGCTCTGCCTGACGAACCCCGATGTGCTGCGGCTTACCATCAACACTGTTCTGGAATGGATGGAGCAGCATCCCGAGGCCAGCATTTATTCCGTCTCACAAAACGACTGCGAGGGCTGGTGTGAGTGCGACAATTGCCGGCGCATCGAGCAGGAAGAAGGCGGCGCTCACTCGGGGCCCATCCTGAGGTTCGTCAATGCGGTTGCCCTCGAGGTGGGCAAGAAACATCCCGAAAAGCTGCTCGATACGTTGGCGTATTGGTACTCGGAACCTCCTCCGTTGCACGCCCGTCCCCTGCCTAACGTGCGCATCCGCCTCTGCCCCATCGGGGCGTGTGAGGCGCACGCGTACGAAAAGTGCAGAGATGATGCGTATTTTATGCATCACCTCCGGGGGTGGTCCGCGATCACCAACCAACTCTACATCTGGCACTACGTGACGAATTTCTCCCATTACCTGCTGCCCTTCCCGGACTTCGACGAACTTGCCGCGGACATCCGCATGTATCGGAGAAATGGCGTGGTGGGGATATTTCTCGAGGGTGACTATGCCGAAGGCGGCGGCGGAGAAAATGCTGAACTCCGCTCCTACGTGATGGCGCGTTTGCTATGGAATCCGAACCTCGAGGTGAACAGAATCATTGATGAATTCATGACCGCCTGCTACGGCAAGGCGGCGCGCCCCATGCGGGCCTACTTTGACTTGCTTCACCGGCAGGTGAGGCCGGCGCCCCGTGGGAAAGGGGAGCACCTGTGGATCTACACGAACCCTGGCGCACCCTATCTGTCGAACGAGTTTCTGGCCCAGTCTCTGAATTTATTCCAACAAGCCGAAGCGGCCGCTGAAGATGATGTTGCCAGGACGAAGATCCGCAAGGCACGGCTCTCGATTGATTATGTAAGCCTGATCCACGCGAAAGCCTTCGAGGTCCGCGCCGGATCGTACACACCCGCAGACCTCGAGCGGTTGAAAGAGAACTTTCAGAGTTTCATGAATGATGTCCGTTCGTTCGGCATTACCGAGCTGCACGAGGGGAGCAAGTTGACCGAAGACGAAGAGGATTTCAACACGCTCATCAAGCCCTATCGCGTGGCGACACTCGAGAACGCATTCTTGCACGTCGATGTGGCCCCGGAGCTGAGCGGCCGGATCATCCGAATGATCGATCGGAGGACCGGACACGACGTGCTGCGCCGCCCCGATCCGGGCGAAGGGTCATACCCGGACGTTGGAGGGCTGACCGTGTCGGCGCACTCCGACTATCTTGACGCCAGACCTTACCAGGCAACATGGGAATTGGAACCACAATCCGAGCCGGCAGAACTGCGCCTCATCGGCACTTTCGCCAATGGGTTGAAGGCGACACGTGTGATTCGTCTGCGAAAGGATGCGCCGGTGCTGCACACTGACACCACTTTGGAGAATGGCGGCGCTTCCGCCCTCGAGGTCGTGCTCCAGTCGCGATGTGTAGTTGGGCCAAACAGCATGGAGCGGGGCATCCTCTCCTTCCACCGGCAGGATGGCGAGACTGTGCAGCAAAGACTGATCGAGCCGGGCCAGGAGCCCAGGGGTTCCAAAGTCTATGACGGTGGGGAGCAGCCGGATGGAGAGTGGATGGTCTGGCAGGTTGGGCCTGGCGTGGGTCTGGTCAATCGCTTCCCGAAGGATCAAGTCTCGCGCTGCATCGCGCGCTGGACGGGCAAGACGGAAAACTCGCTGACCATGGGGATCTGGTCAACCAAGCGCTCTCTCGCGCCCGGTGAGGCGTTGAAGCTCGAGGCGGATTACGAGATCCTCAGGAAGATCTCCTGAGTGGGTATAGTTTGGAATGCTAGAATCAAAGCGAGGAATTAACCCGGAGGCGCCGAATGGCGGTCGATAACGCGTTGCAGAGCCGGCGTGAAGAGATATTGGGGATCGCCCACCGTTATGGCGCGAACAACGTTCGTGTGTTTGGGTCTCGCGCCCGCGGCGAAGGTCGACCCGACAGTGACTTCGACATCCTCATTACAGTCGGCGAACGCACTAGCTTGCTTGATATCATCGCCATCAAGCAGGACCTCGAGGATCTACTTGGCTCGAGCGTGCATGTCGCTACCGAAGACGCCATCAGCCCTTACATCCGGGAGAAAGTCCTGAGACAAGCAATTGCGCTATGAAAGACGACAGCGTCTATCTCCGGCACATCCTTGACGCCATCGGCAAGATCGAGTCCTATGTGGCCGTGGGACGTGACGAATTCATGTCAGCTTCGCACTGGCAGGATGCGGTGATACGTCAACTCGCGATCGTTGGTGAGGCAACTAAGAGCTTGTCCCAGAACCTCCGTTCGCTTTACGCCGATGTTCCCTGGCGGCGCATCGCCGGGCTGCGCGATATTTTGATTCACGACTAACTGCCGGTGGTAAGCGAGGCTCCGTCGGAAGAAACCCCTCACCTGGCTCGCTATTCTCGCCACCCTCTCCCCACGGGAGAGGGCTGAGTTCAATCATCGTTGACGGCCCTCTCCCTTGGGGAGAGGGTGTCCCGCAGCCGGCGTAGTCATCAGCCGGTGCGGGACGGGTGAGGGGTTACTGCCAATAATCCAAACACAAGGTCCGCGGGTGGCCATCAGACGTGCCGCTCTTTGGCATGTCTGCGACCTGCCGGCCTACGCGGCGCATACATGCCGACAAAAACCGTCGGCACGTATGCGCCACCCACGCCACCCGCGTTTCTCGTCGCCCCTGAATAATCAGGGCATTCTTGTGATGATGTCAGCGCGGATGACTTCTATGAAGTTCCGCGCTGTTTTCAGGGCTTCCTTTGCCTCGTGGTGAGAGACGAATCCCGAATCGTCATAAAGGGCCACGTTCCGCTTTCGTCGAAGACGGTCGAATACGGCGAGCAGGCCAGCGTGCTTGGCGTCGATTCGCCCGCGAACGAATTCGATGATCGCAATGTGGTGGCCCGGCAGGCTCCTGGGCCGGAAGCCGTGGCTGAACATAAATCCCAACGAAGCTCGCAGCATGGCTTCATACGCTTGTTGAAGGCATGCCTCGTCGTCAAAGGCGAGGATTTTATGGGCGGAGTCCAGCTTCCTTTCGGCGCTGGCGAGGTAGCGCTCGATTTGCGCCCGGTCAACGTTGTGCGGCTTGAGCTTTTTCATGCGGCATCGTGAGCGAAACGCGTTTATTGTGCCAGAAGTTCTCCAGGAAAGGATCCTTTCGCGCGCGGCGAGATTCGAATTCATGCCGCGATAGAACTGTATAATTAACGTCCCGTCCGAGCTGCCGCTCGAGCTTGCCCATCACTTCCGCCAGGGTTTCGCCACGAGGTTTACCAATCACGAGCACATCAATATCACTGGCAGCATCCTGTTGGTTCCGCGCGAACGACCCATAGAGATAGGCTTCCTCGATGCCCTCAATAGTTTTGACGGATTGCGCAATCAGAGGCGCCGCACCGATGGTTTTCGCGATGATGCTACGAACCTCACGGAACAGCAGGTATTCCCGGTTGAGCTGAAAATACTTCTGGCGGCCGCTCACTTCCGCTCGGAAAAGGCCTTCGCGCTCCAATCTCCGGAGTTCTCGGGATAGATTAGAAGGGTCAATGCTCAAACGATCTGCGAGGTCTCGCAGATGGAGGCGGGCCATGGGATTAATGAAATAATAAGCCAAGAGCCGCTGGCGTGCTTTGGAGCGTAAGTCAAGCATATGGTCGTAGAATACTACAATTGTGGTCAGATAAAGCAACATTCTGCCGCGCCATTCAGTGAGGGACCATTTCCGTCCGGTTCCACCTCCTGGAATCGCAATACTGTGAACTCGAGAGCCTGAGCACTCTACGCCGAAGACCGACATAGGGTGGTGCAGCCGCAACCGCAATTGACGAAGCGTGGGAGGTGGAAAGAAACCGCGCCACGGTTCCCTGAAGGGATCTCGGATAGGCGATCTGAGGCCATCTCGCCAGGGACGTGGCGACCAGGAGGAAGTCGACGCGCGTCCTGTAGTCCTCCGCGTAACCTTCGTCGGATGAATCGTCTTCCATGGTCGACTACTGGTGGCTGCATGATGCCACTAACTAGCCGCGCTTACAAGGGAACTAAAGTCCGCAATGGACACTATGTCTTCATTGGTTCCGAATTGCTGATAGCGTCCAGAAGTAGCGGCGGCTTTACGCCGCCATTTGGCGAGGTAAACTCGCCGCTACGGCCTCAAACTCTGCCGCTGCCCGTTTTTCGCTTGACAAGAGATACCTTATACGATAGCCTATCGTTGTGGTCATTCGTGTGGACATATTGTCGTAGGCAAGCGCTGGTGGGCCACGAGACCCGAGGGATGACTCGAACTGTCCTGGAACTCGCAGAACCAGTGGACCGAAAATAAGTATAAAATGATACGACCGAAGCCAGTATGTCATTGAAAACAAAGAATGGCATGTCAAAAACGAAGCTAAAACGAACCGAAAACGAACCCAAAATGAGCACCCAATGCGCGCATTAAACGCAACTTTCGAGCTTTTTGACACCGCACCCCTTCAGGCGGCGGCCTGGAACGGGAGAATGCAGCAAGGTTTGAAATTGCCCGAACGTGGGAAACCCGGAGGATCGCGAGGAAATACAAAAACAGCGGGAACAAAGCCAAGGAGTACTTGAAAACAAAGGACATCACTTTTTCCGATGGTGCATATTTCGCGCCTTTTGTGCGCGGATCAGCCCCAATCTGACCCCAAGAGGAGCGAGGCACGCCGCATTTTGCGAAAACGAAGCCAGGACTCGCGGCTCGCCTCGGGATGCCGTGACTGTGACAAATAGTCGGCTAGGCGACCCTGGGACTTGCATCGACCCCTGAGCTGATTTCCGGCGGGGCGTCTTACCGACGGATCGGGAACTATAGAAAGCCATTGACGCGGCAGCTAAATGGGCATATGGTCTGGGGCCGGTCGGCGCTGAGAGATCGTGCCTGCCGGCTCAAGTCAGAATTGTGTTGGGAGAATATCCATGTCGAGAGAAATTGGCCGACGCGAATTCTTTCGAAGCAGCGGCGCCAGCCTGCTCACCGTTGGGGCGGCGCTTTACCCGCGGGATGGCATGCCGGCGGCGGCGAGCCCTGCAACACCCGAGTCGCCCGTCGACTACAAAGTGAAATGGTACGAATTCACCGAGCACAAAGTCTCCGACACCTGCTGGTCTCTCTCGGTGGGGCCGGACGGCCGCATCTATGCGGCGGCGTGCGCCGAGGGTGTGCCAGGGGGTGTGGTCAAGGTGGTTCGTTACAACGAGGCGAAGGACGGCCTCGATTACCTCTTCGACGTCGATAAAATGGTGGATGACCCGGGCACCTCCGGCCGGGCCACGCAATGCAAAATCCATTACAGCTTTGTGCCCTCCATGCATGACGGCATTCTCTACATGGCAACCCACCTGTCCGGCCCGCCCATTGACCAGCCGGCTTATTCCCCCTGGCTTTCCTGGCACGACGAGAAACGTTGTTTCCGCGGCAGCGCGCTGTTGGCTTTCGACACCAGGACCGACCAGGTGAAATGGTGGGAGACGCTCATTCCTAAAGAAGGTTGCCGCTGCCTGCTTCACGACGAGGAGCGCAGCCTGCTTTACGCCATCAGCTACCCTCGAGATCACTTCATCATTTTCGACTTGAAGACGCACCAGCGCAGGGATGTGGGCCGCATCGGTTCCATCAACTCGCAGACGCTTTTCCTCGACAAGCAGCATCGCGTATGGACCACCAACGACTACGGCCATCTCATAAGATACGATCCGGAGAAGGACCGATTGGAAATGTCACCCTTCGTCCTGCCCCACAACCCCGAGTTCCAAACGGGCTGGCACAGCGTCTTCTACGACGTCGCTCCCTCGCCTGACCGCGAGTGCGTTTACGCGGTCACCTGGATCGCCAATTCCTACATGATGCGGATATGGCCGAACGAGGGGGACTGGCCGCGGATCGAGGACCTGGGGCCGGCCACTCAGAAGCGAGATCCCACCGTCTCAATGGACACCTTCGTTGACCATTGCGGCGGGTTGACCTTCGCGGGCGATGGCCAGTTGTACTTCGTGGCTTCCCGCTGGCGCGATCCGGTTTACAACCCCATGGGTTCCGAGCATAAAGAGCGGGAGGGCGTGGTGTGGCGGTTGAATCCCGCTACGCTCGAAAAAGAGGAAGTCACCTGTCTCGTACACCCGAGAGAGCTTGCCCAGTATGTGTCGCGCGGCGCTGTGGATCACAATGGCGACCTCTTCTTCGGTCACGTCGGTTCGCGGCCCTCGGGCATTTTCAAAGTTGAAATGCCTGCGAGCCGCAAAAAAGAAAATGCTCACCTGCCAATTCGCATGTGGGGATGAGGGTTCCATAATGAGCGACGACAAGAAAAAGGTCGATTTCGATTCGCCCGCAGTCCAGCAAGAGATGGACCATATTATTCATGGGACGTTTGTGAGGCAGGGGACCATGCTCGCCTTTCCCACCGGCTTCCCGGGCTCGACCATTCCCATCCTGGCGGACGAAAGCCACATCACCGCGCTCGATGTGAGCCCCCAAGGCTTCGTCTACGGCGGCACCAGCGGCAAGCGGGCCCACGTCTTCGTCGGCATGTTTCACGGCGTTACCGGCATGATTTTCGATATGAAGGCCGTGGATGACGCCACCCATTGCCCCGCGGTCTGCTGCGGAAAGAGCAGATTCGTGGCGTGTGTGAACGGGCCGAGCGGCACGGGCCGGATTCTCGCCAGCCATCTCCAACCCTGGCCTTATGACCTGATCCAGGAATGGGGCTTTCGCCGCCCGCCTTTCGAAGATCTGGGAGGTGTGGCCGGCGAACCTATCGTCCACGCGGTGGCCGATGCCTCGAGAGATCACGCGGTGGGCGTGACCGAGCATCACCTTTTCAGCGTGGACTTGGCGGCCCTGAAGATCCAAGTGATCGCTGAAGTTTCCGGCTTCGGACGCCTCACCGTGGGTTCAAAGGGCAGCATTATCGGCGCCGATGGCGCGGGCCACCTCTGGCGCTTTGATTCCCAAACACAGAAACTCGAACCTCAAGCCTTCAAGTTGCCCGCCGGCCGCTGGGAAAAGTCGCCCGCGGTTTGGGCCCGGTCAGCGCAGACCGGCTTACTCTACACGGCAGACGACGACGGGAAGTTATTCTCGTTCGATGAACAACGCGGCTTTAGCGCCTCGCTCGGCAAGACCATGCTGACGCCCGTTTATTGCATGGCGGCCACGTTTGACGGCAGAGTTTTCGGCTCCTGCGGGCCCGGAATAGCCAAGATGTTCTGTTACGACCCCGCCCGGCGCGAGATTACCAATCTCGGCGTGGCTGTGTCCCTCTTCGAACGCCGCCGGTACGGATACGTTTTCGGCGATGCAGTCACGGGCCGCGACGGCGAGATCATCTTCGGCGAAGATGACGACGGCGGGCACCTGTGGCTGTATTTCCCACGGATTCAAGCGGCCGGCGCGTAGCGTAGTGCAGTGATTAAAGGACGGCCAGGACACCGCGCGCGGCCAGGCTGATGCCCACCGCCAGCACAAGCAATGCGGCGGCGGCGGCGGCGGTGAGGCGCCAGCCCAACTCGCGAAACATGGAAGCGAGCGTAGCCATGCAAGGCAGGTAAAACGTAACGAAGAGAGTGAAGATAAGGATTTGAGCCACGCTCATCACGGAAGCCACGCTGTTGGTTCCCAGGGCTTGCATGAGCATGAGTAGAGAAAGTTCTTTCCTGAGCACACCGAAAATCAGCGTCAGACCCACGGCGCGGGGCAGCCCCAGCAAGGCGGTCAATGGCGAAAGCGCGGCATTGATGACCTGTTGCCATCCATAGAACTCGATCAAACTCAGAACGGCGCTGCCCACCACCAGAAGCGGGAACGCCACCAGCACGAACTCGCGCAGCCGCCACCAAGTTTTCATCATGACTACCTTGGGCGCGGGTAGACGGAAGGCCGGCACTTCCATCAGCATCCCCGGCGATATCTCCGGCCAGATCAGAGCCAGGATGCGGCCGGCCAGCATTATCACCAGGAGATTGAGAACGTAGATACCGAGGGCGTAGTAGGCGCCCAGATAAACTCCCACCAGCGCCATAATCACCGTCATGCGCGCCGAGCATGGAACCAGGATCGCCAAAAAAGCGGCGATGAAGCGGTCGCGCCTCGAGCTGAGAATGCGCGTTGCCATGACCGCCGGGACGCTGCACCCATAGCCGAGTAGCACAGGCAGGGTCGCCGCGCCATGCAGTCCGAGCCGGTGCATGAGGGCATCCATCAGATAGCCGACCCTCGAGAGGTACCCCAGGTCCTCGAGCACGGCAAGGCACACCAGGAACGGTAACAAGTAGGGAAGAACAATGGCTACGGCGCCCGCCGTCCCCAACAGGGCGCCTTTGCACGCTGCCAGCAGCACGCTGTGCGCGTCCATGTGCCGGGTCATCGAGGCGATGAGAAGGTTGAACACGCCCAGGATGCGGTTCTCACTGTATTTGCCCGCCGTGAAGATCAACTGGAAAATCCCAAGGAAGACCAGCCCCAGCAGTACATATCCCCAAATCGGATGCATCACGAGCCGGTCGACCTGTTCCCGCCAGTCCCTGCGAGGATGCGTCACCCGGGCGATACGCTCGAAGAGGTTTAGACACGCGGCGTGCCGTGCGGAAGAGATTGCCGCGTCCGCCGGTTGACCGAAAAGACGGGTAATCTCGTCCTGGGCGTCGGAAACTGCCGCTGCCACCAGGGGAGCAGAGAGTTGCGCCAGCGCCTGAGGGTCGCTCTGCAAAAGTTGCAAGGCTTCGAAACGAGCCGGCGGGAATGCCGCGGCGGGCACGGCCTGGGCTGTCGCCGTGGCTACGGGGGTGGAAACAGCAATGTCATTCCGAGCGTAGACTCCATGATGCTTCCGCTCACCACCGTGCACGAAAATGCGCGAAGCGCCTTGGAGTGCGGCAGCGGAGCTGCCGCCTTGAATCCCAGGCGGAAGGGCGGCAGCTCGGCTGCCGCACTCCAAGGTGCCTTCGGCACATGCATTTGCATGGCAGCGAGGAATGACACTGGGGCGGGCAGCGCTTGAGGCTGTCCCCTCCGGCTCTTGCTGCGCCGGTCCGACGCCGGCGTCTTCTCGATCGCGGCCATCACCCTGCGTCGCAAGACCAGTGAGCTTCTGCGCCAATCTCGCGACGGTGTCTTCGACTTCCGGCGCATATAAGAAGGGTTGGGGATGAACCTGCAACGTCTGGCGGTGAAGATTCAGGGCGGCGCGAAATGAGTTGAGGATTCCCTGCCCGCGGGCGGCAATCGTCTCCACCACCGTAACCCCAAGAGCGGCGGAAAGGGCCTTGGAATCGATGAGGATGCCTTTTCGCACCGCCTCGTCCATCATGTTCAGGCAGACTACCATCGCTGCTTGCAGGTCCTTAAGCTCCAGCGTTAGTTCCAGGCTTCGTGCCAGTTGGGAGGCGTCTATGACGTTGATAATCACATCCCACTCGCCGCTGAGTAGACATTGGCGAGCGACGGCTTCAACGGGATTGGTGGGGGTCAAGGAGTAGAGGCCGGGCAAATCAACCAAGTCAACCACCGCCCCGTCCACCCGCGCCTGCCCATGGGTGTACTCGACGGTGGTTCCGGCAAAGTTGGAGGTGAGGGAGCGATAGCCTGCGACAGCGTTAAACAGCGTGCTCTTGCCGCAATTGGGTTGGCCGACGAGAGCGACCTTCACGGCAGGATTTCTACCTTGATCTTCTCGGCCAGTTGCTTGCTGACTGCAACTTGCGTTCCCCGGTTATCAATGACCAGCGGACCCCCGAAGGGCGCGCGGCAGACAACCCGAATCCAATCTCCCGGGTGGATGCCAATCTGATTAAAGGAGCGACGGATTTCCCAACCGCCAAGAATGGTTAGAATTTTCAAGTAGGATTGACGTTCTGCTTCGTAGAGGCTAACGGGTGAGTCAAACTTCGCGCTGTGCGACATAGCACTGCATTATAGGGCAAAAAGCATTCCAGACCAACAATAAAATAGGCGGGAAGTGCAAAAAGAGTAAACTCGCTTGTCGCAAAAGAGTTGCAGGTAACTGATACCTCGGCAACCACCAGAAGACGACATTTTGGCTCTGACCGAACAGCGCAATTTCACGCCACAGGCGTCGAGTTGTGCTGCGGACTCCTGCCAAATTCGCTGCGGTGCCTGCTATAAGCGAAGTAAATGATCAGACCGATAGCCAGCCACACCAAGAAACGCACCCAGGTTTCGATTGGCAGGCTGGCCATAAGGACAAGGCAACAAAGGATGGCGAGGACCGGAACGACAGGAACCCAGGGTGTGCGAAAGGAACGACGGCGCTCGGGTTGGGTGCGGCGGAGCACCAGCACGCCCAACGACACCAGGACAAAGGCAAACAAGGTGCCGATATTCGAGAGGTCGGCCAGCGTTCCGATGTCGAAGATGCCGGCCGGAATGGCCACAAAGAAGCCCGCCACCCAGGTGCTGACGTGAGGCGTGCGAAAACGCGGGTGAACTTTCGAGAATACCTGCGGTAGCAGACCATCACGCGACATGGCGAACCAGACCCGCGCTTGGCCTAACTGGAAGACCAGCAAGGAGCTGAGCATTCCCATCAGTGCGCCGAGGGTCACCCACTTCATGACGTTTTTAAGGCCGATGGCCATCAAGGCGTTGGCTACAGGCGCAGCATTCCGCAAGCTTGGCCAGTGTTGGATTCCCGTCAAAACCAAAGCCACGGATACATACAGCACCGCGCAGATTACGAGCGAGGCAATGATTCCAAAAGGGACGTCCTTCTGAGGGTTTCGGCATTCTTCAGCGGCCGTGGATACCGAGTCAAAACCAATGTAGGTGAAGAAGACAATCGCTCCGCCGGTCAACACGCCCTGAAAGCCGTTGGGCATGAAAGGCTTCCAATTCGAGACGTGTATGAATCGCGAGGCAGCGCCAATGAAGATGAGGACGGCGATGAGTTTCACCCCCACCATCAAATTGTTGGCCCCGGCACTCTCCCGGATCCCGATCACCAGAATCACGGTGAGGATCATCACGATCAAGAAACCCGGCAGGTTGAAATAAGCCCCAGTCATCTTTCCGCCCATAATCATGGGCTGCATCAGTTTGGGCGGCAATTCCAGCCCGAAGCCGCGCAGCAGGCTGTCCACATAAGCGGAGAATCCCACCGCCACCGCCATGTTGCTGACGGCATATTCGAGGATGAGATCCCAGCCGATAATCCAGGCCACGATTTCGCCCAAGGTGGCATAGGAATAAGTGTAGGCGCTCCCCGCGATGGGAATCATCGAGGCCAACTCGGCGTAGCAGAGTCCCGCCAGAGCGCAGGCAAACGCCACGAGCAGGAACGAGAGAGCAATCCCCGGCCCCGCTCCGGGCCGTCCCGCCATTCCCAGCGCCTTTTGCCCGTGCAGCAACGCGTCCAGCAGCGGGGCCTTGAGGATAGATCGTACTTCCAGGACCTCCCCCGCGGCGGCTGTGCCGGTCAGGATGAAGATCCCGGTACCGATGATGGCGCCGATGCCCAGCGCCGTCAGCGACCATGGCCCGAGCGTCTTCCGGAGTTGATGTCCGGGCGCGGCGGCATCCGCAATGAGCTTGTCGATGCTTTTTTTCCGAAAAAACTGATTGGCCACGCGACTCCTCACGACCCCTAGCCCCCTCCTCGGAGAGAAGGTATGAAAGAATCGCGCTGTAGGGGCGGCCCTTGTGGCCGCCCTGGGGCAACCACAAGGGTTGCCCCTACAACGCCCTGCCAAAACGCGATTTTTTCACACCTTCTGAGGAGAGGGGGAAGTACGTCTTCGCCCTCTCAACGTGTGAAGAAATGAATCAGGCCCCTCATCGCACCCATGTCATTCCGGAGGAGCTATCTGTTTCTCAGCTACCTTCGTGCCGGCGCGCCGGGACCTCGCTTCTTGACCTTGGGCTTGCGGGAGCCGCGCGGCTCTGTGCGCTTAGGTTTGGGAGGGCGCTTATTGCGCGCCGCGCGCTTCAGCTTCTTCCGTTCTGCTTTGTCCTTGGTATTCTTGGTGTTCATAAATATGCTCATCGCTCCTTAGTTAATAGACCGCGACGTAGAGAAAAGTCACCACAGAGCGCACAGAGACCACAGAGAAAGGCACTTCTGGTGAGGGTTAAGGATTACATTTCCTTGTTTATTGATCAAGAGTTTGTGCCGCGCCTCTTCTCAGTGACCTCTGTGTCCTCTGTGGTGAGATCCTTCTACTACGCCTTTTCCAACCCAGCGTACTTTGTCATAAACTTCTTCTGCCCGTAGCCCGGGAAGCTTACAGTCAATTTGGTATCCTCGTCTTCCCCTTCCGCCGCAAGGATAGTCCCCATACCGAATTTGGCATGCCGGACCTTCGACCCGATTCGCCAGTGGGAGTTGGCGGCGGAGCGCGCGCCGGAAGCGCCCGAAGCCACCCGCACCCCACGCTCTCTGAGAAACCGCTCGGCGCTCGAGACGGAGTTGACCGCGTTGTCCCATTCCGTTCGCGTCTTCCAGCCCAATACCGTGGGACTTAAAGGTTCCAGAAGTTCCCGCGGAATCTCCCCCAGAAACCGCGAAGGTTTCGTTTGCTCGAACGAATCACGCGCATAGGAGCGTCGTTGCCGCGCCCAGGAAAGGGTCAAGCGATCCTTCGCTCTCGTCATGCCCACATAACAGAGCCGTCGCTCTTCTTCAATCCCCGCCGGATCGTCGATGGAAAACTGGTGGGGAAACAGTCCTTCCTCCATGCCCACCAGGAATACGGCTTCGAATTCCAGGCCTTTGGCGCTATGCAGGGTCATCAGGGTCACTCGAGAACGTTCGTCGTAGTCATCCGCGTCGGAAACCAGCGAAGCGTGGTCCAGGAACTCCGCGAGTGTCTGGCCCTGCTCTTCGGCTTCGGCAGCGGCATTCACCAACTCCTCGAGGTTTTCCATGCGGTCTTCCGCTCCCGGCTGTCGCTCTTCTTCCAGAATCTCGAGATAACGTGTTCGGTCCAGAATGCTTTTGAAGAACTCGCCCAGGAGCAGGTGCTGGGCGTCATCCACCAGGTTTTTCATTAGCGATTGGAAGCCCTCGAGCGCAGTCAGGGCGCGGGGGGGGAGTCGCCTCTGAAACAGTTCGTGCTCGAGCGCTTCCCATAAGCTCAGCTTGTTCTGCCGGGCGGAGTCCGTCAGCGCTCCGAACGTGGTGTCGCCAATCCCGCGTGGGGGCACGTTGACGATGCGCCCAAACGCCGCGTCGTCACGCAGGTTATTGGCCAGTCGCGCGTAAGCGAGAGCGTCCTTGATTTCCGCGCGAGCGTAGAAACTGAACCCGCCCACCAACCGGTAACTGATTCCCCTGATGCGTAAGCTCTCCTCCAGCAATCGCGATTGCGCATTAGTGCGGTAGAGGACCGCCACGCTCCCATCCCCCGGCTCGGCAAGCGCGCTGGCTATTTCCCCCGCCACAAATTGGGCTTCCTCCTCCGCGTTGCGAGCCTCGAATAAGCGAACCTTCTCACCCTGGCTGCGGTCCGTCCAAAGGGTCTTTCCTTTGCGCGCCAGGTTTCTGCTCACCACCGCCCCCGCCGCGTCAAGAATGAGCTGGGTGGAGCGGTAGTTCTGCTCGAGGCGAATGACCTTCGCCGTGGGATAGTCCTTCTCGAAGTTGAGGATATTCTCGATGTCGGCGCCACGCCAGCGATAAATGGATTGGTCCTCATCGCCAACCACGCAGAGATTCTGCTGGAGCAGCGTCAACTGGCGGACCAACTGATACTGGATGCGGTTCGTGTCCTGGTATTCGTCCACCTGAATATAACGGAAACGCTGGTTGTACCTTTCGCAGACTTCCGAAGACTTATACAAGAGGTCCACCGTCTTGAGCAGCAAATCGTCGAAGTCCAGCGCATTGGCGCGTCGCAGCTTGCTTTCGTACAACTC
>Ga0326727_10003663_pt1 | contig 48447 bp, 48 predicted proteins | sample MB2enrmetagenome_FD_207643 | JGI IMG/M metagenome (GOLD analysis project Ga0326727, IMG submission 207643) | Lab enriched peat soil microbial communities from McLean, Ithaca, NY, United States - MB29MY | ecosystem: Environmental > Terrestrial > Soil > Wetlands > Peat | place: USA: New York... | reverse complement strand
TGCGCGGGGCTTCGCAGACCTGCAGGCAGTCGCCGATCTCGACCAGCCGGCCGCGCTCGAGCACGGCGACGCGATCGCACAGGTAGCGCACCAGAGGCATGGAGTGCGAGATGAAGAGATAGGTCAGGCCCAGCGTGTGTTGCAGATCGCGCAGCAGGTTGATGACCTGGGCGCCGACCGAGACATCGAGGGCGCTGACCGGCTCGTCGAGGACGAGGAAGCTGGGACGCAGGGCCAGGGCGCGGGCGATGTTGATGCGCTGGCGCTGGCCGCCGGAAAACTGGTGCGGATAGCGCGGCAGGGCGGACTCGTCGAGGCCGACCGAGGCGAGCAGTTCGCGTAGGCGGGCGGACATGCCCTCAGCGGGCGGTTCGCGGTGGATGGCGAATGGCTCGGCCAGGATCTGGCGGACGTTCAAGCGCGGGTTGAGCGCGGCGTAGGGGTCCTGGAAGACGATCTGCATGCGCCGGCGCAGCGCACGCATCTGGGCCGAGGAGGCATCCGGCAGCGGTTCGCCTGCAAAATAGACCTCACCCTCCGTCGGCTCGATCAGGCGCAGCAACATGCGGGCAACGGTACTTTTGCCGGAGCCGGATTCGCCCACCAGGCCCATCGTCTCGCCGGGCAGGATGGCAAACGACACGTCGTCGACCACGCGGGTCTCGCCGCCCTCGCGGGGATAGTCCTTGGCGAGTCCGCGCGCCTCGACCAAGGGGATTGGGCAAGGGCCTGGCGGCGACGGGCTCGCGCCAGGCGAGGATTGTGCTGTGCGATCTTCGGCGCTAACGCCAGGTTCAGGCATAGCCGGAATGGTAGCATTCCTGTGGGCTGTGGCCGCGCTTTGCGGACGCGCCCAACTACTTTGAACACGGGAGCCATCGAGCGATGCCGGATGCGATCAGCCTTGCGGGAAAGACAGTCCTCATCACGGGAGCCAGCGCGGGGATCGGCTGGGCGTCGGCGCTTGCGTTTGCGGCCAAGGGCGCGAACCTGGTGGTGACGGCGCGGCGCGAACAGCGGCTGCGCGAGCTGTGCGACCGGATCAACGCATCCGGCAGCAAGGCCGTCTACAGCGCCGGCGACGCGGCGGACGAGGCGACGGCGAAGAACTGCGTGGCGCTGGCGGTGAAGCAGTTCGGCAAGCTGGATATCCTGATCAACAATGCGGGCGCGGGCAACTACAAGAACCTGGTGGACACCAGCGCCGAGGAGTACGACGCGCTGATGGATTCCAACGTGAAGAGCAGCTTTCTCTTCACTCGCCACGCCGCGCCGCTGATGATTGAGCAGAAGATCGGCGAGATCCTGTTCATCTCGTCGGTCGCCGGCCTGCAGGGTTATGCGGGCGAGGCGGTCTACTGCGCCAGTAAATTTGCGCAGATTGGCTTTGCCCAGGCGCTGGACGGCGAGCTGCGCAAGTTCGGCATCAAGGTGGGGACGATCTGCCCCGGCGGGGTGAAGACCGAGTTCGCGGTGGGCAAGGGGCGCACCGAGGAGGGCGTGAAGAACTCCTACATGATGGAGCCCTCTGAGGTTGCCGACGCCATCGTGTTCGCCTGCATGCAGCCGCGCAACGCACGCATCCTGCAGATGACCGTGCGGCATATGGGCGAGCCGGGCCGGTAGACCTTCCTTCCGTCTTAGATGGCCCACATACCCACATACCTACGTGTTTGCATCTCTGCTTAGAGCTTGAAATCATAGGGCGATGTCTGACCTGGTACAGATCGGCGTTCCGCCTTCGCGGCCGGCTATTGCCCGCGCTCCACAGGCGCGCGCCACCGTGCTTTGGTTGCAGGGCGTGACGCTGGCATGGATGCTGGTGGAGTTTGGCGTATCCGCCTATGCGGCGGCAACGGCGCACAGCCCCGCGATGCTGGCCTTCGGCTCGGACAGCCTGGTGGAGCTGATGTCCGCGGCCGTAGTCCTGTTGCAATGGATTCCTGGGGCTTCCATCCCGGAGCGCAAGGCCGGCCGTATCGCCGGAGTCCTGCTGTTTGTGCTCGCCGTGGTGGTTGGGGCCATCGCGGTTGCTTCTCTGGTCCTGCGGTCGCGTCCGGAGGCGAGCAGTGCGGGCATTGCCATCACCGTTGCCGCGCTGGCCGCAATGCCGGTGCTGGCCTGGTTGAAGCGCCGTGAGGCCCGACGCAGCGGCAATGCCGCTCTGGCCGCCGACGCGGTGCAGTCGGCCACCTGCGCCTACCTTGCGCTGATCGCGTTGGCCGGGGTTGCGGTCAATGCGGCGTTCCATCTGCCATGGTTCGATTCGATTGCCGCTTTGACGGCTGTTCCCATCCTGGTCAGAGAGGGCCGATCGGCCTGGCAGGGGCACGCCTGCGGATGCTGTTAGCGGCTGAGCTGCTGCCAGCCCGCAGCCTCGCGCCGATCGTGGGGCGATTCGTGTATGCTGGTTGGCACCCCAGAAGAGGAGCCATCTTGCTGGGCTATTTTTTTCGGCAAACGTGGGTTTTGGTATGAAGGGTCCGGTATACGGACCAGAGTTTGAGCGGGACTTGAGCAGGGGAGAGAATTCAATATGAGTGAGACCTTCGCCATTGGAATTGGCGGCGCGGCCGGTCAGGGCGTGGCGACGCCGGGAGACATTCTGGCGCTGCTCTTCAGCCGGCGCGGGCTGCACCTGAACGCCTACAACGCTTACCAGTCGATCATTCGCGGCGGGCACACGTTCCTCACCATCCGTACCGGCGTCGATCCCGTGGAGAGCGTGGGCGATGGGATCGATCTGCTGATCCCGCTGAACCAGGACACCATGGACCGCCATCTGCGGCTGCTGACGGCGGGCGGCGCGTGCATCTATAACTCCGACAGCATCAAGCCAGGTGAGGCTGCCGCCGGCGTACAGCTATGCGCGCTGCCGGTGAGCACGCTGGCCGACATCACCCGCAACAAAGTAGCGCAGAACACGCTGGCGCTGGGTGCGGCCCTGAGCATGATGGGCGTGGGCTTCAGCGTGCTGGAGGGCGTTTTCCAGGCGCAGTTCGGACGCAAGGGCGAGGCCGTGGTGAAGGAGAATACCGACATCGCGCGCGCCGGGTATGACTACGCGAGCGCCAACTTCAAGCCCTTCGCCAAGCCGCTGCCGATGACCGACAACCGCTACGCGGTGCTGAGCGGCAACGCCGCCATGGCCATGGGCGGAGCGGCTGCCGGCGTGAAGTTCTACTGCGCCTACCCGATGAGCCCTTCCACCGGTGTGCTGCACTGGATGGCCTCGCATGGGCGCAAGGCGGGCATCCTGGTGCGCCAGGTGGAGGACGAGATTGGCGTCATCAATATGGCGATTGGCGCGGCCCATGGCGGCGTGCGCTCGATGTGCGCGACCTCCGGCGGCGGGTTTGCGCTGATGACCGAGGGCCTCGGCTTGTCGGCGATGGCGGAGATTCCTGTGGTCGCCATCAACTGCATGCGCGCGGGTCCTTCCACCGGTGTGCCCACCAAGACCGAGCAGGGCGACCTGTGGCAGGCGCTGGGCGCGGCCTTTGGCGACTTCCCACGAGTGATTGCGGCGCCCCTGGATATCGGCGACTGCTTTACGCTGATGCCGGAGATCTTCAACATCACGGACAAGTTCCAGTGCCCGGGGATTGTGCTCTGCGACCTGCTGCTGTCGGAGGGACGGCTGAGCGTCAAGCCGGAGCTGCTGGACTTCAACCCGCCTATCGATCGCGGCGAGCTGATCACGAGCAATGGCGACGCGCATGAAGAGTATCTGCGCTACAAGATCACCGAGAGCGGCGTCTCACCGCGCGCCATCCCTGGCATTCCCGGCTTTACCCACGTGGTGTCGAGCGACGAGCACGAGGAGAACGGCGTGCTGATCAGCGACGAGTACACCAACCATGCCAAGCGCCGCGCCATGATGGAGAAGCGCATGCGCAAGATGGATGGGATCGCGGCCGCGGTGCCGCCACCGGTGCTGGAAGGGCCAGCCGACGCCGACGTCACGCTGATCGGCTGGGGCTCGACCGATGGGACGATTCGCGAGGCGCGCGCGCAGCTGGCCGAGCAGGGCATCAGCACGAACCAGTTACAAATTCGCTGGCTGGTCCCGCTGCATGGCGATGCAATTGTCGAAATTCTCTCGAAGTCAAAGCGCACGATTATCGTCGAGAACAATTACAGCGGCCAGTTTGCCCGCTACCTGCGCAGCGAGACCAGCTTCGTGGCCGACGGCCATATCCGCAAGTACGACGGCGAGCCCTTTATGCCGCACCACATTGTGGAAGCGGTGCGCGAGCAACTGGCCGGAACAACCACGATTTCGGTGCCAACCCACGAAGTGATGGTTTAAGGCCACTGCGGGCTTTCGCACGCCCTTTCAAAGCTTCGCGCAGTCCTCCCGTTGGCCGGCACGGATATCGTAAAAGACTATCGGGAGCACCAAAGCGAGGCCTGATACAAGTGACGAAGTGATCTAAGGAGAATCGACAATGGCGACGATCAACATTACAGCTCCCAAGCCGATGGTGATGGCGGACCTGAAGGGCAAGGTCGATCCCGACTGGTGTCCCGGATGCGGCGACTTTGGCGTGTTGGCGGCGGTGCAGAAGGCGCTGGTCGAGCTGCAGATTCCCAACCACCAGGTGGCGACGGTGAGCGGCATCGGCTGCTCGTCGAACTTCCCCGGCTTTATCAATACCTATGGCATGCACACGCTGCATGGGCGCTCGCTGCCGGTGGCGACGGGCTTGAAGCTGGCCAACGACGACCTGACCGTGCTGGTAACCGGCGGCGACGGCGACGGCTTCGGCATTGGCTGCGGCCACTTTGTCCATGCCATGCGCCGCAACATCAACCTGAACTACTTCGTGCTGGACAACCAGATTTATGGGTTGACCACGGGGCAGACGTCGCCGACCAGCCGCATCGGCATGAAGACCAAGTCCAACCCCTACGGCAACGGCGACACGCCGGTGAACCCCATTACGCTGGCGCTATCGGCCGGCGCTACGTTCGTCGGCCGTGGCTTCTCCGGCGACCAGAAGCACCTGGTCGAACTGATCAAGCAGGCTATCCAGCACCAGGGTTTCAGCTTCCTCGACATCTTCAGCCCATGCGTCACCTACAACCACGACAATACATTCCAGTGGTTCCGGCCGCGGGTGAAGAAGCTCGAAGACAATCCGGAGTACGACGCGACCAACTGGGTCGCCGCGATGGAGAAGGCGACGCTGTGGGGCGATGAGATTCCCATCGGCAAGTTCTACGAGACCACCGAGGTCCCGACGCTAGAGCAGACAGAACCAGTGCTGGATGCCGGCCCGCTGATCCACCGCGACCTGCACATCGCGCCGGACGTGGCCAGGAAGTTCGTGGAAGAGCTGATGTAAGAGACAGAGGCGGCGGCAGTTATTTGAGATTTGCGATGATGGCGGATTGTGCGTCCGAGGCCGACTTCATCATGTTGCTGATCGCTTCGAGCAGTTTGCTGCGCTGGTCCATCTGCATCTGCAGGCGCATTGAGTCCATCTCGCTGAGATCGCCCGATTGGTTGGCCGCGTTCTGCGCGTTGCGAACGCCCTGCTTGGCGGCAGTATTTTGCTGCATGGCGCTCATGGCCTGCGTTAGGTCGGCCTGCTGGTCCTGCGTGGCCTGCATCATCACCAGAAAAACCACGGCGTCGACGTCCATGCCGCTGAGGTTGGGGAACGCCTGAGTCACCGAGATCCGCGCTTTGCTCTGCAGCTGGGCCGCGGTCATCGCCGGTTGCTGCTTGGCTGCTGCCGCCAGCGCTGCGGCTGCGGCTTGTACCTTGCTCTTTGCGGAGGGGGCGAGGGCGGCCGTCAGTCTGGTGTTTTGGCGCACGGCTTCGTCGGGAATGGGCCGCACCTGCACTGCTGGAGGGGTCGCAGCCTTTTGCTGAGCCGCAGCGGGAAGCAGAGACGAGAACAGAACCAGGGTTGCCACGCGCATGGGCCTACTCCTTGCCGCAAAGTGTACCGTTGCGCTGCCCGGCCCGTCTAGATATCGAGGTTCTTCACGTCGAGGGCGTTCTCTTCGATGAACTTGCGGCGGGATTCGACGTCCTCGCCCATCAGCGTGGTGAATATCTCCTCGCAGGCGGCGATGTCTTCCAGGCGGACCTGCAAGAGCGTGCGGCGTTCGGGATCCATGGTGGTATCCCAGAGCTGGGGCGCGGTCATCTCGCCCAGGCCCTTGTAGCGCTGGACTTGATATTCCTTTTTCCCCTGCTCGATGACGTACTCGAAGACCTCACGCGCTGTCTTCTTCTCCACCGGATCGTGGGAGAGCTTGCTGCGCTTGGCCGGCTTGGCCTCGGCCACGGTGCCTGGAGCGGTCGCGTCGGCTGCCACATCGGAATCGGCTTCGGAGTCCGAATCGGCCGCGATCTCCTCAGCCTCTGACTCCGCCTCGGCTTTGGAGGGCTTGGCGGCGTACTCGATGGAGAACGGCGGCTGCAGCTTGTCGCGCAGTTGCGCATGCTTGGCCAGCAACTGCCGGCTCTCCACGGTGGAGGCCAGCGCCCAATCGATCTTGCGGACGGCTCCCTGCGAGTCGGTGAAGCTGACCGAGTAGGTCTTGTGCTCCTCATCGAACTGCACGTCGCCGACCTCGCGGAAGTGGAACTCCTTGACCAGGTCCTTCAGGCGGCGCTGCATCTCCTTCAGCTTGGCGGGCGATTCGAAGTCGACGCGGCGGGCGGAGTCCTTGCCCTCCTGCGCGAAGAGCTCCGCGAAGGCCTCGGTGACCGGCGTGTTGCGCAGGCGCTTCTCCACCTTGTCGAAGAAGCCGAGGTAGTCGCTGAGCTGGCGCACGAACTGGGTCAGGGCCTCGCCTTCGATCTTCGCGCCCGCGTCGCCGTGGCGCAGCACCATGCCTTCGGAGGCGCGCTTCACCATCACCTGCACGAATTCGCGCTCGTCCTTGATGTACTGTTCGAAGCGGCCCTTCTTGATCTTGAACAGCGGCGGCTGCGCAATGTACACGTGGCCGCGCTTGATCAGCTCGGTCATGTGGCGGAAGAAGAAGGTGAGCAGCAGGGTTCGGATGTGCGAGCCGTCGACATCGGCATCGGTCATCAGGATCAGCTTGCCGTAGCGCAGCTTGGTGGCGTCGAAGTCGTCCTTGCCGATGCCGCAGCCCAGTGCGGTGATCATGGCGCGGATCTCCTCGTGGCCCAGCATCTTGTCGTAGCGTGCCTTCTCGACGTTCAGGATCTTGCCCTTGAGCGGCAGGATGGCCTGGAAGCGGCGATCGCGGCCCTGCTTGGCGGTGCCGCCGGCGGATTCGCCCTCGACCAGGTAGAGCTCGCAGCGGTCGGGCTGGCGTTCGGAGCAGTCGGAGAGCTTGCCGGGCAGGCCTCCGCCATCCAGCGCACCCTTGCGGCGGGTCAGGTCGCGCGCCTTGCGGGCCGCTTCGCGTGCGCGGGCCGCGTCGATGGCCTTATTGATGATCTTCTTGGCGACGGAGGGGTTCGATTCGAGATATACGCCCAGGCGCTCGTTGACGAAGGCCTGCACCGTGCCCGCGATGTCGGAGTTCAGCTTACCCTTGGTCTGGCCCTCGAACTGCGGCTGCGACAGCTTGACCGAGATGACGACGACCAGCCCCTCGCGCACGTCGTCGCCGGAGAGGTTCTCTTTGACATCCTTGAACAGGCCAAGCTGCTGCCCGATGTAGTTGATGGTGCGGGTCAGCGCGGTCTTGAAGCCGGAGAGATGGGTGCCTCCATCGACGGTGTTGATGTTGTTGGCGAAGCAGAAGACGGTCTCCGAGTAGGCGTCGTTATACTGCAGCGCGATCTCCATGGCCACGCCATCGCGCTCCGCCTCCATGTAGATGGGCCTGTCGTGCAGCACCTGCTTGCCGCGGTTGAGGTGCTTGATGAACTCGGCGATGCCGCCCGCGTACTTGAAGGTCTGCTGCTTGCTCTCGCCGGTCTTGGGGTCGGTGGTGCGCTCGTCGGTGAGGGTGATCTCCAGGCCCTTGTTCAGGAACGCGAGCTCGCGCAGGCGCTGGGCCAGGGTGTCGTAGTTGAATTCGGTGACGGTAAAGATGGACTTGTCGGGCAGGAAGTGGACCTGGGTGCCGCGCCGCTTGGACGGGCCCATCTTGCGCAGCTTGCTGGTGGGAATGCCCTTGCTGTAGTCCTGCTCCCAGGCAAAGCCGTCGCGCCAGATCTCGACGTCGAGCTCCTGCGAGAGCGCGTTGACGCAGCTGACGCCGACGCCGTGCAGGCCGCCGGAGACCTTGTAGTTGGAGGCATCGAACTTGCCGCCGGCGTGCAGCATGGTCAGGACGACTTGCACCGCCGGCATCTTCTCGCCATTGATGATCTTGTCGTCCACGGGAATGCCGCGCCCGTCGTCGACCACGGTGATGGAGTTGTCCACGTGGATGGTGACATCGATGCGGGTGGCGTGTCCGCCCAGCGCCTCGTCGACTGAGTTGTCGACGACCTCATACACCAGGTGATGCAGGCCCATCTCGCCAGTCGAGCCGATGTACATGGCCGGCCGCAGGCGCACCGCGGTCAAGCCTTCGAGCACGGTAATGTTCTCGGCGGAGTAGCCGCTTTCTTTGGACGCGGCGGGCAGGGGAGGGGTCGCGAGGGCGGCTTCTACGGCGACTTCAGGGCTGATTGCGGACGATGCCATTCACACTCCATGCGGCTGCGGGCTACCGCTAAAATCTGGGGTCGGGAATCGGGGCCGGGCCGCAGGCCGGGATTCTCACAAAAGGCGCGCAAAATCAATGGTTTCGACGGATTGCGCAGCCTTTGTTTACCACTTGATTATAGCACGAATGGAGGGTGGATTCGGGGTGTAAAAGGAGGGCATAAATGGGCGAAAAAGGCGGCAGTGAAAGCGCGGCGGGACGGTCTATCTCTCGTATGGCAAACCGAAAAGATAGCGTGGTCATGGCAAGCTCCGGCAACGTCTTTGCCGACCTCGGCCTGCCCAACGCCGAAGAACTCAACACCAAGCTCCGCCTCTGCCCATTTCTAGGATACGTCGGCGAAGGGGCATTCGGGCGGACGGGAAGAGACTAACCCCACGATAACCTCGCCTGTGGCTCGGTGATCATGGGCACCCGGAGTTGGTTGACCTGGCGCACGAGATTTTCAATCGGATGTTTCGGAAGACTTATCGGCGGTTGGAGTAGCGGTAGGGTTTCGTTGAGTCGGTTGCCGCCTAGGTTTTCGGCTCATGGCTCTTTGAATACTCCTTAAGTGCGGAGGCAAACTCATTCTTATATGCAATACGCAACCGATATGAATCAACTTCGTCCAGGACGCAGTAATAAATATTCTGATCTGTCTCAACTGCCTTGGCACGGGACAGTTTTTCTAAAGACGAGTAGATGCTTGGTAGAACTTCGCCCTCGTATTGAACGACTGCCAATCTGATCGGCGCCTTGAGCATTCTGTCGATTTGATCGCCGTTCATTCCCATTTTGGCGGGAGAGAGTTTGCCTTCCTTGCCTGGTCCTTTGAGTGCGAACCCTGCCAAGCATAGTCTTCCGTTCACTTTGAGTGATGCAGAGAAGATATCCAAATCCTCCCCGCCCCAGTCTTTCATTGTGCTTCGCTCTCTAATTATTCTCTTGAGCGCCTCCTTGAAGACCTTTTCCGGCAGCCTCGGAGGGTCAAGCGCAATAGGCACATCGCGGCTGACGCTCAGTACCTTTCTGAAATCGTCGATCGAATCTATTGAGATTGCAAGCGCTTTGGGGCGAATCTGGGTATTAAGCTTCCCGACAATAGGTTCAACGCGGCTCCTCTTGGTAGGCAGCGCTTCGCGCTTTTTCTTGTCGTCAGCTAGCCGGATAATGCGGGCTTTTGAATGGTGTACTTCGTCGATTTTTTCGTAGGTTACTCGGCCGCCGTCGCATTGTGCGAATAGCCCTTTCACAGAAAGCGCTCGCCCCGCGATTGCGATCGCCTTGCCCGTAAGGCCGGTCTTCTCTTCGAGTTCTGGGATCGACCATCTCGACTTGCGGCTGCTGTAGATCGCAAGAAACACTTTGCGCTTAATCTCTCCCGTTCCTAGTGCTCGCGCCCACACCTGCAGGTTCTCTTCGAAATTGGAGTTGATATCGCTAACTTTCGTATTCACTCCGGATCACCATCTTTAGAAGTCTGCAGGGGCTTAAGAATAGCGTTGACGTAGGCCTTCTTCTTGCCTATGAAGAGCGCGATGTTCTTTTGGGAAACTCCCCTAAGATGAAGAGATAGGCAGATTTGCTTTTCGAGTAGTTCTTCAGTGCGGGTCGAGGCCATATTGTTCCTTAGAGTGTTCTTGTATATTGAGTGCCGTTCTTCACTAACAGTCCCGCCTGCTCCCACTTCTGCCAAAGCATTGAAATCTTGCCAGTGGAGAATCCTGATTCCTTCGCCAATTCGGAAACCGGCTTCCTGCCTGTATTGGCATAAAGCTTCTCGAGTTGAGGAGAGTTGACATTGGAGACGTATGCCGGCATCAATTGACTGCGTACCAATAGCCTTAAGTTTTGCTCGATCCTGTTCAGCGCTCCCAGCACCTGATCCACGCTTTCAGACGGTTTTTGCTGTTTTTTGGGCATTCTTTCCACCTTTGTGTCTTTGAAGATTCTTCTTGACGGTGTCTGCCTTGATTCCCAACATCTCAGCTATCTCCGCGGGTTTGAAGCCGACGGAACCGAGAATGCGGACCTGTTCTGGAGAGTCCAATTCTCTGAGTTGGACCAGTATCAATGCACGAATTGATCTCTCGAGGTTATCCATACCTAGGCCTTCGCCTTCTTTAATGCTCTCCTCTTCTGTATTGCATTGGGGGTCATTCCCAGGGCTTCGCCAATTTGTTGGTTATTCCAACCGGCTTGCGATAAGACATCAATCTTTTCGTTCGGCTCCAAGTTATGTAGCGCCGCAAACAGCAGCGCACGGAGCGTGAGGTCTAGATTCGTCTCGTCAGGCATTTTCCTTATCTCCCTCGGATTTCAGATTCATTCGGTTTTCTTTTCTCAAGGTCGATAGTGCGACATTCACCGTATTCGGGGTCGTTCCGATTAGGTCCGCAATCTCTTTTGGGCCCATCCCGGCAATTGACAACAGCCTTATCTGCTCCCGCTGTCGCTTTCCGTTGACAAGGCCAATCGCAAGAATTCGGTTGAGCATATCGATCTTCTTGCCGAGGTCAGGACCCTCTTCATTCGGCATTCTTCTTCACCTTCCTCTTGTTCTTAAGTGATGCAGAAACGTAGTTGGCTTCCCTTCCGACGATTCTTCCTATTTCTGCTGGCGCGAGGCCCCGCTCGGACAAGACCTGGATCTGGTCAGTGATTGTTGGGAGTTTTTTCACATCCACGAGTAGGCACAGCAAGGATGCAATCAGGTCAAGTCGCTTCCGGACGGATTCAATGTCTTTTTCTTCAATTGCCATACTAAGTATGATGTCCCTGTAATCAACTTAAAGCAAGCACTTTATTTATATGTCATTAGGCAATTTCATAAGACTAATGAAATGAATCATATGGAAGCGACCGGGCCTGATCACATCCTTGCTGTGCCTACTCGTGAAAATGAAAAAGCCCTACTGTTTCAGTAGGGCTACTGTAGTGGGCTGCATTAGCGATCACTCTTCGGGTTTCTTTTTGTTGCGGGGGCGGGTTTTGAACCAGATGGGGGAGCCGATGAAGCCGAAGTTTTCGCGGATCTGGTTGGCGAGGAAGCGCTCGAAGGCGAAGTGGAGCTTGACGTCCTTGTCGGTGAAGAGGACGAAGGTGGGCGGGGCGACGGCGGCCTGGGTCATGTAATAGATCCTGACGCGGCGGTTGATGGGGACGCTGGCGCGCTGGAAGTCGACCTTGGCGAGGAAGCGGTTCATCTGGCCGGTGGTGACGCGCTTGCGGCGCTCGCGGGCGACCAGTTCGATCTTCTTGAAGAGGGCGTCGATGCCCTTGCCGTTGGCGGCGGAGACGAAGACCAGCGGGGCGTAGTCGAGGTACTTGAGGTGGTCGCGGACCTGCTGCTCGTAGATGGACTTGTCGGCGGGGGCCGCAGAGCTGCCGGAGCGCTTTGCGTCCCACCCATCGCTGGAAGACGCGATGGATGGGGCACCCGAGCTGTGCGAGGCGGGTTGAGGATGGGTGACGAGGTCCCACTTGTTGACGACGATGATGACGGAGCGACCGGACTCGTGGGCGTAGCCGCCGATGTTGGCGTCGAGCGCGGTGACGCCTTCGGTGGCGTCGAGGACGAGCAGGCTGACGTCGGCGGCCTCCAGGTGCTTGCGCGCCATAATCACCGATAGCTTCTCCGCCATCAGCCTGGTCTTGCCCTTACGGCGGATGCCGGCAGTGTCGACGAAGCGGAAGTCGTGGCCGGCGCGGGTGACGACCTCGTCGACGGCGTCGCGGGTGGTGCCGGCGATGGGCGAGACGATGGCGCGATCGGTTCCCGTGAGCGCGTTGAGCAGCGTCGATTTGCCCACGTTGGGACGGCCGATGATGGCGATCTTGGTCTCGTGCTCGACGAAGGAGCCGTGGGAGCGGAGACGGCGGGGACGCTCGGGATCGGGTTCGAGGTCGGAGGTAGGAGGTTCGAGGTCCAAACCGGACCCGGGCGGTTCGCTGAAGTCGGGGCCGGTCGCGTCCTCTTCCAACTCATCGGATTCGGTGAGGAAGGCCTCGGGCGGGACGACGCGGGCGACGGGGAATGGGAGGGCGGCGAAGACCTCGTCGAGCAGGTCGCCGATGCCGGAGCCGTGCTCGGCGGAGATGGCGAGCACGTTGGCGAAGCCGAGCTGGCGGAAGTTTTCCGCCTGCGGCTGCAGGGCCTCGTTGTCCATTTTGTTGACGGCGAGGAAGACGGGCTTGCCGCCGCGGAGCAGGAGGCGGGCGAGTTCGAGGTCGGGGGAGGCGAGCTCGGTGCGCCCGTCGACCACCATGATGATGACGTTGGCCTCGTCGAGCGCGACCTGGGCCTGGCGGAAGATTTCGGCAGGGATGAGGGCGGGGTCGTCGGGGACGATGCCGCCGGTGTCGACGATGCGGGCGTCGGCGGACTGCCACTCGATGAGGCCGTAGATGCGGTCGCGGGTGATGCCGGGCTCGTCGCCGACGATGGAACGGCGGGAGCCGGTGAGGCGATTGAAGAGCGTGGATTTGCCGACGTTGGGGCGGCCGCAGATGGCGATCAGCGGGAGCGCGCGGGAGGCGGCCGAGTCGACGGCGAGGTCAAGCTGGGCGGCGAGGAGTTCGGCGTCGCGCCAGGCACGGAGCTCGGAGGCGGAGTCGGTGTCTGCATCTGGGTTGCGACGGCCAATGTTGGCGGAGTGCGGGGTCTGGCGGCCGGCGATGTTGTCTGCGGGGGTGGAAGACTTATTAGGGGATGGTGACCTCGGCGCGAGGGTGCGGCGGGATTCGTTCTCGGGGGAGCGGGTGGGGGTGCGGCGCTTCTTCTCCAGCGCAGCGCGTTTGGTAGCCAGCACCTTCCGCTTGCGCGGAGCTGCGTTGGCGGTCTGGGCTCCGGTGGTGGGTGTGGCGCGTGGGGCGCGGCCCTTCTTCGGGCGAGTGGAGGCCTGGCGATGCTTCTTGCCGAGGCGTTTTCGGTCGTCGCGTTGCGCCATGATTGTGCCTTCCAGGAGACGCACTGCGCCTGAAGGACATTATAGGAGGCGGGCTTTGGATGTGAGCCCAACCGCACACACTATGCCACTTCCTCAGTCGCTAATGATCGGGCAGCGCCGCCCACGGGGACTGGTGCGCTTGAGGCAACGGCCTCGTCCGTCGCAAATATCGCCGTAGCCGCTGAGCGTGGAGTCACGATCACGGGCCACCAAAACGGGAGGCCACGCCATCCCTTCGCTTCGTCGCCATTTTGACGAAGCAGCATCAAGGTCGGAATGTCTTCGGCCTTCGATCGCGCGAGCCCTTGCTGCTTGGTATCGGGGGCGTTTGAAAAACGGCCTTCTTCTCGATAGCGCCTCATCCCTCGATCCCTTTCGACGATCAACCACACCTTTCCTTTGTGCTCGAGTCTCTTCGATGTCCGGGACAAATGCTCCAACGCGGCAATATGCGCCTTCCTATCATCGTTATTGGCGTCATCAAACACTAGGTTGGCGTAGGCCAGCTTGAGGAGTTCTACGGCATCAGCAACTTCGACGAGGACAGGCTCTTGAGTGGAACCGGCGAGGCGTTCGACGAGCTTGTCGAGCACCTCTAAATTCCTAGCACCATTTGTCTTGTACACGGTCTGGAATCCCGAAAGAACCAATCGCCGCCCCGGCCTGATACTAACCACGTCGGAGAAGAGGAGTTTGTTGGGCGAGCAAGGAATCAGACGGTTGGATGGGTCTTTCTGTATGAAGTGAACACCGCCCTCCGGACCCCCGGACTCGTACGCCTCTCTCAACGCGACATCGAATTCGTGGATCCTCTTCATGACTTGATACACGTGTTGAGGCGAATAAAACCTCGTCACTGCCAAATCCGCGGAGGATCGCGCCCCATACATTCGGGAGTGCTGTAACACGGTGTCTTGCTGAAACCGGTTGGGATTGCGCCCGTAGTAGAAACCGATCAGATTGTTAATCGTGATTCCGCGATCTAGAATCTGGCCGCCGATAAACATATTGAATGGTGTTCTCAGCTTGAGTTGCCCATCGTCTGCCAGTAGTTTCTTCACATCGTTGTCCGAGTTCACCTTCGTGATCATTAGCTGTCCGGACTCAAGGCACTCAACTACTCCGTCGGTCACATCCTCGAGAGTCGGTACTGCAACTCCCTCAAGCTCAATCGACCTGCGTAGGTCTGCGTATGCCGCGCGAACGAGTTCATGGAACAGCGGACTATCTTCGCCTGCCTGTGCCACAAGAGCGTCACGGATTGCAACTGCAACCCTCTCCTGCCATTCATGCGAGCTTCGCGTTTGTTCGGTGTGGAACAGGAAACTGTATTTCTGAGGCCACTGTCCGGCAGCGCGCTGTTGGAGTCGACGGATGACTCCGCCAGTGAGAAAGGTAACCACTGCGTCCCTCAGCACCGCCGCGTTCTTCTCAGTTAGGACGCGGTCAATTTGTAGCCGCCGGCCATCTTGCTTCTTAAGCGCGTCCCGCTCGGCGAGTGGAACCTCGCGGTAGAAATAGAAGGCAGGCGAGTCAGGTTCCGCACTCTTTTCAAAATACTCATCGCCGCCCGCGTACTTACTGTGAGCGGGGAGGAGGACTGTAAACGCTGGTCGCTTTGGCTTGAAGAGTGTTGTCCCGTTCGCAGTCACGTCATCGTCGGGTTGCAAGTAGAGTGCGTATGGTGTGGCTGTGACCTGCAGGAAGGCCGACTTTGCGACCGCTTCCCTAAGCTGATCGATCTGGTTCGAGATGACGCCCGCCGTGCTTATGCCGTTGGTCTTGCGGAAGCTTACCGAGGCCAAATCGGCCTCATCGTCGATGATCAAAACCGACTTGTCTCGCAGTGATGGATATTGATTCCGAATGAGGTTTAGCAGCCTGCGCAGATTGTCGTCTTCTTTCTTCACAACGAAGATAAGCCTTCGATTAAGCTCGTAAGGCGTCAGGTCCGGTACCGCCAAGATGTCAAAAACGTCGACCTGATCCGCCAGAATGAATTCTCTGAAATCATCTTTGACTCGGCTAAGCGTTTGTTCTGCCAGTGACTTGGTGCCCTTAGTGAGTATGACTGCGATGTCATATCCGCGGTCGAATGCCCGGGCAATGACTCCCAAGAACGCGCGAGTCTTTCCACTCTGTACACGGCCTAGCAATATGCCTGGACGTTTGGTCGACGTCGCTTCCTTTTGCAGCTGATCCAGCACCTCGTCGACCGCCTTCCGCAATTCGGGAGGGTCCGCCCGTTTACCGGCGAGTTGGTCGTAGAAGAGTTCCACTTCGGTTGAATCTGCGGCCACGCGTCTCGCCAGCCAAAGCTTCACTTGGCCCTCGGAGAAAACCGGCCCTGACTTCAGTTCAACCAGCGGTGTCGGGAAGTCCTTGAAGCGCTTGCGCCAATTCGCGACAGCCGAGGCGCTAACATTAGCCATCTCCGCGATTTCATAAACACCGATAAGTGATTCAGCCATTCGGCAGCTCCTGCGTGAGTTATACTCACGAATACATGTGAGCATTATTCACGGGGTTCTGTCAACATAGCTTTCGAGATTAGCCCGAACCGGCTCAAACGAAGTGGCCAGAGGCCCATCAGCCGGTGTTGCGGAGGCCGGCGGCGATGCCGTTGATGGTGGCGGTGATGGCGCGGTCGAGTTCGGCGGAGGGCTCTGCGCCGGTGGCGCGGGCGGTGCGTTTGCGGCGGAGCAGTTCGACCTGGATGAGAGACATCGGGTCGACGTAGGGGTTGCGCAGGCGGATGGATTGTTCGAGGACGGCGTTGGTTTGGAGCAGGCGGGACTGGCCGAGCACGGCGAGCACCATGCGCTGGGTGAGTTCGAACTCGGCCTGCAGGACGGAGAAGACGCGGGTCCTCAACTGCTCGTCTGCGACGAGGGAGGAGTACAGGCGGGCGATGGAGAAGTCGGCCTTGGCCAGGCCCATCTCGACGTTGCGGATGATATCGAGGAAGAGCGGGAAGTTGCGGGCCATGGATTGGAGCTGAGCGAGGTTGGCGGCCTCCAAGGTTCCAGGTTCGAGGTTCGAGGTTCGAGGGGATGGTTCGGTGGACGGAGCTTCCTCGGCGAACGAAGACGCCGCAGCGGGGTTGTCGGTTGCGGGAACGTTCGGGCCGAATGTGGAGACGCTGGGGTTGGTCGCTTCGTTGAAGATGATGTCCTGGAAGGGATGGGAGCTTGGGTGCGGCGGTTCGCCGGAAGACGAAACCGCAGGTCCTTCGACTCCGGCGCTCGCAGGGCGCGCTCCTTCGCTCAGGATGACAGACTCATTTGCCGGGATATTGTGCTGGATGAAGTGCTGCAGGGCATGGCCGACGCCGAAGTAGGCGGGCACGACGTGGCGCGACTGCATCCAGCCGAAGACCCAGGGGATGGCGCGCAGGTCTTCCATGCTGCGCTTGCGCTGGGCGCTGGCGTCGGTGCGTTTGGCGGGGCGGGAGCCGATGCGCGCGTGCTCCAGCTCGGCGACGGGCGTGGCCTGCTCGAAGTAGGTGAAGGTGTCGGGGTCTTCGGCGATGTGTTTGCGGTAGAAGGCATAGGCGGTCGCGGATATCTGGTCGAGCGCGGCCTCCCACTCGGGGAGTATCTCGCCGGTGAGGTGCGGGACGTAAGCACCCACAGGTTCCTTCGACAAGCTCAGGACAGGCTCTTCGACTCCGGCTGCGCCTTCGCTCAGAATGACACTATCTTTTTGTGTGGCTGAGTCGACAGCTTGCTGGTGCTGCAGGAGGGCGTCGGGGCGGGCGAGCGCGTCCAGCGAGGCGGCGATCATCAGCTCCAGGTTGCGCTCGGCGAGGACCACGTCGGAGTACTTCCAGTTGAGTACTTCGCCCTGCTCGGTGATGCGCAGCTCACCGGAGAAGCTATCCATGGGCTGGGCGAAGATGGCGCGATGGGTGGGGCCGCCGCCGCGGCCGACTGTCCCGCCGCGGCCGTGGAACAGGCGCAGGGTGACGTTGCACTCGCGGGCCACCTGGTGCAGCGCGCGGTGCGCCTTCCAAATCTCCCAGGTGGAGGCGAACATGCCGCCGTCCTTGTTGGAGTCGGAGTAGCCGAGCATGACCTCCTGATGGCGGTCCCAGGATTCGAGCAGCGGCTGGTAGGCGGGCGAGGACCAGAGGCTGCGGCAGATGGCGGGCGCGTTACGTAGATCCTCAATGGACTCGAAGAGCGGGACCGGCTGCAGGCCGGGGTCGGAGTCGGCGGGGCCGCCGGCTGAACCTTCCACGCGGACGCCGCCGAGGCGCGCCAGGCGGATGACGTTGAGGCAATCTTCGGCGGAGGTGGCGCCGCTGATGATGCAGCGCGGGAGCGATTCGGGGACGTACTCGCGCTTGAGCTGAGCGATGGCGCGGAAGGTGTCGAGGACCTCGGTTGTCTGCGCGGTGAGCGCGGGGGGAAGGTTGGGACCATCCCACATCTCAGAAGCGAGATGTGGGGCACCCACATTGTTAGAGATTTCGGCGATGGCGGCGGCGTGGACGCGCGCGTGCTGGCGGATGTCGAGGGTTTGCAGATGCAGGCCGTAGGTGCGGACCTCGAGCAGTAGCGGGTCGATCAACATGCGGGCCAGGCGGCGGCCGCGGTTGCGGATGAGCGAGGAGCGCACTACGCTGAGGTCGTCGAGCAGCTCCGCGGCGCGGGTGTAGGGCTTCAGTGCGGAGTGCTCGGGCAGGGCGACCGAGATGTGCGGGGGCCCGCCGAGGCGCATCATGATGCAGCCGATGAGCAGGCGCGTGGACTCGAATGGAATGCGATTTTCGAAGGCGGTCTGACCGGCGGCGCGGAGCTGGTTCAGGTAGCCGTCCAGCCGGAGGGTGAGCTCGGGCGAGACCGAGACCAGCCGGGTGGAGCTGGCAAGCTGGTCGAAGATGTTCTGCAGGCGGCGGCGATAGTGGATCAGCAGCAGGCTGCGCGCCATGGCCAGCGCCTCGCGCGTAGCCTCTGGGGTAACAAAGGGATTGCCGTCGCGGTCGCCGCCGATCCAGGAGCCGAAGCTGACCAGTTGCGGCAGTTCGGCGAGTTCGGGCGTGAGGCCAAACTCGGACGCCAGCGCGGAGGCGATCTCGGCGTAGAGCACGGGCACGGTATCGAAGATGGAGGACTCGTAGTAGTCGAGCGCCATGCGGATCTCGTCGCGCACCGCGGGGCGGGTCTGGCGGACCTCGTCGGTCTGCCAGAGCGCGGTGATCTCGGCGATGACGTCCTGCTCCAGCGATTCGAGCTGGGCCTCCGGGACGGGGATGCGGTCGAGCTGCTCCAGCAGGTCGGAGATGCGGCGGCGCTTGAACATCACCACGCGGCGGGCGATCTCCGTGGGGTGCGCGGTGAAGACGGGCGAGATGCAGATGCGCCCCAGCAGGCCGCGGGCCTGGTCCGCGCCGATGCCGGCGAGGCGCAGTTGCCGGAGCGCTCCACGCAGGGAGCCGCGTTGCGGGACCGCGTCGGGATGGAGCTGGCTGGAGAGGCGGCGGCGCTTGCGGTGGTTGGTCTCGGCCAGGTTGATCAGCTCGAAGTAGAAGGCGAAGGCGCGGGCGAGCTGGTAGGCGGAGGTTTCGCCGAGCGCCTCGACGTAGCGCAGCGCGTGCTGCAGGGGGTCGGCCGGAGTGGTGCGCTGCGATTTACCGGATTTTGCGCTCAGATTCGAGCGTGACGATGGGGCGTTCGGCTCCGCGCTCAGCGCAGGGTCGGCCTCGCGGTGCGCGATGGCGGTCTGGCGCAGCTCCTCGACGGCCTCGAAGACGGGTACGCCGGCCTGCTCGCGGAGCACCTCGCCGAGCAGCGTGCCCAGCGAACGCACGTCGCGGCGCAGAGGAGCTTCCTTAAGCTCGCCGGTGGGCGCCTGCAGTTCGGCCAGGCGCTGCGGCCAGTTGGGAGGGGTCCAAAGAGAGGGCATAACCGATTATGCACTGAGCGGCTGAGACGCGCCGCGGGCCGCCCGACTTACATGACGAGGGCGAGTTTTTCCAGCTCTTCCTGCATGGACTTCAGCGAGCAGCCGAAGGACTCAATGCGCGAGACGGCGTGGCGGGCGGCGTGGTTGGAGACCCCATAGCCGCGCGCGCTGAGGAATGCGCTGACCAGCTCCGCGGCCTGCCACGAGTCCAGGCCGGACTGGGTAAGTTCTTCGCGCAGGGAGGAGAGATCGGTCACGGTAAATTTTTCGATGGGGCAGTTTGCCTCCATGGCCATCCTCCTTTCGTCGCTTTGGACCGCGGCCGCAGCGGAGCCGCGGATGCTCTCTACAAAACCACCTACCAGTTAGACGCGATGTGACTGGGCAAGTTGCTCTAGTGCATTGCGCATTGCCCACAATGGTGCTTCGTTACGTTCGTGTCATCCAAAGCTACGTGGATTAGATATCGGAAGGTTCCGGGTTGAGTTTCAGTGCAGTCTGCAAAATGAGGCAGCAACTTTGCGGAATGGGATCCCGATTCAAGACGCCCGGTCCGCCAACAGCACGGGGATGCCGTCTACGATGGGATAGCTCCGGCCGCAGCCCTTGCAGCGGACGGCTTCGGCTTCCAGGGCGAGAGGCTGGCGGCACACCGGGCAGACGAGCCACTTCAGATCCTCTTGAGTGATAACGCGCCGGGGGCCGGTTTGGATTGGATCGGACATGACAAGTTCCAAGGTTACTAGGTTCGAGGTTCGCGGGGCGCGTTACCATGAGATCGAGATGAAACAGGCAGCGCGAGTTCTGAATGGAGTGGAGATCGCCGCGGAGATCAAGGCGGAGGTTGCGGCCGAGGTGCGCTCACTGGCGCAGGCGGGCATCCAGCCGGGGCTGGCGGTAGTCCTGGTGGGGCATGTGGCGGCGTCGGAGATCTACGTGCGCAGCAAGGTGAAGGCGTCGGGCGAGCTGGGCATCCGCAGCGAGATGCTGACCCCGCCGGAGACGGTAACGACGGAGGAGATGCTGGCGCTGATCGCGGAGCTGAACGCGCGCGATGAAGTGGATGGCATCCTGATCCAACTGCCGCTGCCCGCGCATGTGGATACGCCGCGCCTGCTGGAGGCGGTGGCGCCGGAGAAGGATGTGGACGGCTTCCACCCGGTAAATGTGGGGCGACTACAGAGCGGCCATCCGGCGCTGGCGCCGTGCACACCGGCGGGCATTATGGAGATCCTGCGGCGCAGCAACTTGCCGGTTGCCGGGCAACATGCGGTGGTGCTGGGCCGCTCGCAGATTGTGGGCAAGCCGGTGGCGATGCTGCTGCTGAACGCGTCGGCGACGGTGACGGTGTGCCACAGCAAGACAGTGGACATTGGCCGCTACACCCGCGACGCGGACATCCTGGTGGCGGCCATCGGCAAGCCGGGGTTTGTGACCGAGGAGATGGTGAAGGCGGGAGCGACGATGATCGACGTCGGGATCAATCGCATCACGGATGCGGCGGAGGTGGCGCGGTTCTTTCCCGGCGATTTAGAGAGGGCAGCACAGTTTGAGAAGAGAGGCTCGACGCTGGTGGGGGACATCGATCCGGCGGCGTTTGCGCTAGCAGGGGCCTATACGCCCGTACCCGGCGGGGTGGGGGCCCTGACCATCGCCATGCTGATGCACAACACGGTGCAGGCAGCGAAGGCGAGGCGTGGCTTGGCAGTGGTGAAAACATAAATGCTGCGCGTGGGTCTAACCGGCGGGCTAGGCAGCGGGAAGACGACGGCGGCGCGGATGTTTGCGGCACACGGAGCTTACATCTTTTCGGCGGATGAGATTGGCCGCGAGATGATGCAGCCGGGGCAGGCCGTCTACGCGGCGATCGTTGAAAAGTTTGGGCCGGCGGTGGTGCGGGGCGATAAGTCGCTGGACCGGGCCGCGCTGGCGCGGTTTGCGTTCGGGGAAAGAAGAATCGAAGAACTGAACGCGATTGTGCATCCGGCGGTGATTGCGCGGCAGGCAGCGCTGATCGCGGAGACTGCAGCGCGCGAACCGGACGCGGTGGCGATGGTGGAGTCGGCGCTAATCTTTGAGACGAAGTACGGCGGAGGCGATGGATGGCACACGCGCTTCGATAAGGTGATTCTGGTGAGGGCATCCGAGGACATTAAGATTGCCCGGTTCGTGGCACGCGCGGCGGAGGGAAAGACTTTGAGTAATGAGGAGCGTCAGGGGTTGGAGGCAGAGGGACGGCGGCGGCTCGCGCAGCAGATCGACGACGACCGCAAGGCGGCCCAATGCGATTACGTGCTGACCAACGACGGGACGACCGCCGAGTTGCAGCGCCAAGTGGACGTGCTGTGGCCGTTGCTGAAGGCAGCGGCACATACCCAGGCATGAGAGCTGCCGGGGCTAGACGGCGTTGGCCAGGGAGTTGCCGACCGAGTTGAATGCCAAGCCGATCTGATTGGCAAGACCGGACATGGAGACGACCGCGCCAAGACCGATCAGACCGGCGACCAGCGAGTATTCGATCAGGTCCTGCCCGGATTCATCCTTTATCAGAGCAACCAACAGATGTTGCGTTGTCGTGGTCATTTGATTTTGTGTCCTCGCGGTTCGGCGCAAAAATAGCCGCGGCCGTGGTGGTTTAGCCGCTGCAAGAACACGCCCGCCCCTGGAGAACTTATCGCGCGGGGCCCCTGAAAACGTGAGATCCACCGGGAATTCGGCTACCCTTTGATAACGTCCGTTTGACACGGCCCACTTCTCTCGCGCCACCGATCCGGCGAACGAATAATATGGAGGTTGCGTACTACACCCCAGTGAGAGTGAGTTAAGGAAGTCCTGCGAATGAAATTACGCCGTGTGCTGTTGGTGGTTTTGCTGCTTGCCGGGTTCTATTACGCGACGACCCATCTGGCGTCGACCGGCGCTCTGGCTCCCTGGTTGAAAGAGATGCGTGCGCCGACCGGCTCAGCGAGTGCTCCCGGGAGCAGCGTGCAATCGGTCAACGGACCGAATGGCACGTTCGACCTGACCGTGGCGGCGGCCGCGCCCGCCTTCGACGGCGAAGAGCAGCAGAACATCGCCGTCTACGAGAAGGCGCTGCCCAGCGTAGTGAACATCACCTCCACCGAGGTGCGGTTCGACTTCTTCTATGGGCCGGTGCCGCAGACCGGGCAAGGCTCGGGCTTCATCCTGAACAAGGAGGGCCTGATCCTGACCAACAACCACGTGATCGAGAACGGGCAGCGGGTCGAGGTCACGCTCTCCAACAAGCACAAGTACAAGGCGACCGTGGTGACGGTGGACAAGGGGCACGATCTGGCGCTGCTGAAGATCGATGCGCCCAACCTGGTGCCGGCGACGCTGGCCGAGAGCAGCAGCAACCTGAAGGTGGGGCAGACGGTGTATGCCATCGGCAATCCGTTCGGGCTGTCGGGCACGATGACGCGCGGCATTATCTCGGCGATCCGGTCGGTTGCGAGCCCGGAGAATGGCGCGGGGCTGATCGAGGACGCGATCCAGACCGATGCGTCGGTGAACCCGGGCAACTCGGGCGGGCCGCTGCTGAACTCGCGCGGCGAGGTGATTGGGATTACGACGATGATTGCGAACAACGGCGCCAACCAGTCCTCCGGGATCGGGTTCGCGATCCCCATCAACACCGCCAAAGCGGTGCTGGACGACTTTGCCAAGTACGGGCGGGTGCGGCGACCGACGCTGGATATTGTGACCCTGCCGATTGGGCCGGATATCGCCGAGCAGATCGGGCTGCCCGCCGACTACGGGGTGCTGATCGAGCGCGTGCTGCCAGGCGGCGCAGCGGAGAAGGCTGGCCTGCACGGAGGCACGGAGCGCGCCTACATGGGCAACACTCCGCTGATGCTGGGCGGCGACCTGATCGTGGGATTCGACGGCAAGGAGATTGCCAGCGCTCAGGACCTTACGACTGCGATGAACTCAAAACACTCCGGCGATACGGTGACGGTGACGGTCTTCCGCGGACGCAGACGGATGGACTTCAAAGTGACGCTGGGCGATGCGAAGGACCAGGCGCTGGGGCCGCAAGCGTAAAGGCAGTGGTCAGCGGATAAGTGGCAACTGGCCGTTGAGGGGTTCGCTCGGGGTGACGGTAAGATGTTTCTGAACTGTGGAAACTGTCTGTGAGACGAGTCCGGCGAGCGGTTTACTGGCTGATCGGGATAGGGTTGGTGTGCTGCGTGGCAGCGTGGCCATTTGCCAGGGCGCACCTGCAAGCTATCGCGGTGCTGCAGAAGGTAGCCGGTCAGCCGGTGCCGTGGATTGCACGCGGGGTGACCGTCCCGGTGACGACCCAGGACTTCAGCTTCGCGGTGGAGGGCCCGGCGGGAACGCAGATGGTGCGAGCACGCTTGTATCTGCCGCAGGGCAAGCCCGACCCGCCGGCGATGTTGATCTTCCATGGAGTGCATCATCTGGGTATCGACGAGCCCCGGCTGATGGCCTTTGCAACCGCGATGGCGAGCTGCGGCATGCGGGTGCTGACGCCGGAGCTACCCGGCATCAAGGACTACCACGTCAGCGAGGATTCGGTGCGCACCATCGGCGAGTCGGCGAAGTGGTACGCGGCGCGCACCGGCGGACCGGTGGGGGTGATGGGGTTAAGCTTCTCCGGCGGGCTGGCGCTGGTGGCGGCGGCGGACCCGCACTATCATGCCGACTTCAAGTTTGTGATCGCGGTGGGGTCGCAGGACTCGATGCTGCGTGTGACCCGCTACTATCTGTCGAACCAGGATGTTCGGCCAAACGGCTCCCTGGAGGTGCTGACGGCGCATGAGTACGGCCCGCTGGTGCTGGAGTACGAATATCTTCAGGACTTCGTTCCAGCGCAGGACCTGGAGCCGGTGCGTGCGGTGCTGCGGGCACATCTGTATGAGGACAGGAAGGCCGAGGCGGAGGCCAAGCTGGGGTTGAATGAGGCGCAGAAGCGCGAGGCGTTGGCGCTGATGGACACCTCTCTTCCCAATACCCGGGCGGAGATTGCAGCGGCGATAAACCGGCATGCGTCCGATTCTTCGGCGGTATCGCCGCGGGGAAGGCTGCAGACGCTGCACACGCCGGTGTATCTGCTGCACGGCGAGGCGGACAACATCATCCCTTCCGCGGAGACGCTGTGGATGGCGAGTGAGCTGTCGAGCAGGGACCTGAAGGCGATACTGGTAAGTCCATTAATCTCGCACATCGACCTGGAGGCGAAACCGGGAGCAATGGATGAGTGGCGTCTGGTCCACTTCTTCGCGCTGATTATGGAGGCAGCGGAGAGTTCCCCCGACAGACCATGGTTGTTTTAGCGGCATAGCGTCACGGACGGAAGTGCAGATTGAGAGATTCTGCGACCCGGGCCAAACGCCTGTCGCGAGTCCAAAGGGCTGTAAGCGGAGTGAGCAGCGCCGAGGCGAGCAGGTGGGCGTCAAGGTAGCCGATGCCGATTCCGTAAAGCCGATGATGGGTGATGAAACTGAGAACTTCAAGGTCGTCCGCCACGGTCGCGAGGGGAAGCAAACTTATCTGGCCAAGGATTGTGTTGCGGCGCTTGAAACTCCCCATTGCAATTTCGCCAATTACAAGTGGGTGCGAAAACACCTGCTCCCGTTCCAACATCCGGAACAACACGTCCTCCGGTTTTCGCAGATGATCGATCCAGATTGAGGTATCGACGAGGATCATTTTGCCGGGCGGCGGCGAGGGATCGGCTTGGCTCCGGGTTCGCTGCCTCCGAGGCGCGCAAGTCTTCGGGCAGCTTCCCGCTGGACCAGGGCCGTGAGCGCGTCGCGAATCAGCGTCGATTTTTCGGTCACGCCGGTGTACTCCTGCGCTGTGGCGAGCAATTCATCATCCAACGTGACTGTCGTTCGCATCATCTCTCCTGCTATCAATTCTAGCATCAATTGATGCGGAAATCGATGCACCGGCTCGCCGATACACGCGTCGACGCGAAGCTCACTTCCGTTGCTTGCCTGCGGTCGAACCCCAGTGGATGCTGGGACCGACAGAGTAGCGGAAGGTCCAGCGGCCATTGGCGAGAATGTCGTTGAAGGGGTGATTGTAGACAATGTCCATCTGGGCGCGCAGGCCGAAGTGCCGGTTCACGGCGAATTCGCCGCCTCCGCCGGCCCCATAGAAACCGGTCCAATCGCGCTTGAAGCCGGCAGGCGCAAGCTGGCCCACGATGACGACCTGGAACGCATCGGCGGGGTGGGGCACGGCGCGCTCGCGCAGTGCGCCGAGGGACGGCCGCAGGAAAAAGGTGACCCTCGAATAGTGCCGGAAGGCGAGCTGCGGGCCGAAGGCGAAAGTCTGGGTGCCGGCGTCGGTGGGCACCGCGAGGTGGTAGTTCGCAGGCAGCAGCCCAAGCCCGATGTACTGGGCCTGCGCTGCGTTGATTTGGGCCTGGGTGGCGGCGGGCAGCAGGTTGGTGGTCAGGATCTCCGAGCCGGAGGCAACGCTGTAGTCGCCACCGAAAGAGAGCCAGCGCCGCGAATTGATGCCAGCCTGCGCATGAAAGCCGTTATGCTCATTGAGGCCGAGCGCGGGGCTGTCGATGACGGCGAAGCCGGCGTAGGCATCGTAGCGGCTGTAGTCCGGTTGCTGGGCGCGGGCGGAAGATGGGAAAAGCCAGACGGAGACGGCAAGCGCGGTTACTGCAGATAGACGTACGATTCTCAAGTTCAGGGCCCTCGGGAGACAAAACTAGAGTGAGGTTGCGCTGGAAGTGCAACTATTCTGCGACAGATTCAACGATCCGTAACATTACCCGACCGGTGCGGCGTTTGTCACTGGCAAACTGCGCGGGTGTCGAGGCAGGTTGCTCAACCCGCCCCTTCGCCGGAGAATGGGAGAACGATATGGCGACATTGGTCACGCTGGACGAGATACGCGCGGCGCAGCGGCGGATTGCCGGGGTTGCGGTGCGGACGGGGCTGCATCGCGTGGAGCCGGAGCGGTTGCGCGCGGCGGGGGTGAGTGAACTGCCGTTTGAGCTCTACCTGAAGGCGGAGAGCGAGCAGCCGATTGGCAGCTTCAAGCTGCGCGGCGCGTACAACCGGATTGCGCAGTTGAGCGCCGAGGAACTCGGGCGCGGGGTGATTACCTACTCCAGCGGCAACCACGCGCAGGGCGTGGCCTATGCGGCGCGCGCGCTGGGGGCGAAGGCGGTGATCGTGATGCCGGACAATGCGCCGGTGAACAAGATCGAAGCGACCCGCGCACTGGGCGCGGAGGTGGTCTTCGTGGGGCCGGCGAGTTCGGCGCGCAAGGCAAAGGCGGAGGAGTTGGCGGAGGAGCATGGCTATGCAGTGATTCCGCCGTACGACGACCCGGCGATCATCGCCGGACAGGGCACGTGCGGGCTGGAGATCGTGGAGCAGTTGGGGGATATTGACGCTGTAGCGGAAGACAGACCTCAGGGGCTAAAGCCCCAATCTCAAATTGGCGATGTTTGCGGCACGGCTGAAGCCGTGCCCTTAACGAAGAACAATGGTACGTCGGGCGGCGTGGTGGTGCTGTCGCCGGTGTCGGGCGGGGGGCTGCTGAGCGGGATTGCCACCGCGGTGAAGCTGGCTGCGCCGGGCGCGGCAATTCAGGTTTGGGGGGCGGAGCCGGAGCTGGCGGCGGACGCGAAGGAGTCGTTCGACACCAAGACGCTGGTCGAGTGGACGGCCGCGCAGACCACGCGGACCATCTCCGACGGGCTGCGCACTCAGTCGGTGGGTGTGCTGAACTTTGCCCACATCCTGCGCTTCGTCGACGGCATCGTGACCGTGAGTGAGGACGAGATTCTGGCGGCGATGCGGGTGATGCTGGCAGCGACGGGATTGGTGGCGGAGCCGAGCGGGGCGGTCACCCTGGCGGCAGCGCTGTTCCACCATGGGGAGTTGCCTGCTTGCGACAAAATGGTGGCCGTACTGAGTGGGGGAAACATCGATCCGGAGATGCGGCTGGAGATTGAGGCGGGCGCTTCCTCCAGCGGGCGAGTGGGAGTCTAAAGCTAGTTGCCAGTTCTCAGTTGTGAGTTGTCAGTTGACGGGTGAGCATGGTCATGGGAAACAGGCGGATTAAGGTCGGGGTGGCAGCGACACTGGCGACGGTGCTGGTTTGCGGCGCTGTGCATGCGCAGAAGAAGCCGAAGGACAACCTGTCCGGCTACGATCGTTCGGCGCGCGCGACCCTGGTGCATCCGGCGATCGTGTACGTCTCGGCGGACGACAACGCCGCTCATCTGAGCGAGGTGCTGCCGGGGCACGAGGTGGTGGTGATCGAGCGCAATGGCGCGTGGGTGCGGGTGTTTGCCAACACCGACAAGCCGGACGAGCAGTCCGATCGCGACACGCCGGAGTTCGGCGCGGACGCGCAGGCGACGCCCGAGTCGGGATGGATTCGCGACAAGGGGATTGTAACGGCGACGACAGCCAACGGGGACGCGATCCTCTACGGAACCGCGGCGAATCTGGAGGAGGAGGCCGAACAGCCGCACGCACCCAAGGGCGCAGCCGAAGAGGCGCACCTGCTCTACCGGCGCGTAGCCGAGTACTTCCCCAACTCGCCGCTGGCGGCGGAGGCGATGTTCCGCTCGGCGGACGTGCGCTGGCAGCTCGACAAGGCGGACATCCGCACGCTGCCCTCGGCCAAAGAGATGGAGGCATACCTGCGCCCGCAGCTCTACGAGGGTGACCTGCAGAAGGTGATGAAGCTCTATCCCAACTCGAAGTTTGCCGCGCTGGCCGCGTACGACCTGATCGACAACAAGCTGTGCGGCGACTGGCAGGGGCTGCCCAAGTGTCCGGAGATGGAGGCGGGCCTCTATGAGAAATATGCGGAGCGGTATCCCGACTCGCCCAAGGCGGCGGAGGCGCTCTACGAGGCGACTTACCGCGAGGGCGTACTGGTGGAGATGTACCTGATCCAGGATGAGAAGAAGCGGTCCGAGGCCGCAGCGGCGAATGCGGTGGGGCTGGCAGCAGAGTTGAAGCAGCGCTATTCCGATTCGGATTTCACGGCGCGGGCGGCGAGCATCGCGTACCGCGTGCAGCAGCAGATTCCGGTGTATGGGGACGATCGGGACTGAGGACTTCGCGGGCGTTCACACGCCCTTCTAAAGCTTCGCGCGGACCTCCCGTTGGTCGGCACAAGGCTTTCACTTATTTCGAGGAGTGGGCGCGTGAGTTTTGGGAGAGAGCACAAGTACGCGGTGACGGTGACGTGGACTGGGAATACCGGGACGGGGACGGCTGGCTATCGCAGCTACGAGCGGACGCATGAGATCTCGGCGGAGGGGAAGCCGGATATCCCGGCGTCGTCCGATCCGGTGTTTCGCGGCGACCACGCGCGTTGGAATCCGGAGGAGTTGCTGCTGGCAGCCCTGTCCTCGTGCCACCAGCTTGCGTACCTGCACCTGTGCGCAGTGGCGGGAATCGTGGTGATGGAGTACGTGGACCATGCGGAGGGCGTGATGGCGACGACGCCGTATGGCGCCGGGCAATTCGTGCGCGTGGTGCTGCGGCCGAAGGTTACGGTGGCCGCGGGGAGCGATATCACCAAGGCGCTGGAGTTGCATGACGATGCTCATGCCAAGTGCTTCATCGCACGGTCGGTGAACTTTCTCGTCGACCATGAGGCGGACGTCACTTCCTGACGCGTATTGGGCTTCGGTCACTTCGTGACGCGCGCAGTAGGCCCGTCCGGCAGAACGGTATTTAACAGATTGCAGAAGCGGCTCCCTTAGAATGAGGGAATGCCAATCTATCAGGTTATTGTGCTGGCCATTGTGCAGGGACTCGCCGAGTTGCTGCCGGTTTCAAGCTCTGCCCACGTTGTGGTTGCCGAAAAGCTGATGGGGCTGGATCCCTCGTCGCCGCAGATGACGCTGCTGCTGGTGATGCTACATACCGGGACGATGTTTGCGGTAATTGCGTACTTCTGGAAGCAATGGGTGCAGACGTATTTCGCGAGCGCGGACGCGTTCAAGCGGTTCGTGGTGCGGGTGATCTGGGCGACCGCGCTGACCGGAGTCATCGGCGAGGCGCTGATCAAGCTGGTGGAGCGCACCATGTTCAAGGGCGCGCCCAAGGCGGAGATCGAGCTGCTGTTCGGGCGGCTGGACCTGGTGGCGCCGGCGCTGTTCTGCGCTGGGGTGCTGATCCTGATCGCCGGGCTGCGTGAGAACCAGACCGAAGCGAAGGAGGCGGCGACCACCAGCATTACGCGGCGGCCCAGCGGCAATGTCACCATGGGGCAGGCGGGCTGGATGGGATTCGCGCAAGGGCTGGCGCTGCCCTTCCGCGGGTTCTCGCGGTCGGGCGTGACCATCTCCGCAGGCATGCTGACCGGCGCGGCCAAAGAGCGGGCGGAGCGCTTCAGCTTTGCGCTGGCGGTGGTGATTACGCCGCTGGCGATTGGGCGGGAGGCGCTGCGGCTGGTCCACGCGACCAAGGACGCGGCGGCCACTGGCACGCCGATCGACCTGCATGGGACGCTATTACTGAGCCTGCTGGGTGCGGCGTTCGCGTTCCTGGCTGGGCTGGTGGCGCTGAAGTGGCTGAGCAACTGGCTGGAGAACGGGCGCTGGTACCTGTTCGGGATCTATTGCCTGGTGGCGAGCGCAGTGGTGTTCTATCTGCATACGCGGGGGTATTAGCCGGAAAGGATGGGCACCGGTTCGGTGGCCGAGTGCAACTGCCTACCAGCTATTGCCTTGCTGCAGGAATTCGGCGCTGACGGGGTTCTCGTAGACGGAGTAGTCGCGGGTGACCACGGTGAGGCCGGACTCGGAGACGAAGTAGTTTTTCTTGTCCTCGTTGGGGTCGTAGCCGATGACGGTGCCGTCGGGGATATGCACGTCGCGGTCGATGATGGCATGGCGAATGCGGCAGTGGCGGCCGATGTTGACGTGGGAGAAGATGACCGAGGAATCCACGTCGGCGTAGGAGTTGACGCGCACGTCCTGCGACAGGACGGAGTTGCGCACCACCGAGCCGGAGACGATGGAGCCGGCGGCCACGATGGAGTTGATGGCCATACCGGTGCGTCCAGGCTCGCCAAAGACGAACTTGGCGGGCGGGTACTGGTAGGGCCGGGTGCGCATGGGCCATGACTTGTCGTAGAGATTGAAGATGGGGGTGACGCCGGCGACGTCCATGTTGGCCTCGAAGTAGGCTTCGAGGGTGCCGACGTCGCGCCAGTAGAGGGCGCGCTGCTTGTTCTCATCGACGAAGTTGTAGGCGTGCATCTTGAAGCGGCCGAGCAGCTTGGGCAGGATGTCGTGGCCAAAGTCGTGGGTGGAGTCGGGGTCCTCGGCGTCCTTCATCAACTCAGGCAGCAGGATGTCGGTGTTGAAGAGATAGATGCCCATGGAGGCATCAACCATGTCGGGGTTGAAGGGGGAGCGCAGGTCGGTAGATTTGGGCTTCTCGACAAAGCCGGTGACCTCGCCGTTGCGCGCCACCTCGACCACGCCGAAGCGGTATACCTCGTCCGGGGTGATGGGCAGGGTTGCCAGCGTCACGTCGGCCCCGGAGTCGCGGTGCTGGTCCAGCATCAGGCCGTAGTTCATCTTGTAGATGTGGTCGCCGGAGAGGATGAGGACGTAGCGCGGCTCCTCGGCGCCGATGGAGTAGATGTTCTGGTAGACGGCGTCGGCGGTGCCTTGATACCACGACTTCGAGACGCGTTGCATAGGCGGCAGAATCTCAATGAACTCGCCCAGCTCGTTGGCCACGACCGGCCCCCAGCCCTCGCGGATGTGCCGGTTCAGCGAGAGCGCCTTGTACTGGGTAAGGATGTAGACGTGGCGCAGATCGGAGTTGATGCAGTTGGAGAGGGTGATATCGATGATGCGGTACTGGCCGGCGAAGGGCACGGCCGGCTTGGCGCGGTCGCGAGTGAGGGGGAAGAGCCGTTCACCAGCTCCACCTGCAAGCAGCACACCGAGCGTGTCTCTCATGGGACCTATCCCCCTGAAGCAAAGTGCATCCTAGGCCTACGAAGATACCAGAGCGGCGTTATGGTTGCGCAAGCTGCAAAAAGGATAGACGTAACGATTCCTTCAAGCGATGCCGGATGAGTAACCACCGGGACCGAGCAATACGAAGGAACTCTAAGCTTCCGAAGCCGGGCCAGGGGGCGGTTCCTCACTCAGATCGCTGGACTCCTCGGTAAGAACGGCCGACGCCTCTTCGGGCAGGCTGATACGCAGGGATTTCAGAAAGGTGAGGTCGTGCCGGGTGAAGGTGGCCAGCGGGTCCGGACGGGACGGTTCTCTGGATTCACCGGACTCCTCTTCCAGCTGGTTCAGGCCGATGGTGGCCTCCAACATCAGCATCACGTCGAAGCCCTGATCGCGGATATTCTTGACCACCCCCGCGATGTTTTCCGACTCGGAGACAGACTCGTGGATCGCCTCGCCCAGCTTCTGGATCAGGTTTTTCACTTTTTGATTCAATGCCACCTCCGGCAGCCCTGGGGATTGAATTCCTACGTGCGATTCAACCGCATCGGGTATTCCCAGACCTGGGAGAGCGGCGGGAACGGCATTGCGGGCGGATCTGGCTGACTCTTCGGACTAGAATACGCCGGGTGGGAAGTTTGCCGCAATGCTATTTGCGGCGGGATTTCCTCATACCGGCCGGCGCTGCCTGGCGCGCGCCCTTTCCTACTTCGCTGCCGGACACGCTCTTGGCGGTTGCGCGGCGAGCTCGTTCAGATAGAGCTCCAGATAGCTCAAGCCGGACTTCGCGTCGATCCTCTGCGCGTCCGCCGGGTTGTGCGGATCGAGACGATGCGCTGTCTCCCAGGCATCGGGGATTCCATCGCCATCGCTGTCCACGAGCGGTTTGGCATCGATGGTGGGAGGATGGCCGCCGACCTGGGTCTCGTCATCGATGAGCTTGCCCCGGGTTCCGAAGCTGAGCAGCTGGTTGAGCAGACGGGTGTCGACGGCGTCGCGACAGAGGGTGTCTCCGGCACCAGCCGCGATGATGTCCACGACCTTCTCGGCGGGATCGACATGGACAGGCACCTCGGGACTGGCAAACGGCTTCTGCACCACATCGGCCTTCGCGCTCTCGAAGTCGTCCGCAGTCACCGGCTGCCCATCCAGCTTGCCGTCGCGATTGGCGTCGAGCAAATTGCCGGACTGATAGGTGTGGTCGGTCTTGGTGAACTCGCCTATGAACGAGCCAACCGAGGAGTCCGGCCCGGCGATGAAGTAGTTATTGATGAGGTCGGCGTAGTGGTCCGCGGCGCCGTGGCCGCCGACATAGCCGTCCACGCCCCAGTTATAGATGACGTTGTCGATGTACTGAACGTGCCCTTTGCCCTTGGGATTGCGGCTCTTGTTGTCGATCCACAGGTTGTGGCTGAAGGTGGTGTAATCGCTCTCGCACAGGCAGCCGAAGCGTTGCGGAACGATTCCTTCCCCAATGATGGAGTTCTGCAGAGTGCTGTAGCTGTTGCCTTCGGCCTGGATATTGTCCCAGCGGCCCCACTCGATGGAGAGATGGTCGAGCATCACGTGGCTGGCATCGCCCAACTGCAGCGAGCTGGAGCCAGCCGACTCCGCAATGCCGCCGCGGAAGCGCATGTAGCGAATGACGATGTTGCTGCTGCCGGTCATGGTGACCTTGGCGTCAGCCACAGTGATGCCGCTGCCGGGCGCGGTCTGACCGGCGAGGGTGAGGTTGCTGGCCAGGGTCAGGTTGGACTTGAGATGGATGACCCCGCCAACCTTGAAGATGACGGTCGCGCCGGGGAGGCGGGTCGCCTCGCGAAAGGAGCCCGGGCCGTCGTCGTCCAGTGTGGTGACCAGGACCGCCGGCTTGCCCCGTCCGCCGCTAGCCGTGGCGCCGTAGCCCTCGGCCCCGGGAAAGGCCAGGGGAGTCTGGGCCGACAGAATCGGTGATGCCAGTACGAGCAGAAGTGAGAGGCCCATAGAGCGGCCACAAGAATGGCGCAAGTCAACCATCGATCCTATCCAATCCATAGGAGTCGAGTGTACTAAACCACCGATGCGATCGCCGGGCTGCTCTTCTAGGGCCGATGGGCGAGGGATTCAACGCTGGGAGGGCGCTTCAATCCCCACACCAGTAGGCCCACGGCAGCCGCGCAGAATCCAGCGATGGTCCAGATCAGGTGTTTCATGGTTGCTCCCTCCAGCATCCTGTAGAGATGCGCTCTGTCAGGTTGGATGCAGACAGCAGTGGTTTGGTCGTGGGATTCTGCACTACACTTCGAGCATGGACAGGGTTCGCTTAGGGCGCGCGCTTGGGTTCGGGGCGCGGCAGGCGGTAAAGACGCTGGTGACCGCGGTGGACGCGGCCACGGCGGAGAATCCCTCCAGCAAGAATGCAAATCGCGGCGGGGACGCCGGGCGTGGTCCGCAGCCGGTTGCAGCCCCTGGCCCGGCTACCGGGGAGGTGGTCGACCCGGCGTCGTCTGCTGCGACCCCGACCCTGGCGGCGAAGGCGGCACATAAGGCGGCCCAGACCGTGATCCAGACACGCGAGATGCGCAAGGGCCTGAAGCGCGGCAGGAGGCGCTTTGGCGAGGCAGCCTGGGAGCCGTTCGCGCGCCTCTCCGGGGTGTTGTGGCTGGAGTTTGCGGGCGTCTTCTTCGGGATCTTCGCGCTGTTTGCTGCCGGCGGAGTGTGGAAGCTGCGCGGGCAGTGGCACTCGGCGGCGACCTCGGACGCGCATCGGCAACTGCTGGGCGCGCTGGCGATGCTGGCGGTCTTCGGCTACTTCAGCGTCAGCAGCTTTGTGCGCGCGCGGCGGCGCGAACGGCGGAAGTAGACGGCGGAGTGGCCCGCGCGGCCAGCTTAAGCCGCGACCGCCAGGTGCCGATGGGAGTAGTGAGGGAACGAACGTGTGGCGAACGATTGGCGGATTTGCGTTTTCAGTATTGGTGGGCCATCTCGTACTTTGGTCGTTGATCGAGAAGACCCTTTGGCCGTATGTGCAAAAACACCATCCGCCTGACCCGAATCACCAGAAGTCGCGCCTGAGCTGGATGGTCGGTATGCTGGAGCGGGCCATCTACACCGGCGCTTTTATGCTGCCTGGCGGCGGCATCCAACTGGTCGCCGGTTTTCTGGCGTTGAAGGTTGCATCCCGCTGGCACAGCTCCTCCGGCCCGCGTTCCACCGTGGACAGCGACAACATCTGGATCATCGGCAGTTGCCTCTCGGTGCTGTTTGGGCTGGCTGGGGCATGGATTGCCCTGGGCCATATGCCGGCGCTGGCCAACATCAAGACCATTGACCCGGTGCAATAGAGCGCTGTCGTTCTAAGACATCATGCGCATGGCGCGGTCATAGTCCCCTGCGGCGATGTGGTTGAGGGACGGTGGCAGGACGCATGGCGGCGGTATGGATACGGTCGGCGTGGGAACGCGCTGGACCGCCTTCGCGACCGGGAGTGGCGGGGGCGGCGCGGCGACCTCAACGATGCGCGCCGAACTTGTCTCTTCGCCAAACTCATCCTCCATCGACCTCTGCTCGGCCGGGGCAAGCCCGACTGCGGTCGGCTCCGGCAGGGCAACGCGGGCGGCGTGGTTGGATTCCGCCTCCATGGCAACGTCGGGCACCAGCGCCATGCCGGGACTAGCGATCCAGCGTTCGACGTAACGGCTGGCATGGGCCCGTCCGCAGAAGTGGCGGCTGCGGCGGACCTGTTTTTCGTCCCACGCCGGGAGAACGGTCAGGCTCCCTTTGCGCTCAACGATCATCACCCAATGGTTCGCGAACGACTTCTGCAAACCGCACTCTTCACACTTGCATGTCTGGACTAAAGCCATTGTCCTACCCTCCCGTTTTCTGCTTGGCGGCAATAACTGCCTACTGCCTGTCTATCGGCGGGATGGACCGGGCCATGCGCCTCTTGGAGCGGGAATTGCGGAACACTTGAGCGCTCCGCGCTATGTGGTTGCATTCGCGTACCGTTACTTTTGATGAGGCAGAACCGAATCGGGAATAGGCTGCCGCGGGTGCTATCGTTTTGACAGGGCGTTCGGCCCCTATTCCAGTGGAGGAACGCGAATGACAGAGGCGGCAAACGGGCTGCGCAAAACGGCACTGAATGCGACCCATCGCGCGCATAGGGCGAAGATGGTCGACTTCGGCGGATGGGACATGCCGGTCGAGTACTCCGGCCTGATCGCCGAGCATATGGCGGTGCGCACCGGAGTGGGACTGTTCGACGTGTCGCACATGGGCGACATCCAGTTTCGCGGGCCGGGATCGCTGGCGGCGGTGCAACGGCTGTGCATGAACGATGCGTCCAAGCTGGCGGTGGGCCAGGCGCATTATTCATCGATGCTGTACCTGGATGGCTGCTTTGTCGACGACGTGGTGGTGCACAAGCTCAGCGACAACGACTACCTGATCGTGATCAACGCGGGCACACGCGAGAAGGACGTGCAGTGGGTGCGCCAGACCGTCGGCCACATGCCTTCCATTCACATCAGCGACTACAGCGACATGTACACCCAGCTTGCGATCCAGGGGCCGAAGGCGCAGGCGACTCTGCAGAAGCTGACCGACACCGACCTGAGCGCGATCAAGAACTACTGGTTCACCTGGGGGAAAGTCTGCGGCATCTATAACGTGATGATTGCGCGCACCGGATACACCGGCGAGGATGGCTTTGAGATTTACATCCCTTCGGACGAGCCGACCAGCACGCGGGTGTGGGGCGAAGTGCTACAGGCGGGCGCGGAGTTTGGCATCCTGCCCTGCGGGCTGGGCGCGCGCAATACGCTGCGGCTGGAAGCGGCAATGGCGCTCTACGGCCACGAGATCTCGGAGACGATCAACGTCTTCGAGGCCGGGCTGGGCCGTTACGCCAAGCTGGACAAGGGTATGGACTTTGTGGGCCGCGAAGCGCTGGCGGAGATTGAGCGGGCGGGTGGTCCCAAGCGCAAGCTGGTGGGGCTGGAGATGATCGAGCGCGGCATCGGCCGAGATGGTTATCCAGTGCATACGGTGGCCGGCGAAAAGATCGGGACCATCACCAGCGGGTCGCCCGCGCCCTTCCTGAAGAAGAACATCGCGCTGGCGTACGTGCCGGTGCAGTATGCAGGAATCGACGAGGTGGTCGCGGTCGAGATTCGCGGCCAGTTGGTCAAGGCGCGCGTAGTTCCTACGCCGTTCTATAAGCGCCCAAAGAAGACGGCGTAGCGGCTTCGTCCGGGAAATCCACTGCCTCGAACGAATACACTGGAAGTGCAGCCAAACAGAAGAATTGGAGCGCGCAGATGGCCTATCCGGCAAGTTACAAGTACACCAAGGAGCATGAGTGGATCGCGGTCGAGGGCGCGGCCGGGACCGTGGGCATTACCGACTATGCGCAGGGCTCGCTGGGCGACATCGTCTTCGTCGATCTGCCCAAGGTGGGCGACGCGCTGGAGGCGGGCAAGACCTTCGGCTCGGTGGAGAGCGTGAAGGCGGTGAGCGACCTGTACTCGCCGGTGACGGGCACGGTGACCGCGGTGAATGAGGAACTGAAGGACGCGCCGGAGAAGATCAACACCGACGCCAACAACACCTGGCTGCTGAAGCTCGAGTTAAAGGATGCGAGCGAGTTGGAGAAGTTGCTGAGCGCGGCTGACTACGAGAAGTTTGTCAGCGAGGAGACGGGCCACTAAACAATGAGATACCTTCCCAAGAGTCCCACCGACCGCAAAGAAATGCTCGCGGAGATCGGTGTCGATTCCATTGATGCGCTGTTTGAGACGATCCCGGCGGAGTACCAGCTGAAGCACGACCTGAAGATTCCGCGGCAACATTCGGAGTCCGAGATCATCGACCGCTTCCGAGAGTTTGCCGGGAACAATGCGGCCGGCTATGCGAGCTTTCTGGGCGCGGGCGTCTATCGCCACTACAAGCCGGTGATCATCGACAGCCTGGTACTGCGCGGCGAATTCCTGACCAGCTACACGCCCTACCAGCCGGAGATCGCGCAGGGCACCCTGCAGGCAATGTTCGAGTTCCAAACCATGATCTGCGAGCTGACCGGGATGGAGATCGCCAACGCGTCGATGTATGACGGATCGACCGGTGCGGCCGAGGCAATGATGATGGCCGTTCGCGTGACCGGGCGCGATCAGGCCGTGGTCGCGCGCACCGTACACCCGGAGTATCGCGAGGTGCTGGCGACCTACGCGCAGCACCAGGAGATCCCCATCGCCGAGGTGGGCTACGCGGCGAATGGACGCGTGGACATGGCTGCGCTGGATGCAGCGATCACGAATGAGACGGCGTGCGTGATGATTCAGTCGCCGAACTTCTTCGGCACAATAGAGGACGTTGCGGCGATCGCGGAGTTGGCCCATGCTAAGGGCGCGCTGCTGATTGTGTCGATCGCGGAGGCAGTCTCATTGGGGGTGGTAAAGCCTCCGGCTGAGGCGGACATCGTCTCGATGGAGGCGCAGAGCTTTGGCGTGGCGCTGAGCTACGGCGGACCGTACTGCGGCGTGATCGCATGCAAGGAAAGGTTCCTGCGCCAGATGCCCGGCCGCCTGGTAGGCGAGACTAAGGATGCCGACGGCAAGCGCGGCTATGTGCTCACGCTGTCGACGCGCGAGCAACACATCCGGCGCGAGAAGGCGACCTCGAACATCTGCACCAACCAGGCGCTGGTGGCGCTGATGGTGACCATCTTCCTGACCGTCTACGGCAAGCAGGGTCTGCGGGAGCTGGCCGAACACAACCTGGCCAAGGCGGAGTATCTGAAGAGCGCACTGGGTGCTGGCTCAGGTGACGGCGGCGCGAAGGTGCTGTTTGAGGGCGCGCCGCGCTTCCATGAGTTCGTGCTGGATCTGCCGGCTTCGGCGGAAGAGACCAATGCCGCGCTGCTAGAGAGCAAGATTATTGGCGGGCTGCCGCTGGCGAAGTGGTATCCGGAGCTGGGACCGAATGCGAGCCTGTGGTGCGCGACCGAATTGACCACGCGTAAGCAGATGAATGCGGCGGCAGAGGCGCTGCAGGCGGTTGTTCCGGCGGAGCTGACGAGAGCGTAATGGATATTTCGGCGATTGAGGGTGAGGATCTGAAGGCGGTGGAGTTTGTGGAGGACTTTCTGCAGCTCCGATTCGGCGACTCGCTACTGCGGCTGCATGACTGGCCGTATGTCATGCTGACGGATTTCTCCGTCGCGTTTGGCGAGCCGGAGTATCGCAATGCGCTGTGCGCGCAGATCGGCGAGCAAGTTTCGACGGCGATGCTGGAAGAGGATAGTGCGCTGACCATTGAGTTCGAGAACGGCGTGGTGTTTGGACTCTCGCTGCGCGATGAAGATAAGGATGTGCCTGTATCGGGGAGCTATTCGGCTACGGGCGATGAGGCGGATGCGCAGGAGTTTTGATGGACACGCAGGGGCAACCGCAGGTCCTTCGACTGCGCGCCTCGCGCTCCGCTCAGGATGACAGTTGTGAGGGACAGATGGCAGAGACAAAGTTTATCGGCACACCGAAGAAGGCGACCACGCACGTCAACCAGAATGAGGGATTGATCTTTGAGAAGTCGTCGCCGGGCAAGAAGGCGTACCGGCTGGCGGAGCTGGATGTCCCTGCGGTGGATGCCAGTTCCCTGCTGGGCGCTAGTGCGCGGACTGACCTGGGCGTGATGCCGGAGCTGAGCGAGATTGAGATCATCCGTCACTTCACCCGGCTCTCCACCTGGAACTACGCGATCGATCTGGGGATGTATCCGCTGGGAAGCTGCACGATGAAGTACAACCCGCGCGTGAATGAGGCGGCGTCGCGGCTGGAAGGGATTGCGGAGGCGCATCCGTATCAGCCGGAGTCGCTGAGCCAGGGATGCCTCGGAATCATGAAGCTGTTGTCAGACTGCCTGATCGAGATTACCGGCATGGACGCGATTACGCTGCAGCCGGCGGCGGGCGCGCATGGCGAGTTCACCGGCATCCTGCTGACGCGGGCCTATCACGAGAGCAAAGGCAACGCGCGCAAGAAGATCCTGATCCCCGACTCGGCGCATGGGACCAACCCTGCGACCGCCGCAACGGCGGGATACCAGGTGGCCAACCTGAAGTCGAATGCGCAGGGCATGGTGGACATCGCCGAGCTGGAGCGGATGGTGGACGAAGATGTGGCCGCGCTGATGCTGACCAACCCTTCGACCATCGGCGTCTTCGAGAGCGAGATTCACAAGATCGCGGACATCCTACATGCGAAGGGCGCGCTGCTCTACATGGACGGCGCCAATATGAATGCGCTGGTGGGCAAGACGCGGCCGGGCGACTTTGGCGTGGACGTGATGCACCTGAACCTGCACAAGACGTTCTCGACTCCGCATGGAGGCGGTGGGCCAGGGTCGGGACCGGTCGCATGCAAGAAGATTCTGGAGCCATTTCTACCCACGCCTGTTTTGGTTACAAATTCCGGCGGCTCACTGGGACTCGACTATAACCGCCCGCAGAGCGTGGGCCGGGTGCGCGCCTTCTATGGAAACTTCGGCATGTTTGTGCGCGCGCTGGCGTACATCCTGGCCAACGGGCCGGACGGCCTGCGCCAGACCACCGAGGACGCGGTGCTGAATGCCAACTACATCCGCGCTAAGCTGGAGGGCACCTTCGAGCTGCCGTTTACTACACCGACCCTGCATGAGGTGGTGTTCAGCGACCGCTTGCAGGCGCGCAACGGCGTGAAGACGGGCGACATGGGCAAGCGGCTCATCGACTACGGCTTCCACGCCTACACGGTGAGCTTCCCGATGATTGTGCCCGGCGCAATGATGATTGAGCCGACCGAGAGCGAGAGCCGCGAGGAGCTGGACCTGCTGATCGACGCGCTGAAACAGATTGCGCAGGAGGCGGCGGAGAATCCTGAGCTGGTGCAGACCGCTCCGCACAGCACGCGGGTGCGGCGGCTGGACGAGACTGCGGCTGCGCGCAAGCCAGTGCTGCGCTGGAAGGGACCGGCGGAGGAAGCGTGCGCGGTAACTTCGGATGCAGCGGCGAAGGAGTGGTGACGCTTACGCTCCACCGCGGCGCAGTTCCTTGGTCTTGAGCACGATGAAGTATTCGTAGATCGCCTGCAGCGTGGCGTAGGTTATGCCGGCTGCGCCATCGAGCACGGCACCGCGCACAAACATCATGTAAAACCACTTGATCAGGGGGCGGCCGGGCAGCCGGTAGAAGAGCGCCTTCTGATGCAGGCGGCGGGTGTGGAAATCGGGACCGAAGAGTGCCGCGCGAAGACTAGGATTGCGCAGGCCCTGCTGGCGGACGATCAGCTCTGCCTCCATTGTCGAATACGTGTTGTGCTTGGCGATCCAGTGCGCGATGCCCTTGGAAAAAGGGTAGTGGTCGAGCGGATGGGCCAGCTCGGCGACCGGGCCGTCGACCTCGAGCACCTCGTTGATCGCGCGGGTGTATTTGGCGCACTCGGGCCGGATGAGGCGGATGTAATAGGGCGAGATCTGGGCGTGCTTCAGCCAGGTGCCGAAGAGGAAGTCGCGGCGGCGCAGGCGAAAGCCGGCGGTGTTGGCTGGAGCTCCGCGGACGACGCGCTGCATCTCGGCGAGGAGCTCGGGCGTGGGTCGCTCGTCAGCGTCCAGCAGGAAGAGCCAAGGGTACTTGAAGTCGATGGTGAGCGCCTCGTTGCGGTGGGTGGCGTAGTCGTCGAAGACGCGGGTGTGCACGTGGGCGCCGGCTGCGCGCGCGATCTCGACGGTCGCATCGGTGGAGTGCGAGTCGAAGACGTGGATGTCGTCGGGCTGGTCCCCAGCGAGGCCGGCGACCGAGGCCAGCGCAGCGGGCAGGTCGAGCTGCTCATTCTTGGTCAGGATGAGGACGGAGATCATCAGGCTTATGGTACCGCGTGAACCACGTCTCAAGATCGAGACCCATCGGCAAGCCCAGGGCAGGCTATGGGGCGCCCGCCCTCCGGCTAGCTAGTGTAACGGCGCAGGGCGAGCACGGCGTTGAGGCCGCCGAAGGCGAGCGAGTTGGAGAGGGCGAGGTCCTTCTCCGGCGCCAGCGGACGCGGCTCGCCGATGAGGACGTCGAGCTCCAGCTTGGGGTCGATCTGGGTGATGCCGGCGGTGTGAGGCAGGCTGGCCGCGTCCAGCGCAAGCACGGTGGCCAGCGCCTCAATGGCTCCGGCTGCGCCGATGGAGTGGCCGGTGAGCGATTTGGTTGCGCCCACCGGAATGCGCGAGGCCGCCTCGCCGAAGACCTGGTGGATGGCCGCCGCCTCCACCGCGTCGTTGGTCTGGGTGCCGGTGCCGTGGGCGTTAATGTAGCCGACGCGACGGGCGGCGTCATCGACGCCGGATGCCGCGGCATCTGCCAGCGCGCGGCGCATGGCCAGCGCAGCGCCCTCCGCCCTGGGCTGGGTGACATGGTGGGCGTCGGCGGACATGCCAAAGCCGACGATCTCCGCGTAGATGCGCGCCCCGCGGGCCACGGCCACATCGAGCGGCTCCAGGATAAGCATGGCTGCACCCTCGCCCAGGGTCATGCCATCGCGGTCGGCGGAGAACGGCCGGCAGGAGGTGGGCGAGACCACGCGCATCGAATCCCACGCGCGCAGAAACCCGTAGGTAAGCGGGGCCTCGTAGCCGCCGGCGATGGCGGCAGGCGCCATGCCCGCGCGCACCATCTGAAAGGCGAGGCCGATGGCGTGTGTGCCCGAGGCGCAGGCGGTGGCGATGTTCAGCGTGGGGCCGGTGATTCCGTTTTCGATGGCGATGTTGCTGGTCCCCGAGCTGGCCATGGTGCGGATGATGGCCGTCGGGGGCACGCGCGCGTTGCGCAGATAGAGGTTGCGGTTGGCATCTTCGTCGGCTCCGCGTCCGCCGCAGGAGCAGCCGGTGACGATGGCGATGGCGGCGGGATCGTGATGCTGCAGCAGGCCGCTGTGGGCCACGGCCTGGCGCGCGGCGATGATGCCGAACTGCGCCCCCAGCTCCGAGGTGAGGATGAAGCTCGAGCTGAGCAGTTGCTCGGGATTTTGCGTGGGGTTAAAGTCCTTGACCTTGGCCGTGGTCTTGTAGCGGATTCCGGGATCGGGCGACAGCGCTCCGGGGATGGCGCTCAGGTCGAAGGGCGCGATGCCGGTGCGGCCCGCGTAGAGTGACTCGCGAAACGTCTCGACGGTGTTGCCGATGGGGGTGACGCAGCCCAGGCCGGTCACCACGACGCGCTTCACTTGGTCCTCCCGGACGGGATCATCAGGCCTGGGTCCTCAGCTTCGGCCGCGCTAGGATGTGGCAGCGTTCGGGGGCGCGGCGGCCAGAAGCGTCTCCACGCCGCGGACAACGTCTCCCACCGTCTTCAGCGAGTTCAGATTGTCGTCGGGAATCTCGATCGAGAACATCTCCTCCACCGCGAAGCTCAGGTTGATCTTGTCCAGCGAATCGATCTGCAGCTCCTCAAACGTGGTGTCCATGTGGACATCCGACGGCGGCAGGTTCTTCGACTTGGCGACGAGTTCAATGATGCGGGACTCGATGTCGTTCATGCATTCTCCCATGCTTCTCCGGCGAAGCGCGCTTTCGCCGAGGGCCCCGAAGGCGGGCGATCGGGAATTGCCGACGCAAAGCGATGATAAATGGCTGTCAGGCAGTTTTACCACCTGCGGCTTGCAGCAGCATACAACTCTAGGGGCCATCCACTGGCATGGGCTTCGCCTCGTCGATGGTCGAGAAGTATTTCGCGTCAATGCCACCCGTATATTTGGCCACCAGATTGAAGCACAGAGCTGCGAAGGCACCAGTGAGCCATCCAGTCAGGGCAAACGCGAATATATTTCCGAAGCCAAGAAGCACCTGGGGGAAAAACGTGGCGGGCCGGGGCAGGTTGGTATTCAGGTTGAGATTAAACAGCGGCGCAACAATGCCGAGAGGTATTGTCAGGGTCTGGGCCCCATCGAACTCGAACACCAAGAAAGAGGCCAACCCGATAAGCGCGTAGACGATGGCGACAATGCGAGCGACAGGCAACGGCCGAACAGACACAATCCGCATGATGGGCCATCCTACTCCGATCTATTTACCACTGCAGCAGCACCAGTTCCAGGCAGAATCCCGGGCCCATTGCCGCCAGGATGCTGTAGCTGCCGGACGCGCCGCGATGGTGCTCCAGCGTGTCCGCCAGCACCATCAGCACCGATGCGGCAGAGAGGTTGCCGACTTCGCGCAGGCTCTTCCAGGAGAGCGCGAGCGCGTCCTTGGGCAGCTCCAGCGAAGTCTCCACGGCCTCCAGCACCTTGGGCCCGCCGGAGTGGAAGATCCAGCTGGAGATGTCGGCGAGCGCAAGGTTGTGGCCGGCGAGGAAGCGTTCCACATCGCCGCGCAGGTTCTGGATCACCACCTTGGGCACGTCGGGCGAGAGCACGATGGTGAAGCCGGTGTCGCCGATGTCCCAGCCCATCACGTACTCGCTGTTGCGGTAGAAGGTGGAGCGGGTAGCCAGGATGCTCGGCCCAGGCGGCAGCGTGGACGCCGGCAGCGCGACCTGGTCGCCGGTGACGATGACCGCGGCGGCGCCGTCGCCGAAGAGGCCGCAGGAGATGAGGTTGGCGATGGACTGGTCGTTGTCCTGCCAGGTCAGCGAGCACAGCTCCACCGAGAGCAGAAGCGCGATCTGGTCGGGGAAGGCGCGCACGTAGTCTGACGCGCGCGCGATGCCGGCCGCTCCGGCGACGCATCCCAGGCCGAAGATGGGGGTGCGCTTGACGCTGGCCGGAAACGGCATCAGGTTGATGAGCCGGGCGTCCACCGTTGGGCTGGCGATGCCGGTCACGGAGGCGAAGAAGATCGCCGAGATGTCTGCTGCGGTAAGGCCCAGCGGCGCCAGCGCGCGGCCAATGCAGGTCTGGCCCAGCTCGACTGCGTTGGCGATCCAGACGTCGTTGGTCGCCTTGAAGCCGATCAGGCCGGGGTAGGCCTCCAGCGGCAGCACAAAGTTGCGGAACTCCACGCCGCAGTTGGCGTGCAGCCGGGTGATCAGGCGCGGCTCTGGCAGCTTGCTGCCCCAATAATCACGCAACCTCTGGGTAAACTCAGCTTGCGGGATGCGATGGGCAGGGAACGCGGTGCCGACGGAGGAGATGCGCATGAAGTGGAGGCCTGTTCCTGGAGACGGGATGAAAAACGAAGCGCCAGCGTCGCGTGGGCGACGTACGGGCTTCATGCAGTCTAATGCAGTTTTGCGATTGCTGGCTTCGGCTAACGGATGCGGTCGCGCTCGTGGGTATAGAGGCTGTTTCTGGGGAATTCTTTGGCCAGGGCGGTCAGGATGTCCCAAGCCTCCTGCTTCCGATTGTCGCGGATGGCGGCGACCGCCAGCATCATGCGCGCGAACGGCGCCAGATAGTGCCCCCGCGCGGCGGTAACCCGCAGCAGCCGAATGCCTTCCTCGCGGTCGGTGCCGGCGCCGGTCCAACTCAGGACCCAGCGCAGCGGGGCCCACTTCAGCGACAACATATAGTTCTCCACGCCGGAGGCCAGATGTGCGTCATAGAGCTGAGGATTGGCTGCCAGCGTTTGCCGCGCCAGCGTGCTTGCCTGCTTGCTGTAGGAGAGCGCCTCCACGTCGCGCTTGTCGATCATCAGCGCGTAGTCCGAGCGCATGCCGCAGATCAGCGTCTTGGCGTAGAGCGCGTTGGCGTCTTTGGGATTGCGCGCCAGCGCCGCATCCCCCAGCCGGTTGGCCTGGTCGGCGCGGTCTTCGAAGGCCTTGCGCACCGCCGGGTCAGGAGAGAGCTTGCCGCGGCCGTCGAAGCGGCTCTGGTCGGCAAACAGCTCCACATCGATGACGCCCAGGCGGTCGAACTCGCCAAAGAGGTAGGCAGCGGCATCCGAGGCCGCGCCCAGGGGGTCCGTCGGCCGGGCCTGCATCCAGGCCGCGAACTGGGCATGCGCGCCGGCAAAATCGAGGTTGTACATATCGCGATAGCCCTGGTCCAGAGGACCGCCGGTCAGGTTTGTGGCAATAGCGTTTGCGGGAACGTCGGCTGCGGCGTAGGCAGGCGATGCGCCCAGCGGCAGAAGCAGGAGCAGAAGGCAGGCCAGGGGAGCAAGAAGCCACCGCGCCCGGATGGCCGGGACTGCTCGTTCGCTGACGATCACCTGCGATTCGGTCGCTTGCACTCTTCGCTCGCCACTCCTTCTCGTGAGATGCAGGAACAAGCCGAACAGGTAGATGCGCAGTGAAGGTTGGTGGGCCCACCAGGACTTGAACCTGGAACCAACGGATTATGAGTCCGCTGCTCTAACCAATTGAGCTATAGGCCCTTCACCGTTGGGAACGGCAATGCGGGACGTCCCGCCAGCTACATGATTGTAAATGGACGGCTACTGCGGAGCTTACAGGCCGGCATACCAGTCGTAGCCCAGTTTGGTCCAGTAATCGTCGGGCTTTGAGTTGGTGTAGGCGACCAGGCCGATGCGCTTGATCTGTTTGTAACCATACTTGGTGGGCATGTGCAGGCGCAGGGGCGCACCGTGGAACTGGGTGAGCGGAGCACCCATCATCTCGGTCACCAGCAGGGTCTGCGGATGACGGCAGACGTTCAGGTCATAGCCGGTATAGTAGTCGCCGTCGGGCGTCTCCATGTAGAGGTATTTGGGTTCCGCACCGTCGACGGGCTGCGGCGGATAGGCGTCCATGAAGTCGGCCATGCGAACGCCGGCCCAGTGCACGATCTGGCTCCAGCCCTCGATGCACTTGAACTGGGTGACCAGCTCGTGGCGGGGCAGCGCCAGGATGTCGTCGAGCGTCAGCAGCAGGCCAGGCGTGCGCAGCGCCAGCGTACTGCGGCTTTCGCCAGCTTCTTCGCTGCCCCGAGGCATGGGTGCGGCGCGGTCCTCCTGCGCCTTGGCCTCGGCCATCATGGGCATGGGCGCCATCTTCTCGGCGGTCTTGGCGTTGGGGTCGACCTTGGTGTCGTGGCCCTGGTCCTCGTGAGTAGCGGCATCGATATAGCGGTATTCCCATGCGGTAACGTCCGAGGCGAAGCGGGGATGCGTGGGACCGGCCTGCGAGCCGACCAGCTGTAGGCGCCAGCTCTCCGGAGCCAACATGCGTTTCAGCCCGTAGACTCCGTTGACGCGCAGGTCGCGAGCATCGGACAGCTTGTAGGTGGGTGCCAGTGCGCGGTCGCCGGTGATCGCGCGGGCGATGGCCGCATTGTTCTCGAAGGCGCGGCGAAAGGGCGCAGGCTGGAACTCGACGCCGGGGCTGGTATTGATCCAGTGGTAGACGCCGTAACCCGCAGCCGCCGCGCCAGCGGCAACGACGAAGGACCGGCGCGTGTGCCTTCGCGACTCGGCGTAGACGGCTTGGTTCGCAGCTTGCTGGGCGGTGGCGAGCTGGGCTGGGGTCAATGTTGGCTCTGGCTCGGCGACCGGTCCGTCAGGAGGCTCGGGCGCTGGGGTTTGAGGTTCGGCCCCCTCTGGGGCAACCGTGGATTCGGCTGAAGCGACCACCTCCATAGCCGCGTCCGCCGTTGCAGGCTCAGGCGGACTAGCAGCCGGCACGTCTTCCGCATGAGTACTCTCGGTGGGTACCTTATCGGCAGCTTGGCCTTCCGCGGGCTGCGTTTCGGCGGCCTGGCCTTCGACGGGCGCGGGCAGAGCAGCAGGCGCAGTCTGTTTCGGGGGCTCGGCTTGGGTATTCTCGACGGGACGATCGTTCTCGCTCATCGCCAGCTCCGCCTTTCCTGCTCCAACGAGGGCGCATCGACGCTCTCGATCTCCAGACCGCTGACCATGGCGCGGAAGTTGTTCCATCCGGCAAGAATGACCTGGCCCACGTGAATCGCGAAGAACCCGAGGAAGCCCATGGTGATCCAGAAGTGGAGCCAGCGCGCCATCTCGTAGCCGCCCAACAGCGTGGTGAGCCAGTGGGCCTGGGTGGGCTTGTAAATGGCGAGTCCGGTGATCAGCATACCCGCGCCCATCAGAATGACGGCGGTGTAGGCGATGCGCTGGGCGCCGTTGTACTTCTTTTGCGGGGGCAAACCCCTGCGTAGATGAAGATCGACCAGCGTGACTTGGATGGCGTCGGCGAAGCTGCGCCGCTCGGGAATGAGAAAGCGCCATTCGCCCGAGATTGCCAAAAAAAGCACGTAGGCGATGCCGTTCAGCGCGAAGATCCACATGAAGAAGAAGTGGAAGCCCAACCCCTGAGTGACGTGGTAGGGCACATTCAGCCACTTGTAGAACGAGTCGGGAAACATGCGGAAGACGGTGAGCGGACCGATCCCGATACGATAGATGGCGTGCGGATGCCGGTAGGCGTTGTCGGAGTCGTTCCAGTAGATCAGGATGCCGCTCCAGATCATGGTGAAGAGCACGGGAAAGTTGATCCAGTGCATCCAGCGGATGGCAAGCGGATGCTTGCGCTCGAGCCGAACGGTTGGGGCAACGGCTGGTTGTGAGACTTCTTCGGTCGTCGTGTGCGTCATGATCCCACCGCCGCGATGCCGCAGAGATATGTTGTGTCGCCAGTTACCGGAACCTACGCCTGCATGAGCGAGAAAGGAATGGATGCGCCCAGCCCGGCGCACGAAAAACAGAACAAGCGAACGGTTCTGTGTCGAGTATATCCGTGTGGCCCCGGTGACGGGGCGGGCGTTATTTCTGCGCCTTCAGCGTGGGTGCCACGGCGGGAGGCTTGGCCGGCGCGATGGGCTGACCGCCGGATTCCTGGTAGTAGAGATAGTCGCCCAGGGCGTCAATCTCTTCGGGCTTGCCGGTAAGCGGTGGCATGAACTTGCGGTAGGTGGTGTCCGGCTTGTACTCGTGAAGCATGGTCAACAGGCTGCCGATGGATTCGCGGTCGCGGCCGGCCAGCAGCTTGTTCAGGGAGCGGTAGCCGGTCAGGGTGTGGCAGGAGCCGCATTGCCCGCGGTACATGGCTTCGCCCATGGCCCAGTGGGCGCTGGTGTTCTGGTC
>Ga0326727_10003661_pt1 | contig 48463 bp, 39 predicted proteins | sample MB2enrmetagenome_FD_207643 | JGI IMG/M metagenome (GOLD analysis project Ga0326727, IMG submission 207643) | Lab enriched peat soil microbial communities from McLean, Ithaca, NY, United States - MB29MY | ecosystem: Environmental > Terrestrial > Soil > Wetlands > Peat | place: USA: New York... | reverse complement strand
GCGCTCGCGTACAAGATCGGGCAGCTCAAGTTCCGGGAGATGCGAACGTTCGCCGAGCAGCGCCTCGGGGAGCGGTTCGACGTGCGGGCGTTCCACGACCTCGTGCTCGCGGAGGGCGCGCTGCCGCTTCGTCTGCTCGAGCGTCGGGTACAGGCTTGGGTGGACGAACAGTTGCAGGCGGGAGCCCCTCAGGCGGATTCCGGGGCCACAGGCCAGTAAGAGTGACCTCTCTTTCCAAAGGGTCGTCTGCTGAGACGACGGGCTCCCGAAGGTCTCAGTTCGTACCGGGAGGAGTGGGTGCCGGGGGATGCTTCCGGAGGTAGGCTCGGCCCAACGCCATGCCGATGACGCCGAAGATCACCGCGCCGACCACGATGGCGACGACGAAGTAGAGGATCGCCGAGGTCAGGACGCTCAGGCTGAGGTAGCCGAACTGCTGCCCGAGGAAAACGAAGACGATTCCAAGGACGATGCCCGCGGCGATGCCGTGGGTAGTGGCGCTCACGGGTTCTCCTCCACGGCCGATGCTTCGGTCGAGGCCGGAGGTGGGCCAGCGCTGGCCGTGGTCGGGGACTCCGGCGCGGGGGGGGCGGGAGGAGGAGCCGCCGGCGGCTTCCCCTTCGTGGAGAGCGCGGCTTGGCTTCCGGAGCGGGCCACCGAATAGAGCTCCCAGATGCCGATGATGATCAGGACGATCGGAAGGGCCGCTAGGATCGAGTACGGGGCCGTCGCCCGGACGAAGAAATTCTCGCTCCACACGGTCGTGCCGTTCAGGGCCAGAAGGCTCGCGGTCAGCCCGAACAGTCCCTCGAAGACGTAGGTGAGGGTTCCCGGGTTCCAGTTCATGTCAAATGTGCCGTTGGTGGCGGGACCCGCTCCGGATAGGGTCACGTCCCGGGTGACGATCGAGAATCCGAAGTAGAACATCTGGAGACGGGCATCGTTGAGCGTGAGCGAGGGGGCCTTGGCCTCACCGACGGTCGTCCAGGTGTACACGAGGTTGGCTGTTTGGGTGAAGTCCACGGAAAGGGCGGCCGATTGGTTCGTCGACCCGCAGATGTTGACCCCGTTCCAGGTGACCGCTGCGATGACGCCAAACGAAGCCTGCACCCCGGAGCAGTTGGTGACCAGGGCCGCTGTGGACCGGGTATTTCCGGTCGCAACGGTCCCGGCCGGTAGGATCATAAGAACCGCGACGGACAAGGCGAATACGGCGGAGCCGGCCGAAAGTATTCCGCTAAACCCACTTCGGGGTCGACCCATCTCCCCACAGTGAGGGCTCCTGTGATATCTACTCTTCGATTCGCACTTCCGGGGGAAAGCCCGGGGCCGCCGGTCGCTCGCTCTAGGGCGAGCCGTTGGGTCGAGGGAACGCGGCTACGATCCGTTCGAGGTCGGGCCCCTTCAGCAGATCCGGGGTTAGGTGCACCCAAACTCGGGCCTCCTGTTGCCGAGCCCGGCGGCCGAATTCGACCAGGAGTTCGAGCGTCGCATCGATCCCGTGGATGCGGACGAGGTACTCGATCCCCTCCAGGAAGAAGATCGTCACCTTCTCTTCGTTCAGCTGGCGGGTGAGGAACGCGGAGATACCGGGAAGGTCGTTCGGCTTCAGCGTTCGTCCCCGGCCCAGGTTCGAGAGCCAGTAGACGTCCACGGGCCGGCCTCCGACCTGGGCGCCGATCCGTTCGGGCGACTCTCGCACGATGCAGATCCCCTTCAGTCCGGCATCGGCGGCTTCCAGGAAGGGCTGGAGTGTGACGACCACCGAGCCCCCTACCTGGAGCTCGATCCCTCCGCGGGCGGGAACGGGCTCCGGGGCCGGCGGCGGGGTGGCCAACGGAGGCGGCTCGGCCGTGGGAACCACCTTGGGCTCGGGGGGAGCGGCCGGCTCCAAGGCTGGGGGTGTCGGAATCGGTTCTTCGGCCTGTGGTCCCTCCCTGGATTCCGGAGCGGCGGGCGGCTCCGCGACCTCGTCGCCCGCGACCTCCGAAGTAGCAGCCTCGGGAATCACGGCAGGGGACGACGGCGGTGTCTCCGAAGGGACCCCCGCCTCGGTCAACGGAGCTTCGGTGAGGGAGGGCGCCGGAGCCAGGTCGAGGGCCGACTCGGCGGGTTGAGCTTCGGACTCGGGCTCGATGGGGATTGGGAGTTCGGTAAGCGGCGCCGCTTCTGTCGGAGCGAGTTCCGGCTCGGCCGGAGGCGTTTCGGCAACCGCCGGCTCCGCACTCACGTCCAGGGGTTCCTCCTCCGGTGTGGGTTCGAAGATGGTCGCTGGTTCCGACTCCGGGGGCAAGAGATCCTGGGGGGCGCTTTCGCCCATTGGCGGCTCGAGAACAGTCGGTTCCGTAGGGGCCGTAGGATTCTCCTCCGGACCAAGCACGGGGATTGTGAGCTCGCGGGGGGCCCCGCTGCTCTCGACCCGCTCCTCGCTCGGTAACTCTTCGTCCCGAAGCAGTGCGGGACCGCCGCTCTCGTTGGGCTGAACCTCGAGGGGCATTCCCGCCGTCGGACGAGAAGGTTCGACCGTCCCGTCTTTGCCGACGGGAGGCTCGAACACTTCGGTCTCGGTCGGAGGAGAGGTCTCCTCGACCTCGGGCGCGGCTGTAACTCCCGCGACGGGCAGGGGCGGTTCTTCGCTGGGAGCTATCACGACAAGGGGCATTTCGGGCACGGGAGCCAGTTCAGTGATGCGAGCTGGTTCGCGGGGCTGATCGGGCGGAGGCGCCGGCCTTGCGGCCTCAGGGGGGGGTGCGGGAGGCGGGATCGTGGGGGGTGCCACCGCCGCAGGTACCGCGGTGGCCGCCGTCGCTTGGGCTGCCGGCGTGATTGGAGCCAAGAGTCGTGCCCCTCTCGGGGGTGGGGACCGAGTGGCGGTTTCGACTCGATGCGAGCGGGCACGGGGCGGGGGGACCGCCCCCCCGAGCCGGATCTCCAGGGTCGCGGCCAGGGTGTGGCCGAATCCCGGGAGCTCAGCCAGGGTCTCGAAGGGGGCTTGGCGGAACGCGTCCACGGACTGCAGACCGAGGGCCCACGCCCCGCGAACCTTGGTGGGGCCGATGAGGGGAGCCCCGAGAAGCTCGTCCAGTTCCTCGTTCAGTTCCCGGACCGATTCTTCGCGCGCGATCACGGCCGCGTCTGAGTAATCGACGGCGTCCGAGGACGTTTCCCCGGCTCCCCGGTCGGCCGTCACTCGCCGGCGGGAAGCCCCCGGCGACCGGTGCTTGGCCCGTGCCCGTACGTCCGGCATTCCGGGTACATGGACCCACCAGCTGGCCCCGGTCCGAGTTCGTCCCGTGATACGGTGGGGGGGAAGGCGCGCTTCGATCGACTCGACGATACGAAGCTCCGCCAATCCGAGGTAGCGGGCTAACGGTTCGGCGGTGCTCCGCAGCTCGGAGGCGAGCGGGTCGATGGCCGACACGATGGCGACCAGGCGCGCGCCGTTGGCGGGGGCGGGGAGGTCGCGAAGCCGGCGCGCCAGCCGGCGGGTCAACCAGAAGGCGTCGAGCGAGAGGGGCGGCGGAACCGCGCGGTTCCGTGGGTCGTGGACCGAGGGTTCGAGGTACATCTCCCCCAGGCTCCACGGCGCGGGGATCGTCCCCTCGGGGAGGGTCTCCCGGTACTCGACCATCGACGGAGGGATCTGTCGAGAGAGTCCCTCGATCACGACCGAGAGCTCTCCCGGGGGAGCGCTTTCGCCGGTCTTCCGAGCCGGAAGCCGTTGAAGGAGATGGATGATCTGGGAGGCCTGGGCACCATACACCCTCTGGACCTCGGATTCCACCGGCACGAGCCGGCGCAGCCGACCGGGCCAGGCCTCCTTCGGCGAACCGACGTCGACCCGGCCGAGGTGGCCCAGACGTTCGAGCGTGGGCCGGTCCTGCCGCAGCTTGTCGCCCACATCATCGGTCGGGACCAGGAGCGCCACGGAGCGGATCGAGGCGCCGACCGGCAACTGCTGGTCCCGCCGGAACGCCCTCAGGGCCGAGAGAACGGAGCGCCAGCGGTCCCAGGCAGCGATCAGATCGTCGTCCAGAAGGCTACGTTCCACCGGTGCCACGGTGGTCTCGAAGAGGCTCGTCCGACCCGCGAAACGGCGATGGACGGATTCGGCAAAGTAGGGTGTGATCGGCGCGAGGAGGCCCGCCCCGGTGCGCAGAATATACGTGAGAGTACGCAGGGCGGCGAACTTCCCGGCATCGAGGAGCCGGAGGTCAAGGCGGCCGCGGATCCATTCGCGGTACTCCACCAGGTCGCTTTCCAGAAAGCGGAACAGCCGTCGGTGCGCGCCGGCCGGGTCGAAAGCGTCGTAGTCGGCGAGGGCGCGGGCGCGCACGCGCTCCCAACGCGCCAGGATCGCCCGATCCTCGATCTCGAGGTCCCGAAGGAATCCCGCAATCGGCTGGGCGAACGAGGAGATCATGACCGGGTCGCACGACGAGAGCACCTCCTGCGTCAGCGCCCAGAGCCGCTCGAGACGACCGCGCTCCTGGACGCACCGTTCCGCGAAGCTCGCGGTCGTGCCTCCGCTCCTCTCCGTCCGTATCAGGGCCGCGCGCACGGCGTCCGCCCCGTTCGTCGCGAGGAGCGACGTCAGGTCGACCTCGGGGATCGTCGGGAGCACGGTGAGGCTCGTGTTCGAGACCGTCCCCTCGACCCCGGCCATCGCCGTGAGGTCGTGGATGAACCGCGGTACTCGTCGACGCTCGGGAAGGTAGATGCGGGCCGAATCGTCTGCCGGGAACGGGTCGGTTCGGGCCCATGCGGCGAACGTGCCGGCGAGGGCCGGGAGCAGTCGTCGGCGGGTCGGGAACTTGTTCCCTCCGCAGTGGCAGGAGGGCGGCCCATCGAGGGCATCGAGTCGTTCGCAGCGGGAACACTCTAGCAGCGCCACCCCCGACGGCTCTTCCGTCTGCTCGGTCTCGCTGACCGGCCACGGCGCGACCTCCACTCGAAGGATCGGAGGGGCGGAGGGCAGGAGGCGTCGATAGAGTTCGATCCGGTCCGCCGGGAGCCGACCCGGCTCGAGACACCAGGCACGGCCCAGCATCCAGAGCAGAGGCGTTCCGCAAAGGACGCAGTGGGGTACCCCGCGACGAACCCTAAGCTGAGCGAAGACGGCCGCGCCTTCCGTCAGGTCGCGTACGATGAACTCGTTGGCCGTGGCCAGGTCGAGGCCGGCGTACTTGTGCACGAGCATCACGTCGAGCTGTCCCTTGGGAGTGATCAGGGGCCATCCGGTGACCCCGTGGCTTTCGGCGATCCCCGCGTCCGTGCCCCCGTGGCCGGGGACCAGAGGCACGATCCCCGTCCCGGTATCGGTGACGTCGGCGACCGCGAGGACGCTCCCGGCGGGCGGCGCGAGGTTGCCGCCCATCGGAAACTCGTGGCGTAGGGGGTAATCGTACGCCCGACCGGCATAGTCCTTGCCGGGATGTTCTTCGAGGACCTCGAACTGCCCTCCCGGCAGCCACTCGCGGAAGCGTTCGAGCGACGATCGGGAGGTGAACACTACTTCGTCGACGTCGCGGCGTCGGTATCGGGCGACGACGTACGGGAGCTCAGGATGGACGAGAAGGGCCGTGGTGCCGAGCAATCGCCACGGGGCATCGACCCAGACCAGCGCGTGGGCCACCCCTCCGCTCCAGGGAAGGTCGAAGCGGACGAGGTAGGTGTCGCCCTCCTCCTCCTGGTAGACGATCCGCTCCGGGCTCCGTGGGGCGGCGCACGAGGGACAGCACCTCATCGGTACGTCCCGCGTGACCACGATCCCCGCCCGGGCGAGCCGACCCACGATCGCCTCGACCCGCTCGTGCCGTGGCTCGGTTTCCCAGAGCTGAGGGCCCGCTCCTCCGACCCAGACGCCCAAAGAGCGAAGGAGCGGACCGACCGCGAGCTCGGCCCCTTCCGGCGGTCCGCCTTCCCACCGCAGGGTCCCCGCCGCGCGGCGCCCGGCGAACGCCAGGCAGCGTGCGTCCGCGTCGGCCGCGACCGCGCGCTGAGCGACCAGCTCGGCGGCCTCGCCGGGGGTGAAGGTCCCTTCGAACTGGTGCACGACCGCGCCGTCGGACGGCCCGAGGATGCCGGTCGCCGGAGGCAGTCGTCGGGCTTTCCAGAGGCCGTCTACCTCCCGCTCGAGAAGGTGCGGATCGTATGCGGGGAGAGGAACCATAGCAGCGGATGCGGAGTGGTCGAAGCGAAGCAGGGGTCTCGTCAGGAATAAACCCTCCCCCTATCGGGACGCGTCCGAATCGCGCTTCGGAGCAACTCTTATCCCGCCGCGTCGTTCCCCAAAAACCCGAGGAAGAATCCGATGGCCTGGACGACGCAGGAAGTTCGCGAACTCAAAGAAGGTCGCTACATGCTGATCGACGAGGAGCCGTGTCGGATCCTTAGCATACAAACCTCGAAACCCGGGAAGCACGGAGAAGCGAAGGCCCGCATCGACGCGGTCGGGATCTTCGACGGCTCGAAGCGCAGCGTGGTGTTCCCCGTTAAGCACAAGGTGCAGGTCCCGATGATCGGCAAGCGGCAGGCCCAGGTCCTCTCGCTGACCGATTCGGAGGTCCAGCTGATGGACCTCGAGAGCTACGAGACGTTCAGTCTCGCGTTGGACGCGGAGACCAAAGGACAGCTCGCGGCCGGCACCGAGGTCCAGTACCTCGACGCCATGGGGAAACGCCGCATCACCCGCACCTGAGGGCCGCCGAATTCGATCCCCCGAGCGCCCCCTTCCCCGCGCTTGGTTAATAAGGGAGCCCGGGCATGAAACGGATACCCGAGAAGGCCGGTCGTTGCTGTCGGGCCTTCTGGGATTAGGAGCGGGGGAATACGACGGGTCCAGGGAGCGTGGGCGGTCTGCCGTCCTCCCGGTTGACCCGTATCCTTCAGGAGAAGGCGGAGGCCCTCAAGAAACAGCGCCAGGGCGCGGAGGCGGCGCTCAAGGAGGTCGAGGAGCAGCTCCAGCGGCTCGGCCAGCTCGGCATCGTCCCGGTCGGCGCGGCCGAAAGGGTCCAGGGGATCCACGAGCTCCAGCGTCGGTCCGACTGGGAAGGAGTCGAGGTCCAGTCGCGGTCCCTGCTCGATTTTCTCTCGAAGACGGTTCCGACCAATCTGGAGGACCGGCGAAAGCGGATGGTCGAAGCACTGGGTCGCCTGTCCGGCATCGGGATCGCGGTCCCGCCCCAACTGGCCGCCGAGCTCGAATCGCTCGCCCATCCCCCGGCCGACGAGGCCTGGTCCGTCACGGTCGGTCGGCTCGCTCTCGCCGAAGAATCGTTGCACAAGGCCGAGGCCGACCACGTGGCGAGGAGCCGGGACCAGGCCCGGCACGTCGCGGAATGGGCGGAGCTGTCGCCGGCCCGCCTGACCGAGTTCGACCGACGCCTGAACGAGGCCGTGGAGCCGGCGAACCAGGGTCGACTCGCCGAGTCGATGGAGGCGATCGGCCGACTCCTCCGGGACGGACTTCCGGAGGCCGTCGAGCGTCGCCGTCGGATCCGCGACGCCTCGGCGACGTTGGTCGCCCAGGCGAAGGAACACGGAGCCCCGCCGTCCCGGCTCGAGGCCGCGCTCGATGCCGATTCGGGGGCCTCTCCCGAGGCATGGCCCGAGACCGTTCCTGCGATCGAACGGGCCTTCGCGGAGGTCGGCGAAGCCCTTCGGGAGCGCTGCCGGATCGCGCTCGAGGGACTCAAGGCTTCGGTCGAGGCGACTGTCGACTACGGGGTCAACCCGGGCGAAGCCCGTCAGATGATCGAGGACGCTCTCGCCCGGCTCACCGCCGCACCCCCTCTCGAGATCGTTCCTCTCTTCGTCGAGGCGCGTCGATCGGCGGAAGAACCGGTCGTCACGGTGATCGCCGGACTGCTCGATGAGGTCCGGCCCCGCATCGTCGAGGCGCGCCGGCTGGGACGCGACCCGAGCGATGTATTCGCCTCGATGAACCGGGCGCGGGAGGCCCTCCGTCTCAAGATCTACTCCGAGGCGTTCGCGGCCGGCCAGGAGGCGCTCGACCGGGTCGGCCGGCTCACCGAGGACCTCGAGGCCGCGCGCGACGAGCTGCAGGCGCTCGAGGAGATGCTCGAGCGATTCCGCAAGGTCGGGTTCTCCACCGAGGCGTTCGAGAGCCCGCTTGCGCGCATTCGCAACCATCTCGAACGCGCCGAGGTCCCGGCGGCCCGCGAGCTGCTGCGGGAAACGGTCGTCCACCTCGGGCGGGACTCCCTCCAGTTCTTCCTCGCCCGCTGGAATTCTCTCGACAAAGTGCGGGAGTACGAGCGAGACCGGGGCTTCCTGCCTCCGGAGGCCGACCACGGGATCACCGAAGCGCGGGAGCTCCTCGACCGCGGCGAGCTCGCCGAGGCCGCCGAACGCATCGCCCGCGGCGAGGTCGCTCTCCGCACGGCCGCCGGTCCGTACGTCGCGCGCCGGGTCGAGGAGATGGAACAAGGGCTTTCCGAGATCTCGGACGAAACGCTCACCGCGCCGGTGCGTCGATTGCTTGCGGACGCCGACGTGAGCCTCCGCGTGAAGGAGGACCTGCTCGGGTCGGTCGAGAGCCTCCGTCGGGCCGAGCGGGACTTTTCGGCGGTGTTCGCCGCCCATGCCTCGGCCCTGGTCGAGGTCCTCGAGTCGGAGGGCCATGTCCTCGAGTCGATGGGCGGCGCGGGCGACGAGATCCAGCGCCAGATCGACGAGGTCCAGCAGATCTTCAACATGGGAGAGTTCGTCAAGGCGTCGCGCGCCTCCCAGGAGATCCGCACGCGGGCGCAGCAGCAGCAGCTCCTGCGGAGCGAGGAGGCCGTCTCGCACGCCAAGCTCTCGCTGGTCGAGCTCGAGACGATGGGCCTCGACCTTTCGAAGTTCCGCACGCAGCTCGAGGAAGCCCAGGCGGCCGCCCGGGCCGGCCACTACCTCGATGCGTACAAGCTCGCGACCCGGCTCGAGGAGTCCGCGGCCCGAGCGCGGGCGAGCGCGCACGAGCTCCTGGAGGAGATCGCCCGGGCGCAGGACCTGCTCGGTCGGCTGCGCGAGGCCGGGGCCGACCCCGGTCCGTACTACGACCCGCTCCGTAACGCGAGGCTCGCGGTCCAGGCGCTCGAGTTCGACCCGGCCCGGGTCCTGCTCGAGAGCACACGGCAGCTGCTCCTGAACGAGGAGGCACGCCTCGAGACCACGGCGCTCCTCAACGAGATCGGGCTCCTGATCGAGGACGGCCGGCGGCTCTCCTCCCCGGTGGACCCGTTCGTCACGCGTCTCGAGCAGTTGAGGACGGAACGCGCGACCGCGCCTCCGGAAGCGACCCGCACCGGAGCTCGCATCCTGCACGAGGAGCTCGTGGCGATCCTGCGACCGATCCTCGAGGAGAACCTGCGGGCGCTCGAGCGGGACCTCGATATCGCCCGTTCCGCCGGGGTCGACCTCGCGAAGATCCTTGCCCCCCTCGGAGAGGCGCGCCGTCGGATCGCGCTCCCCGTGCCGGTCGGAGCGGCGGCCCTGCTCGACACCGCCCACACCGAACTGATCTCCACGCGGGGGTTCGTAGAGCACGCCGAGCGCGTGGCCAAACGCGCCCGGGAGTCGTTCGCCCAGGCCGACCTGCTTCACGTGGAGGCGGCCGCCCAACGCCAGGGCATGGAGCGGCTGGAGCAACTGCTGGCCCAGAAGCAGTACGCCCGGGTCATCGAGCTCGGCGGCCCCCTCGAACGCGACTTCCTGCAGGCGACGTACCAGCACGTTTCCAAGACCCTCGCCGGGTTCCAGGCGACCGTCACTCGTATCCGTCACTCTGGGATCGATACGTCCCTCGCGGAGAACCTCCTCCACCAGGCCCGGATGGCGCTGGACGAAGGCCGGCCGGTCGAGGCGCTCCAGTTCGCGTCCCGGAGCGAATCGGAGCTCGAGCGGGCCGAGCTGCAGCGTCGCCTGGCCGAAGGGTCGCTCGAGGCCGCCGGGAGCGCGATCCAGCGCGCGACCGCCGAGGGCGCCCTCGCGCCGGTCGCCGCCGAGGAATTCGAGGCCGCGCGCGTCGCGTTCCAGCAACGAGCGTACCCGGACGTCCTCGTGCGCTGCATGAACGCGCTCGATGCGCTCGGCGTCGCGCGCGAGGGCCACCGGCGGGCCAAGGAGGCGATCGCGAACGCGGACCACCAGGTCGCCGAGTCGGTCGAGAACGGAGCCGACGTGGTCGAAGCGTCCGCCCGCCTCGCCGAAGGTCGGCATCTCCTGGAGGTCGGACAGTACTCGGAAGCGATCCGCGCCGGGCGCGAAGCGACGGAGATGGGACGCTGGGCGATCGAGCGGCTGTTCGCCGCCCCGCTCGGCGAGCTCCGTCGTCAGGTCGAGACCGCCCGCCAGCAGGGGCTGACGACCGAGGTCGACCCTCTGGAAGCGCTCGTGGTCGAGGGGGAGACGGCGCTCCGCGGTCACGAGTGGCCCCGCGTCCGCGAAGCCCTCGGGCGGGGAGATTCTCTCAGCCGCCGGATCTTCGAGGCGGTCGCGGACGGCCGATGGCGCGAGGTCGAGGCCGAGTACGGACGTCTTTCGGCGGCGGCGCCCGCCGAGCTCGCCCGCCGGGACGGCGTGCGACGCCAGCTCGCCGAGGCCCGAGAGCGCCGGGACTTCGGCGCGGCGCTCGCCCTCGTGCGCGCCGAGCTCGAGATCGCGCGGCACCGCCACCGGGAGGAGATCGAGGCCCGGATGGCCGAGTTCAAGGACCGTCTCTGGGTCGGCGAACGCCTCGGCATCGACACGACGCCCGTGATGCAGACGTTCAGCGAGGCCCGGGTCGCGGTCGACACCGGTCGCCTCGACGAGGCCGAGTCGATCCTCGTCCGCGCGACCACCGCCCTCGAGCCGGTGATCCGGGAACCGTTCGTCCAGCGCCTCAAGGACCTGCAGACCGAGGTGACGTTCGCCGAGGAGGGCCTCCATGTCAGCGTGGGTCCCGTCCGCCAGCGGGTGAAGGAGGTCGAAGAGGTCGACCGAGCCGGTCGCGTGCTCGATGCGGGCCGCCTCCTCCTGAAGGCCGAGGAGGAGCTCAATCTCCGCAAGTCGCTCCACCGGGAGCTGATGAACCTCCACTACCTCATCGACGCGGCGCTGGCCCGGGCGCACGACCGGCGTATCGACACTACGGCGGCGAGGGCGCTCCTCTCCGAATCGATCCGCCTTCGCGACACCGACTACCCGGCCGCGCTCGAGAAAGCCCGGGAGGCGCTGAAGAAGCTCCAGGACGACGGCGCCGGAGCTCCGGAAGCGGTCCCTGCTCCGACGGCGGCAGCCCCCGTGTCCTCGCCGTTCTGGCCGTTCCGACGTCCCCCGTCCGAGCCGTGACCGCTCGGAGAGATCCCATCTAGGTCGAAAGGAACCCGGAGCCGACGCCCGCCACGGGGTTCGGCGGCAGTCCGCGCGGCGGTCCCAGGGGAAGCCGGTCGTACTCGACGGTATGCTTTATGCCGCGGCGCCGCAGGAGCGCCGAGACCTGTTCGGTGATCTGGACGACCTCCTGGCAGCGCGCGGGCTTCGTGAAGTAGAACTCGGCCCGGCGTTCGTCCGCGATCGGGAAGATCAGGCGGAGGCCGAAGGCGTCCTGGCGGTTGTACCCGACCGGCTTACGGTCCCCCTTCAGGTCGCGCAGGTTCTCGCTCAGGAGGACCTCGGGGAGCAACGGGTCGGACTCCTTCACGAACGGGCGGTTCATCTCGACCACGCGCTTGTGGATCTCAGGGTAGACTCGGACCAGGTCCTTGTACGACCGCTTCGGGTCGAGCAGGATGTGGCCGCTGCGGGCCTTCACCGGTGGGGTCACGACCGCGAAAGCGTGCCGACGCTCATAGGGGCTTCGGGGGGGACCCGGCGAATCCCCCCACGGGTCCACTTCCGACGAAAGGCTCAAAGAGGTCGCCCGCTACCCGGTTTCGGCGCTCCCGTAGTCTAGTGGTCAAGGATAGAGGCCTCTCGAGCCTCTGACGCGGGTTCAAATCCGGGCGGCTTTCGCTGCCCGGGGAAACTCCCGCCGGGAGCACCTATCTCTGTCCTTCAGTTCACCGGGCTTCGGAGAAGGTTCCCTGGGTGAAGGTCACCGTCCCGGGACCTGTCAGTCTCGACCGAACCTACGGAAATCTCGCAACGACAGAAGAACGGCACCGGTCGCGACGATTCCGATCCCGGCCACGAGATACACATTTCCCACACCGTAGCTCGCGATGAGAAGTCCGCCGGCGACCAGCCCGGCGGGTATCGCGGCGAACGAACCGAAGTCCCCGACGGAGACCACGCGGCCGAGCATGTCGCTCGGTACTGTAGCTTGGATGGTCGAGTAGTAGATAGTGTTCGAGAAGCCGATCGTCAGGCCGTCGCCGACCGCTGCGAGAAGGGAGAGCGCCAGGACGTGGGAGAGTGCCAAGACTACGTAGCAGACGCCCTCGGTCACCAAGCAGACGCCCATCAACACACCGGCGAACTGTCGCGCGGCGACCCGACCGACCAGGAGGGCACCGACAGCTGTCCCGGCGGCGAGCGCTGCCGCAAGATAGCCGTAAACCGCTGCGTTTCCCCCGAAACGCGCGCCCGCATAGACCACAAAGAAAGGGGACACACTCGCCGACAGGAAGTTGGAAGGAAAGTAGCCGAAGGACGCCGCGAAGATCGACTTGTGGTCGAAAACATACCCCATCCCTTCGGAGAGCTCCTTTCGAAAGGCCGGCCGGGCGGAGGTGACTCCCCGTCCGACCCGGCCCAACTCGCCCGCGATCTGGAGCAAGAACATCGCCGAAAGGGCGTAGGTGAGTGCATTGATTCCGAGGCCCCACGCGGCCCCAAGAAACACGACCAGCACTCCTCCGGCCGCCGAGCCCGCGCTGTAGGCAACTCCCGAAGCGGACTGAAGCAAACCGTTCGCGTCCTCCAGAGATTCCTTCGAGACGAGTCTCGGAACGATCGCCTGACTCGCCGGAGTGAACAGTGCCGAGAAGCAGTTGACCAGAAGCATGGTCGCAAGTATCAACGGAAGCGAAAATCCCACGAGAAGAAATGCGACCGTCAGCGTCCCCATCCCAGCCATTCGAGCTAGATCCGCCGTCACCATCAACGACCGTCGATTGTAGCGGTCGGCGACGACGCCGGCGATGAGACCTAGGGCGATCCCAGGTCCGATGCCCGTCAGACCGAGCAAGGTGATGTCGATCGCGCTGTGGGTGTAGTGGTAGACGATCCAATTCACGGAAACCAAGGAGACGGCCGCTCCGAGGGTCGAGGTTACACTTGAACCGAAGAGCCTCCGAAAGGGCGCAGTTCCAAGAGAATGGCCAAGGGCTTGCGGGCGTGTCCTCGGAGGCTCCGGCGGGGGCTGCATCGGATTACGGCCGAACCGACTTCCGAGTTATGGCTTGGTCGGTTTCCTGGAATAGAGGCCTCTGGCTCGGCGACCTCGTGGTGAGGATCCGTTGGTTTCCTTCCCGTTCGGGCCTCCTCGCTGGCGTACGCGCGTGCTTGTCGCGAGCCCGCTATCGAGCGTTCGGATCGTCCATCCACGGGCAGGTTCTTGAATGCGACCGCGAGTGCGGACGGCCGGATGAACTACTACGTCATCGTTCGGGGACCCTTGGGTGTCGGCAAGTCGACCGTCTCCAGGAAGTTGGCCACGGTCGTCCGAGCGGAGTACATTTCCGTCGACCGTGTGCTGGATGAGTACGACATCTGGTACGACGGTCGCCTGTCCGAATTCCTGAGAGTCAACGTGGTCGTGGCCCGGCGCGCGGGACGCCTGTTGGAGACGGGCACCCCTGTTGTTCTCGACGGCAACTTCTACTGGAAGTCTCAGATAAAGGACCTCGAGAAGAGACTTCACCACCGTCATTTCGTCTTCACATTAAGGGCGCCCCTCAGCGTGTGCATTGAAAGGGACGCGGGCCGGGAAGCACCTCACGGGAGCCCGGCAGCCCGGGAGGTCTACGCGAAGTCGACCAAGTTCGATTACGGGGTTGAAGTCGATGCGACCCAGCCGCTCGACCGTATCGTCCGGGAGATCGTGTCTACCATTTCGAGCGGTCGCCACGAGGTTCCGAGGTAACAACAGAGCGTCCCTTGTGCATCTCGCGCCTCCGTATCCACCCCCTCAGACCCTTTTCGAACAGAGGGATCTCGCAGCACCCCCCGGAGTCGATTTCGGAATGGTCGAACATAGCTTTTCGACCGGTGCCTCCGTCCTTCTCTCGGTGCTACCCGCCGGGAGCACCAATCCCGGTACTCGGCCCCGCAGCGTCGCGGGGGCGCAGTCCATCGCTCCTGGTTGGCCTTAGGCCACGATCTGACGGATGATCTCCTCCGCGGAGTCGAGCACCACGTCCTGTCGACAGAATCGGGGAAGGTACTTGGCCGCTTTCCCGGAGTTGGTCGCCGTGGTCGTGTGACCCATGTCCTCGATCGGCGAGACCACCATGCAGGTGTCGGCGACGACGTTGCCGCCCGCCGCTTCCACGGCGGCGACATATCCCAGTCGTGTCGACAGATCCTTGACGGCCCTCGAGGTGCAGACCCAGAGGGTCACCCCGTCCCGGATCCGCTTCCCGGCGAGGAGGGAGGCGATCTCCTTCACCTCGTCCAGCGAGGCATGGGGGCATCCGAACGTGACCAGGTCGAGGTCTTCGATCCTACCCGTGTTAAGTCTTTGCTTCACCTCGGTGAGCGATTCCCGGGTGACCTCGAGATGTTCCTCGATCTTGTCGAGCGAGATCAAGTGCAGTGTCGCCTCGGGCGTGATGTTCTCGATGTGGTACAGGTCGATCGATCCCGACGCCGCGCCGGCGGCGCTCAACACCTTGAACTCTTCGAGCGTGGGCCGGGAGCGGATCCCGGTGATGTAGGGGATCCTTCCCTTTACGAGCTCTCCGAGCTTGTAGCCCAAGAGGCTGAAGTCCACGGTCCCCTTCGGTTCGCAGTCGACCCGGATCTCCACCCGGGGGTTGCGGTTCTCCGGGAGATGCAACCCGTAGCGTGGACCGTATCCCGCGATCGCGTAGAGCAGCGTGCTCAGGCCCGATTCCCGGTTGGTCCGCACCCCGAGGACGGAGTTCGCGTAAGCGACCACCGAGGACTCGGAGAGGAACGAATCCACGAAAGGTGCGGGCATGCTGCCGATCAGGTACGGTGTGCAGGTGACGGTCGGGACCGCCCCCATCGCGAGGTAGATCTCGATGACTTCTTGCTGTTTCTTCGCGAAGTCCTCGGGGATCCCATGGGCTCTCCAGTCCTGGAGGTCCATCCCGGCCGGATTGATCGTTACGTTCTTGGACCGGAACCTGTACTTGCTTCCGAAGTGCCTTCTCAGCTCGAGTCCCGTATCTGTGATCGTCTTGTACGACACGCCCGCAATCTGGACATTCTCGGCCGGAACGAACTCGTCCGTCCCGAGAAGCTCGCCCGCTCGGACCAGATAGTCCACGATCTCCGGGTCGATCCCGAGCCGTTCGACCTTGTTCCGGTCAACCGCCTTCTTGGGAGTACCACGGATCTCGACCTCGATCTTCCCGAGGATCGCGCCCCACATGGTGATCGGGTCGGCCTTCTCGAGCACGATCTTCTTCGGGGCATAACCGCGGACGGCCAGATTCACGATCCGGTCCGAGCCTACTGTCGAGCCAGAGGCCGAGGGGAAGTAGAGGGTGCAGCCGGCGAGGCTCTTTCCGTAGAGATCGTGCCGGGGGTTGATGATGACGCCGTTCTCGTCGACGTCGTCGAGCCACGAGATCTGCTGCTGGGTCCTGAGCTCTTCCACACCCCCTCCTTTTCACGTGCCGAGAGGAAGCTCGGCCCTCTTCATCTTCAGCTCTTTCTCGGGCGGCACAAAGAGAGGCTTGGTCGCATCGATGGCCAGTTTGCTCCCGATGCCCTCCGGGGTGGCCATCGGGTCGAGGCTCGACCCCTTCACGTCCTTCATCACGACCTCCTTGCCGGCTTCCCAGTACATCGTGACGGCGTAGTTGACCTCGTTCGGATCCGTCACGTTCACGTCCGCGTCGACGATCGTGATCTTCTTCAGGCTCCGATGGCCGCGGATCGCCGCCTCGATGGCGACCCTCGGGTCCGCGTCGCTCTTCTTCTCTATCGCGACGACCGCGTCCAGCCAGCCGCTGCCTCCTTCCGTGAGGTAGACGTTCCGGACGTCGATACCCGCCTCTCGCAGTGCCTTGTGGATCGTGGGAGTCCTCGGGGCCCCCATGAGGAGCCGGTGTTCGGTCCCTCCCGGGAGCAGAGCGTGGTAGACGGCGTTCTTTCTCATGGCGATCTTGTCGATGACGAACACCGGCTGCACGCGGACCACGTCGTACGTGTTGGTCAGGTCGACGAACGGCCCTTCCGTCGCGGTCTCGTCATGGAGGATCCTGCCTTCGAGCACGATCTCGGTATCCACGGGGTAGTGGGTCCCGTTCGTTCGGGCCGGGCAGACCTCGATCCCGTTCTCGAGAGCGGCGGCGATGCCGAGTTCGTAGACCCCCCGGTCCACGCTCGTGGCCCCCGCCACCAGCACGCCAGAACTGTTACCGATCGCGATCGAGACGGCCAGGTCCTCCCCGTGCTCCCGGGCATCGAGATACATCGTGTGCAGGTCGCGCTTCTCGACCAGCCGGCCGGCGAAGCGGTCCTGGCCGATCCGGGAGAGCCGGTGGAACGACATGTTCCGGAGGTTCCCGCGCCGGGAAAAGACCACCCCGGAGGTGACGTAGACCCCCTGGTCCTTCGGATAGTGCATCAGGATGGGGACGAGGTCCAGGTCGGGCTCGAAGTACTCGAAATCGCCCTTCCCTTCGGTGATCGCGCCGGGATCCTTCATCGCGGACCCGAGCCGCTCGATCCACCCCTCTTTCCGTATCCCTAGGCTCTGGCAGAGCAGGTCCATGCTGGAGAGCAGGTTGCCCGCTACGGGGACGGAGCTCCCTTCGACGTTCTCAAAGAGGATCGGTTGTCCTTCGTGCTTCTTGAGCAGGGCCGAGATCTCGTATCGGGGGCTCACGCGCTTCGTTATCCGGGTGAGCCTACCCTCCGAATCCAGTTGGGCGAGGGTATCTCTGAATCTCATGTGCGAAGGATCTGCCCCTCCCGGACCATGCTACGGCGGGAACGAGAGCTCGGAGTTCGCAGACATAGACGCCTCCCCTCTCGGGTACATGCCCCTCGTTCGAGAGCGGGGCACGGCGCGATAACCCTTCCGTGTGAGAGTCTTTCCTTCCGAGAGAGCGCGGCCCGCTTCCGGAGGACCCGGGAGGAGCGTCTTCGTCTCCCGATCCCGCTTCGGGGACGGGACGAACCACCCCAGAGCCTCCCGGGACGGGCCCGAGGAGAGGCTCTAGCGACGGCCCTGGGCGCCTGCCTTACGACGCCGGAGGACGACGACGACCAGGACCGCAACGACCGCCCCTACCGCGACGATCCCTAGGATCAGGTCGTACGCCTCCGCGGTGGGCAGGCCGAACAGTTCGGATTGGACCGTGAGCGTCGTCTTCGTGATGACCTGCATGCCGTTCGAGTCGGTCACCGTGACCGTCACCGTGAACGTTCCCGTCGCCGTCGGAGTGCACGAGAGCGACGAACGGTTCTCGGGCGCGCATCCCGGGGGCAAACCGGAGTAGTTGAACGCGTACGGTTCGAGCCCCCCTTGGACCACGACCTGGAAACTGACGGCCGCGCCCGGAACAGCGTTGGCGGGAGACGCGGAGAATGACATGACCGACGGATCGGGCAGCACGGTCCAGTTCAGGGTCTGGTAGACGATCCATCCATCCGAGTCCGTGGCCGCCACGCGAACGGCGAACGTCCCGGCGGCCTCAGGGGAACACGAGAAGGAAGGGGCGGTCGAGTTGACGCATCCAGTAGGTAGGCCGGACCAGGAATAGCGGAACGTGCCCGACCCTCCTGTTGCATTGACCGTGAAGAGCGTGCTCTGGGCCTCGTCGACCTTCGAGGAGGAGACGGTGGCGGCGATCGTGGGGTCCGAATAGACGGTGTAGGCGAGCGTCCCGCTCGTCCCATTCCCTCCGCCGGTATCGGTGACGTAGACTGAGACCTGGTCGGTTCCCGTGGCATTTGGCCGGCACGCGATGACGGACCGGTTGGTAGGGGTGCATCCGTCCGGCAGCCCTTGCCAGTGGTAGGTGTAGGTCCCGGAGCCCCCGGTGGCCGTCGCGCTAAAGTTCACCGACTGGCCCAGGTCCGCCGACGCCGCCGGCGCCGCGGCCGGAGTGGTGACCGCCGGACCGGTCGCGACCACGTAATCGATCGTGGGGCTGTAGACCGAGTACTGGTCGGCGTCCGTTACGTGGACCGAGATCGTGTAACCCCCGGCGGTCGACGGAGTGCATTTCGGGGACCCCCCGGTCGTCCCGGTGCAAGGCGTGGGAAGACCGCTCCATGAGTACGAGTACGGCGCGACCCCTCCCGTCGCGCTCGCCGCGAACGTCACGGAGCCACCGACCTCGACAGTGGGGCGGCTCGGCGACGGAGTCGCTACTCTCGGGTCGGTGTGCACCTCGAATGGCAGGGCGTTGCTGGATTCTGTATGACCGAGCGAATCGGTCACGGAGACGTTCACCTCGTAATTCCCCGCCGAGGTCGGGGTACACGATAGCGTAAGGGTCGATGACGCCGTGCAACCCAGTCCGCTCGGGCTGGTGGCCCAGGCGTAGGTGTCGCCCCCGGCGCCGGGGGAGACGAGGGTCGACGTGAACACGACGGATTGGCCGAGGTCGTCGCTGGAGACGGACGCCTTCGGCGTGCTGACGCTCGGAAGGGCCACGCATCCGTCCGTGGTGTTCGCGTTCAGCGTTTGGCCTGCCGTGATCGTGCAGACGCCGAGATAGTCCCGGACGCTCGTGGAATTGACCCACACTTCGTACGCGCCCGGATTGAGGGTGAGCGTGGACTGGCTACCAACGAAGCTCCAATCGACGTTCTGGAGCGCCACCGTTCCCGACGCGATCCCCGGGGTTGTCAGATGAAGGAATCCCACGTCTTCCTGGTCGTAGGACTGTTGGGGTACGGCATCGCGTTTCGTTCCGTCCAGCTGGAGCGTGCGCGGAGTCCCTCCGGAATCGCTGGACCAGATCGACTGGACGTTGCTGATGGATTCGCCGGTGTCGCCGCCGAAGTTCCAGGCTGAGATCGGCGCCTGGAAGTTGTTACCGTTCCAGAAGAGAAGTTGCGACGTGGCGTGGGTCACGTTCTTGGCGGCGGTGGTCGACCCGCCCCCGGGTCCGCCCACGGCCAGCTCCGCATCGTAGAACAGCCCCAAGGGATTGTACTGCGTTCCGTCCACCACGAAGTTGTCGTCCGACGATACCGCTCGCGCCCAGGGCCAGACCACGTTGTCGTAGGTGACGTACCAACTCGTCACCCCGTCACGGTACTCGAAGGCCACTTCCGGGAGACCCGACGTCGAGAGGTACGAACGCACCAGGAGCTGGAAGTTCCCCGGGGAGGGCATGTCCTCGAAGGCACCCGGTTGGGACCAGGCGCTTACGGCGTAGTATCCTATGCATCCCATGTAGGGGGTAACCGTTCCGTTCCCGGAGACGCCGGAGCTCGAAAGGCAACCCCCGCTGCTGAAGTTCCAGATGTTGTTCTCGAAGCTGAGCTGGCCGTCGCTGCTGTCCATGAACGCGACGTCCTGGACCCAGTAGGCGTAGGTGACCCCCTCCTGCACGAACTTGAGTACGACGTTCAACTGGTCGGTGAACGACGTTCCGGCGGACCCGTTGATGTTGAGCTTCTGCCAGGTGAAGTTGCCCAGGAACTCCGTGGTATTGTACGAGTACGCGACGCCGCCGTGGCCCACGCCAAAGTCGGCGATCCCCATCGGAGCCGGCTCGGCGCTGTAGCCCCCGGTGGGGTCCACCGAGTCCGGTGGAACGATTTCGAGCGAGCGGACGTGCGCCGGTGGGATCGGCACGGGGCCGGAACGAGGGGAGATCGGGACAGGTGCGGGCGCCGCGGCGGGCCCGGAGCTTCCCGGGGGGTCCAGCGGGATCGCCGCGACCGCTCCGCTGAGGACGACCATCAGCGAGAACGCGGCGGCGACCCAGAATGTCACCGATGGACCGCGGAACGGGCGGAAACTCCCCGGGGATCGCTCTGTGCGCATATATGCGGATAAAACCTAGCATCGACAGGGGCTATAATCCTTGACAAGCCACGCGAAACCACCCGTCCCCCACGATCCTGAGGCGTTTCGAGTAACCCAAGGGAACCGCCTTCGGAGGAGAGGGTTCCCACGCTCGGCGCAAGCTCTTGAGGACGTCCGGAGTCCGTGACGGACGTGGAGCCGCTCTACCTGAACGTCGTCTCGGAGGCAGATCCTGTTGCCTCTCGCGTCGCCCGGGAATGGGGGACGCTACCCGCCACGGGTGACCACGTCGACGGGGTTCCGATCCGACGGCTCGGCGAAAGGACCCTGGTTCTGCGGAGGCCGGGTCCGCACCTCCACGAGGAGGGACTTGACGGTCGGCTCCCGGCGACCTTACGCGCGCAGAACCCGACCCTGGTCTTTCCGTCCGTCCACCGAAGCGCGCAGAACGTCGTCTGCCTGACGGTGCACCCGCTCGGCAACCTCGGGTCCCGCGCGGACCTCGGAGGACGTCCCCGCACGGTCTGCCCGACCGACCCGAGGTCGATGGCCGCGGTGCTCCGCCGCCTGGCCGAGGGAGGTGGGCTGGTGGGCCTATCGGCCACCTTTGAAGCGACCCATCACGGACCCGAGCTGGGTATCCCGGGGTTCTTCGTAGAGATCGGCTACGGCACCCAAGAAGCGCCGCCGGAGGCGGCGGTTCGCGTGCTGGCGAAGGTGCTGCGCGAGATCGTTCCGGACCCCCAGGACCGGATCGCCTTCGGTGTGGGGGGAGGCCACTACGCCCCGCACTTTACCGACCTCGCTCTCCGTCGACGATGGGCGTTCGGCCACATCGTCTCGCGTCACTCCCTCGAGGAGCTGGACGCCGCGACCGCGCGCTCCGCCTACGAACGGACGCACGGCGTGGAAGGGATACTCTACGCCCGGGCCCAGGACGCGGACCACGCAGCCCTGGCCGGGCTCGGACCTCGGCTCCGCGACTCGGATGCACCGGGTCGGGAGCTCGAACCGGAAGAAGACCCGCCTACTCGCGCCGCTCGCCCTTCTGGAACATAATGGCGCCGGAGCGGTAGACCGCCTTGCCGAGGCGGACCGGCTGGGTCGAGGCGACCCCGGGCGTTCGTTCCGCCATCATCAGGCTCTCGACGATCTGACGGAAGAGCGCGCTCTGGTTGATCTCGGGATGCCGCTCGAGGAAATGGGCTTCCTCCGGAGTGATCGTGATGTTCTTTCGCAACATGCCCTGGACTGGCGTCTCGGTCCGCACGCGGGGTGGCATAATCTCCCGCAGGGCGAGGACGTATATGTGCGTATTGGTGCGCACGAGCGGACTTCCCCGTTCCCGTGCCGGGGGCGGGCCAGCTTCGCCTCACGCCAAGCCGCGGCAGGGTGGACCAGCGTTGCCCCAGGTTCGCCCCCGACGCAGAGATTGACGCGGTGACCGAGCGGGCGGAGGAGTATTACTGGGCGCCGGCGGGGGTTCCGTGGTGATGTCCCGAAACGAGGGCACACCAGTGCTCTAGCGGTTTCGTACGGGACCCGCGAAGACCGTCATGCTGGTCCGACGGTCGAGCGCCAGGGCCGCCGCGGTCTGGATCTCCTCCGGGCGCACGGCCCGGAGAACATCGGGCCACGTGATCCAGTAATCCGCAGGCAGCCGGTGATAGGCTACGTCCACCGCGAGCTCGTGGGCGTCCGAGGTCGACTCGAGCGCGAGCGGGATCTCTCCGATCACGCTCGTGCGGGTCGCGTCCAGTTCGGAGGAGCTGACCCGTTCGGTCCTCAGGCGGTCGACCTCTTCCCGCAGCATCGGGACGACTCTTCGCCATCGGTCCGCGCCCGTGCCGGCCTCGGCGACCCAGTACCCTCCGAACCGCATCGCCTCGAGCTCGCTGGACGCGTGGTAGGCGAGGCCCCCCTTCTCGCGGACGCGCTGGAAGAGCCGGCTCAGGAGAGGACGACCTCCGAGGATCTCGTTCGCCAGGAAGGCGGCCGGGTACTCGGGCGCCGAGCGTGCGATCGACGCTCCGCCGACCCGTACCTCGACCTGGGCGCGTCCCGGGAGGTTCACGGCCCGCTCGGCCGGCCGCGGAGGTGCGACCGGAGGAAGGACTAGGGTCGGGCCATGCGATTCCGCGAATCCGGAGAAGAGCCGGCGGGCCGCTCGTTCGACCGCGGTCAGCCGGGCCGGGGCCGTGACGACGAGCGAGGCCTCCCCGCTCGTGTAATGCTCTCGGTGGAACCGTTCGAGGTCCGCGCGGGAGAGCCGAGCCAGCGACCGCGCGTTCCCGAGGCCGCTCTCCCGGTACGGGTGGCCCGAGGGGAAGACGGCGTGGAGGAGCTCCCGCTCGGCCCGACTGGCCGGCTGGGTCGACTCGCGGAGCTGTCGCTCCCGCATCTGACGTCGCGCCCGGGCGACATCGCTCGGGTCGAACCGGGGTCGGAGGACCACGTCGGCCAGGATCCCGAGCAGCCGCTCCCACTCCGTGGCCGGTCCCCACACCGTGACCTCTGCGGATTCCGGCGCACACTGTCGCGAGAGCGTCGCGCCCGAACGGTCGAGCAGGCGGGCGAGCTCGACGCGGTCGTACCGCCCCGCGGCGCTCGTCACGAGCTGGTTGACGAGACGGGCCGCGCCCTCGCGCCCCTCCCGGTCGAAGCCCCAGCCCCCGGGACCCACATAGGTCGCGGAGAAGCTAGCCGCGTCGGCCGGCGGAGCCTGACGCACGACCCGCAGTCCGTCGACCTCCGCCCCGTACTCGACGCGGAGCGGGTCGGTGGCCTCAGTCATCGCCGTCCCCTCCGGTCGGTTCATACCGGACGACCACGCGTGACTCCGGGCGGAACAGGGCGCGGGCCCGCTCGCGTATCTGTGCGGCGGTCACCCGGAGCACCGACCGGAACACCTCGTCCTCGTACTCGGGAGACCGAAGCACCGAGAAGTAGCCCAGCCGGAACCCTGTCCGTGAGGCGCCTTCGTAGGAGAGGAGCGCTCCTCTCCGGATCTTGGTCCGAAGGTCGTCCATTTCGGTGGCCGTGGGCCCGGTCCGGGCGAGTCGGTCGACCACTCCCTCGATCTCGCGCTCCAACCGGTCGAGAGATACCCCGTGGGCGGCCTGCGCCTGGATCGTGAAGAGGCCGGGATAGTACCGCGGTCGCCACTCGCTCGTCGCGCGCACGGCGAGCCCGGTGTCGACCAGCGCTCGATACAGCCGGGCGCTCGGATGCTCCGGAGCCCGTCCCCAGCCCGCTCCCGCAGCGAACAGCCGTGTCTCACCGCCCAGCACGGTGTCCAAGAGCATCGTCGCCGGGGTCTCGGGGTCGTAGAGGGCAGGAGAACGCCAGCCGATCTGAAGATAGGGCGTGGTGCCGGGCCCCGAGAGCTCGGACCGCCGCTCGCCCCGAGGCGGGGGCTCGACCTCGCGCACCGCCACGTCGTCGCCCGTCGCCGGCAGCGAGGAGAATCGTTCCCGGACCTCCGCCGCCGTGGCTGCAGGATCGAACCCCCCCGAGACGACGAGGATGGCATTGCGCGTCCCGTAGAACCTACGGTAGTAGCTCCGCAGCTCCTCGGCCGTGAGCCGCTCGATATCCTCCCGACGGCCGAGCGCATCCCAGCGGTACGGGTGCATCCGGAAGGCAAGCTGATACAGCTCCTCCTCCACCCGGAACTCCGGCCAGTTCTCGTTCCCCTCGCGCTCGGAATGGATGACCGTCCGTTCGCGGGCGACCTCGTCGTCGGAGATCAGCGCCCGGGTCATTCGGTCCGACTCGATGTCCAACGGCACCGAAAGGTGCTCTCGGGGCACGGTGGAGAAGTAGGCGGTGAAGTCCGTGTCGGTGAACGCGTTCAGCTCCCCGCCCACGCTCACGACCGCTCGGTCGATCTCTCCTTTCTTGTATCGAGGCGAGCCCTGGAACAGCATGTGCTCGACCCAATGGGATGCCCCCGTGATCCCGGGCCATTCGTTCTTCGAGCCAACCCGGTACCAGACCCAGACGCTCGCGGTGGGGCTGGCGCTCGCGGGTGCGAGCACGACCCTGAGCCCGTTCGTGAGCGTGAACAATCGGAGCGGTGGTCGCGGCACTCCGGAACTGACCATCGCGTTCCGGGAGTCGGCCCGGCTTATAACGCGGAACGAGCGGTGTGGTAACTAGGGGCGGTCCAGGCACCCTTTGTTGGCGGCCCTGGCCAGGGCCTCGGTCACGCCGAGTCCGGTCCTGAACGGTGTTAATCCTACTTATACCGGTGACCGAATCCACTCTGGAGATGGGCGCGGCTCCGACGACCTCCCCCGCGAGCCCGGTCGCGACGCGCCGCCGACGTCGGCCGCGACGGTTCTGGGGCCGACACGGTTGGAAAGCCGCGGTCCTGGGCATCGCGGTCGTTCTGATCGCCGCGGGGATAGGGGCCGAGATCTACCGCTACGAGCACCGTCAGACTCTCGGCCCGGTGGTGAACGTAACCGTGGAGCTGGGCCACATCCGCGCTTCGTCCATTCTCTGTTCGGGAGAGGGGTTTCCGATTCCCGGCGAGATCTACTATGAAGTGAGCTTTGACGTCATTTCTATCTCGGCCCACGTGACGACCGCGCAGTTCGGAGTTGAGCTCACGAACCCCCTGTCCACCACCCTCCCCTCGAGCAGTCCCGCGCCGAAAGCGGAGTCGACCTTGCCCTGTAACGGAGGGTCACCGGCAAGCTGGTACGCCGAGTACACCGGGGGACCATACGGGCCTTGGGCGACCTTCCCCTACGGCGGGAACGGCTGGAGCGACCGAGCGATCGCGCCGGCCAACCTCTCGACACAGGGGTGGTTCGACATCATCAGCTCGGCCGACCTTACCGGCACGCAGGACAACTTCACGGCCTTCGGGCTCGGCGGCTCCCAAGTGACGTTCACCGGCGAGACGATGTTGCCCGCATGGCTAGGTCCCTGACCGGAACGCGAGCGATACGGAGTCGCGACGCCGGGAGACCGGGCGCTTCGACACGGAGGTCGGGAGCGCGCCCCAGGGAAGCCCGCACCTGGCCGCGCCCGGCGTGACAAGTTCGGCCGCTGGCCCGTCGACGAAGCCCTTCGGAGAGTACCCCGGTGTCGGGATGCGACGTCTCCCGTCTGATTCGACCGAGGTAGGGGCCTTACTGTCAGGGTTCGGACGGCCCCCAACACCACAACTGTTAAGCGACCGTTTTGGCCATCGTTCGCCGTGCGGACGGCCCTCCGACTGCTCCGGATCCAGAATCTGGCGGTGTCGTTCGTTGGCACGGTCGTCGGGGGGCTGGTCGCCCGCGGAACCGGGGTCGCCCTCCCGGCAGAGATCTGGGCTTTCGTCGTGCTCGCGGGGATCTCCACTGCGTGCGTCACCGGCGCGGGAAACGTGCTGAACGACATCCTCGACCTCGAGGGGGACCGAACGAACCACCCCGACCGACCCCTGGTCACGGGCGAGGTCAGTGTCTCCACGGCCCGTGGCCTTGTGGTCGCCCTGTTCGTCGTCGGACTGTTCGCGGTCCTCCCCGTCATCGCGGCGGCCCCGCTCGTGGGGTTCTTCCTCGCGGTGGCCGTCCTCTCTCTGCTCGGCTATGAGTTCCTTCTGAAGGCGCGAGGGTTCGTCGGGAACTTGGTCGTGGCGCTCCTCACCGGCCTTGTCTTCCTTTACGGCGGCGCGGCCGCCGGGAACGCGGCGGTTCTGCTGCCTTTCGCCGGGATGGCGTTCCTGGCGACGCTCAGCCGGGAGGTGATCAAGGACATGGAGGACGTCCGTGGGGACGTGGGGCGGGTGACCCTTCCGATGACGTACGGTCTCCCGTACTCCGGCCGGGTCGCTCAGGTCAGCGTTCTGGCGGCGATCGGATTGAGCCTGATCCCGCTGGCGTGGTTCGTTTCGGTCACCTCGGTCGTCGGGATTATCTACCTCGTCCTGGTCGGGACGGCCGACGCGCTCTTCGGCGTGTCGATCCTCTACCTCCCGGAACGACTCCACTACGAGCAGACGATGAGCAAGGTGGCGATGACCGTGGCGCTGGTCGCGTTCCTGGCGGTGGCGTTCCGGTGAGCAGCGGCGTGCCCTCCGGCCGGGTCGAGCGCTACCTGGCGAAGCAGCTCACGAAGGGTCCGCTCCACTTCACCCTCATCGACCCCGACAAGTCGCCGGGCGAGAAGGCCGCGAGCATCGCCGACGGAGCGGTCGCCCTCGGGAGCCACGTCGTCCTCCTGGGAGGTTCGACCGGCATCTCGCGCGACGTGATGGGCGCGGCGGCCCGGGCCGTCAAGGCGGCCGTGTCGGTGCCGGTCGTCATCTTTCCGGAGGGTCCCGGCTCGCTCACGCCGGACGCGGACGCCGTTCTCTTCATGAGCCTCCTCAATTCCCGGAGCCTCGACCTCGTCATCCGTATCCACGCCCGGGCAGCGCCCGTGGTCCGGGAGATGGGACTCGAGCCGATCCCCATGGGCTACCTCGTCATCGCGCCCGGCATGCGGGTCGGTGAGGTGGGACAGGCGGACCCCGTCGAGCGAAACGATGTCGTTGGCGCCGCGGGATACGCCCTCGCCGCCCAGCTGCTGGGCATGCGCTTCGTTTACCTCGAGGCGGGGTCGGGAGCGCCTTCGCCAATCCCGTCCCTGATGGTCCGGGGCGTCCGGGCCGCGCTCGACATCCCCGTGATCGTGGGCGGTGGAATCCGTTCGGGCTCGGATGCGAAGGGGCTGCTGACCGCAGGGGCGAACGTGCTCGTCACCGGCACCATCACCGAAGAGCAGGGGTTGGGCGAGGGGTTCCGTGGGATCCTCCAGGAGGTCCGGCGGGCCCGTGGCGGGTAACGCGGCGCCGGTCCCGGACGAGGACCTGCGACAGGTTCGCCGAGGGCATATCCTGCTACGCGCGCCGAAGCTCCCGGTCACGCTCGCGCTCGTGGTGCTCGCGAGCGCCGCGCTCGCGGCGCTCCTCTGGTTGCCCAACGTCACGCTCTTTGTCGAAGGGTTCCTGCTGATCGTCCTCATCCCGGTCCTCATCGGGATTGGAGTGACCACGCCCCTTTCCACCGCCCTCGGCGGCCGGTTCGAGACGCACCGCTCGGCGTTTCTAGCGCTCACGGTCCTTGTCGTCCAAGTTCCCCTCGCCCTCGTCTGGCGAGGTGCCTGGCAGGTCTGGCCGACGGCGGTCCCGAGCCTGGCCTTCCTCACGGTGTTCCTGGTCGGGCCCGCCTTCTGGTTCCGCCATATCGCCCTGTACGGGGTCTCGCGGGCGAGCCACACCCGGATGTTACCGGTCTCGTTGCTGCCGCCTGTGCTCTACCTGGCTGCATTCTTCGTCCTCATCCGACCCAGCTGGCAGGTCCAGCTAGCCGCGCCGGCGATCCTCCTCATCGCGTTCGTGTGCGCCCTGGCGCTTCTGCGGGCCGCGGATCGTCCTCTCCAACGTGAGTTCCAGATGTCGGGCGTTTCCCTCATCCGCCCTCTGCTGGACCATGTGAGCTCGCGGGATGCCGGCGCGACCCATGCGCTCGAGGCGTTCTTCCTGAAGTCCGCGATCCCGGCCGACCTCAAGGTGAGCCTGTTCGCCTTCGTCCGGAACGGCCGAACGTACGCCACCCTGGCGTTGCCGACCGTCCATCCCGGACCCTTCGCCGCTCTCGGGTCGAGCGACCTGCCGCGAAAGATCTCCGAGTCCCTGGGACCCCAGGCCGGCTTGGTCCTCGTGCCTCACACGCCCTCGGACCACGACCTCGACCTTCCCTCCGGCGCCGAGGTGGACCGGGTGGGCGTGGCCAGCCGCGAGCTGTTGGAATCGCTCTCCGCGCCCCTGCCGAACCGCGGGAGCCCCCTCGTCTCTCCGTATCCCGGAAGCCTCGCCCGAGGCCAGCTCCTCGGGGACGTGGTGCTCGTGACGGTATCGCAGGCTCCCGCACCGACCGACGATATCGCCTTCTCCGTCGCCGACCGCATCACGCGCGAGGTCGCCAACCAGGGGGGTCCCCGGCTCGTCCTCGTGGACGCGCACAACTCCTACATCGAAGGGCTCGGCGACATCCTCTACGGAACGCCGACCGCAGAGAAGCTCGGGGCGGACGTGAAGGCGGCGATCGCGAGCGCCCTCGCGGCTGCTCAGGACGGGCCGGTCGAGGTCGGTGTCGCCTCCCGGTCGGGCTATTCGATCGGGGAGGACGGGATCGGGCCCCAAGGGCTTCGCGCCTTGGTCGTCCGCGTGGGCGGCCGGACCTCCGGGTATCTTCTCATCGATGGGAACAACCTCCTGGTAGGTCAACGGGACCCGATCGTGCGGGCCCTCGAGAAGGTCGTCGACGTCGCCGAGGTCCTTACGACCGACAACCACGTCGTCCACGAGGTCGATGGCGGGATCAACCCGGTCGGAGAGCGCTACCCGCTCGAACTGCTCGTGCGGGACGCGGCCGCGGTCATGACCGCTGCCCGCGCGGAGCTCGCTCCGGTCGAGATCCGCTTCGGCACGAAGGTCGTGCCGGGGGTCAAGGTCCTCGGGCCCAACCTCGCCGCGCGGCTCTTGACCTCGCTCGGGGACACCCTCTCGATGTTCACGAATATGTTCCCGGCGACCCTCCTCCTTTTACTGACGAGTTCGCTCGTGGTGACGTTCGCCCTTCAGTAGGTGCGCATGGCCTCACGCACTCGTAACCGACCGATCGAGGAAGCCGCCGCCGCCCTCGGCAATGAGGAGCCGCTGCGCCTCCTGACCCAGCTGGTCGCGATCGCCCCCACGAACCTCGAGGACCCGGGGCACGGCCGATGGGAGAAGCCGAACTACCTGCGCGCGTCCGAGGCGATCGTCCGCGCGGCCCGTTCCGCCGGATTGGCGACCCGCGTCTACGACCCGGTCGTCGCGGGGGACGTGGACGGCGACTGGCACGGGATCGCGCGCCCGAACGTGATCGTCGACCTGGACGTGGGGGCCCGCGAGACGGTCCTCGTACTCGCCCACTACGACGTGGTGCCGGTCCCCACCGAACAGCGCGCCCGCTGGAAGAGTCCGCCGCACACGCTGACGTACCGTCACGACGGTCGACTGTACGGACGCGGCTCCAACGACGACCTGGGCAGTGGGGTGGTCGCCTCGCTCACGGCGATGCGAAACCTGGTGGACGCCAAGGACCTGGTACGGAACGTGCGCCTGCTCGCCTGCTGCGACGAGGAGACCGGAGGGGAGGGCGGGATCGAGGCGATCAAAGCCCACGACGAGCGACTCGCACCGAACGACCCCGACCGTGTGCTCCGGGCCGAAGTGGCGCTGATCCCGGACGGAAGCCCGGAGACCACGGCCGGCTCGAGCGGGGTCGCCTTCCTCGAAGCCTCGTTCGATCGTCCCGTGTCCCTCACCGAGATCCTTGCCTATGGCCGGAAGCTGGTAGAGCTCCACGAGCTCGCCCGTGCCTGGAAGTCCGTCTACCTTTCTCCTGACTGGCCGGACCGCAACGCCCCGGAGCCGGTGATCACCGGCCGGGCCTCCGTGACGCAGTTCGACCTGACCGAAGCGAAGCTCCCCCCGGAGAAGGTCGGCGTGCTCGCCGCGCACGCCGAAACGGATGCGGCGAACCAGGTCGCCCGCGTCGTCACGCTCCTCTTTGGCGGTCCTACCCCGGACCTGAACGCGCTTCGAGGTATCCTAGCGCCTCTGCTTCCGAAGCCGTTCCGCATCGTCGAGGCGGGGCCGAGCGCCCTTTCCGTGCCTCCGGGGACGCGGGCGCTTCAGGTCGTGGGGGAGGCGACCCACGGGGGCTACCCCCACCGGGGCCACAACCCAGTGCCCGCGGCGCTCGACCTCCTTCGGGTCGGATGCGAGGGCGGGATGATCGCCGGCGAGGCGGTCGGGGTCGCGACCTTCACGGTCGACCTCCGCCTCATCCCGGAGATGGAGCTCGCCGATGGGCTCCGGGAAACGCTGAACGACCTGGCCCAGTGGTCCGCTCGGTACTCTCCGCACGCCCGCGTCGTGGCGCCCCCGGCCCGCTGCCGATCGGGCTACGCCCTCCCGGTCGACCATCCGATGGTGCTCCGGTTCGAGCGGATCCTGCGGGGAACGCTGGGAGTCGAGGGCGTCCGGGGCGAATACGGAGGGACCGACGCGAGCGCTCTCCGCGGGCTCACAACGCCGGGGGGCCAGCCGCTGCCGGCGATCGTCTTCGGCAGCATGGACCCCGAGTCCCACATCCACGACGCGGAGGAGAGCGCGGACCCCCGGATGATCGCGGCCGTCGCGAAGACGATCGAACGATTCGTCCGGGAGCCCTAGCGGAGCCGACCGGTGCTTCCGCAGATCTGGGCGAGCGCTCTCGCGGTCCTCTGGCTTCTGCTTCCCTCGTACGCCGCGAACGCCATCGCCACCCTGCCCCGGGGCCGGGGTCCCCCCCTCGACTTCGGCCGGGAGTGGAAGCGGGACGGCCGCCGGGTCTTCGGGCCGTCGAAGACCTGGTCGGGCTTCCTCGTCGCCGGGTTCTTCGCGATGCCGATCTGTTGCCTCGAGGCCTGGCTGATCCTCCTCGCCCCACCGAACCTGCAGGTCGTACCGGTGCTGGCCCCCACCGTGGTCGCGGCGATACCGCTCGCCGCGATCCTGACCTTCGGGGCGATGACCGGGGACGCGCTCGGTTCGTTCGTCAAGCGGCGTCTCGGCCGCGAGAGCGGAGCTCGGACGATCCTTTTGGACCAGCTCCCGTTCGTCCTGGTACCGATCGCCCTCGGATTCGTCTTCTATCCTTCCCTCTTCGCCTCGGTCTTTGGCCACTGGGAAGCGGTCTTATGGCTTCTCGTGTACACGCTGGGGCTACACGTGGCCTTCAACTGGATCGGGTTCAAAGTGGGCCTGAAGAGGGTGCCTTGGTAATGACCGCACACGACGACTCGGCCGGCGAGCGGACCACGATCGTGAACCTGCTGCTCGATGCGGGCGCCGTCCGGTTCGGGGATTTCACGCTCACCTCCGGCGAGAAGAGCGACGTGTACATCGACGTCAAGCGGGCGTGGACCGACCCAGCGCGCCTCGGCGTCCTCGCGGCGGCGCTCGCCCGTCGGGTCGGAACGACCGACCGCCTCGGAGGGATGGAGCTCGGAGCGGTACCGCTCGTCGTCGCGCTGGCGTTACGGACGGGCCACCCGTACATCGTGCTCCGAAAGGCGGCGAAGGAGCACGGGACCCGCCAAGCGTTCGAAGGGGAGATCCCGGCGGGCGCCAGAGTGCTGCTGATCGAGGACGTCTCGACCACCGGCGGGAGCTCGCTCCGCTCGGTCGAGATCATCCGGGGCGCCGGCGGGCTAGTGGACCGGGCGCTCGTGGTCGTCGACCGCGAGAGCGGGGCCCGCGAGCGGCTCGGCGCCGTCGGCGTACATCTCGAACCCCTCGTAACGCTCTCCGAGCTGAGGGGAGCCCGTCGGTGAGCGGCACCCTGGCCCCGGACGCCACGGTCCGGTTCGACGACCCGGCGGAAGCGAGCAGCATCTACGCGAAGGGGTTCTTCGGGACCCTCACGCCGGACGGCGGCCTCACTCTCGACCGCTACGAGGCGGTCTACCTGCGGGAGATGGACCGCGCCGTGATCGTCACCCCTCACGGGAACCCGGTCGCCTGGCCCGCGATCTTCCGTCGGGCCGTGAAGGCGGACCCCGGCTTCTCCGCTCGATACCTCGTCTACCGTGACCTTCGCCAGCGCGGGTACGTCGTGCGGGCCAGCCCTCCGCCGGTCGCGTTCGCGGTCCTACCGCGCGGGGGCACGCTGCACAAGACGCCGTCTCGGTTCTGGGTAGAGGCGATGAGCGAGCGCGTCCCGTTCGACCTCGCTCGCCTCTTCGAGCTCGCCGAGCGGGCCCAGAGCGCGAAGAAGGTCCTCCTGCTCGGACTGGTCGACGAGGAGTCGGACCTCACGTACTACCGGGTCCGCCGTCCCGCCCCCACGGGAGCGCTCCCTCCCCGTCCGCTGGCCGAGCCGACCGAAGGGTGGCTCTCGGAGGACCGGGTGACCGTTCACGATCCGACCGCCGTCGCGGAGCTGGGACGAGAGCTCGCCTACGGGAGCCACGTCGGCGACCGGCTCGAGCTGAGCCTGCTCGAAGCGGCATACCTCGTCGCCTCCGGTCAGCTTCGGCTCAAGGACGCGAAGAGCGGCCGTGCCCTCCCCCTGGAGAAATTGGAGCAGAGGGCCCGCCGGCTCGACCCGCGGTTCTTCGAACGCCTCGCCGCGTACCGGGACCTCCGGGGCCGTCATCTGGTCGTCAAGACGGGGTTCAAGTACGGCGCGCATTTTCGCGCGTATCCGCGGAACCCCTCGAACGCGCACGCTCGCTACCTGATCCAAGCGGTCCCGTTCGACCATGTTACGGCCTGGCCCGAGGTGGCCGGAGGCGTTCGGGTCGCCCAGGGCGTGCGGAAGGAGTTCCTGGTCGCGTCGGTCACGCCGGACTCGAAGGTCCGCTTCCTTTCGCTCGAGCGGATCCGGCCTTAGTTCGTGCCGGGAACGCTCAATGGGTCCGTTCGTATTCCGACCGTACCGGGCCCCGAGCCGGGATCCAGCGAACGTCCGCCGGATAGACCCACGGGCCATCCCCCGCCTCGGTAGTTCTCCAACCAATCAGTCAGGAGAAACTCACCCCTGGATTCCGAACATGTTCGGGACCCGAATTCGTTCGGAGCGTGCTTATCGAAATCGGGGACCTCCCATGGTCGAGGTTGCCAACCATGGCAGAACAAGAAGCGACACTTCCCACATGGGCTCGAGCATTGGCCATCGTCGTCGGAGTGATTTCGATCATATGCGCGATCATCGTGGTGCTGTTCCCCGGCATTGCGATCTTGACACTCGTGCTGATTCTGAGTGTCGCGTTGATGTTCATCGGTATCGACCGACTCGCCGCCGGGATCTCGGGGCACCCGTACCGGTATGTGACGATGGTCCCCATCCGACCGATGGACGCGACGGAAACTACCTCGAGCCCCGTGCGGTCGGCTCCCTAACCCGCCGTCTCGCGGTACCGAAACCGTCCGCAGGGAACCCATTCCGATGACGGAACGAGGATCGATCCGGTCCCTTGGGCGCCCTCCCCGCGAGTCCGCCCAAGGCCGAACCGGTGGACCGGAGAGGCGGCATCGATGAGCGGTCCGTTCTCCTCCTACCGGAACGGCTACACGGTCGGTCCTCCGCTCCGCGGTTCCGGCGAGGAGGGCACATCGCCCACCGAGCTGGCCCACCTGACGATCGCCTTCCTCGTCCTCACTTTCGATTTTGTGCTGTTGTACGGGGGGCTCGTGGTCTACGATGTTCCCACGGAACTCTTCCTGATCGGCGTCGCCGCGGCCGCCGCCCTGACGGGATTCGTGGCCCACGAGATGGCGCACAAGGTATCGGCCCAGCGACGCGGGTACTGGGCCGAGTTCCGTCTGTCCGTCCTCGGACTCGTCTTCTCGGTCATCACGGCCGCATTCGGTTTCCTGTTCGCGGCGCCCGGCGCCACGATGATCGGGGGGGATGCGGACTCGGACGACATGGGACGGATCGCCTTCGCCGGACCCGCTACGAACTTCGTCTTTGCGATCGTCTTCCTCGGAGGGGCGTTCGTCGCCGGAGCCTTCTCCGCAGGGGCGCTCCTCTCGTTCATCCTGCTGTTCCTGGCATACATCAACTCCTGGTTCGCGGCGTTCAACATGATCCCGTTGGGCCCGCTCGACGGCGCCAAGGTGTACCGCTGGAGCGGCGCGGTCTGGATCGCCGGCTTCCTCGCGTTCGCCGCGCTGGCGGGGGTCCTGTTCTACTTCTTCGCTTACGCACCCCTGCCTGCCCTCTGAAGGAGCAAGGGCCTCCTCCACCTTGAGGAGGTCGCGGGGGCCGCGCGACGTTTTCGGCCCCGGTCCTCCCCCAGCCTACGGGCCTTCCCCCGGCGTCTTCGAACCGGCGCGGGATCGAGCAGGCCGCATCCCGGGAAATCCCGATTCCAGCAACCCTCGCAGGAGCTCAGCGTGTTTTCGTTCGTCGGCTTCCATGCTGGCGATCAGGAGGGCCATCGTGCCGCCGAGGTGCCGGACCATCTGAGTGTCCGCTTGGGCCTCCGCTTGCCGTTCCCCTTCGATGAGGGCTCCCACCTCTTCCAGCGTTACGCCCGATGCGTGGGCGGCCGAGATCCCCCGGTCCAGATAGGGGGCGAGCGAGGCGACGATCTCGGCGTGACGCAGGCTGTCGGAGGCGATCTGACGGAAGATCGCCCGGGTCAGCTCGTCTCTCGCCTTCTGAGCGAGGTTCATGCACTGGGTGACGGCCGCCTGTTCGACGCGGACGCGCTGGCGGATCCACTTCGTGAGCGCTCGGGTCTGGTCGATGCCGCCCCCGGTCGAGCGTGAAGCACGGCGGGCACCGCGCCCGGCCGAGGGGCCTTCGAGCTCGGCGAGAGCACCGGCACCTTCGAGAAGGATCCGGGTCGTCTCGGCCCCCGTGGGTGAGGCCTGGGTCAATCGTGCCGCGACCTCGCGGGCGACCGCCCGCGCGGGTTCGTTTGACGCGTAGCGGGTGAACTGGCGGGAAAGTCGCTTCCCCGAAAGGTACTGCGAGACCGCCGAGGGGGCCAGTCCGAGCATCTCCGCTGCCTGTCGGGAAGGGATCCCAAGGCCTTCCACGAGCTCGCGCGCCGCCAACGCCTGCAGGAGCTGGACCCACGATGCCGGAGACACGTGGCTCGAAGTCATCGATCGTCCCCTCGCTGAGTCCGCCATCCCCCGGTCGAGGGGCGGGCGGTCTACGACAGGGGCGCAGATAGATTCTCCGCCGCGGCAGGGAGGGTGGACCGGGTCCGCGCGGGTCACGGCGGGCTCAGAAGTCACAGTGTGAAGTTTCGGGGTGAAGTTTCACGAACGGGGGAGTTAAGTAACCACTGGCCGTCGAAATCCCTCGGGACGGTTCCGCCGTCGGCGGGGCAGTGCCATGACGGGTACCGGGGGGACGACCGCGCTGGGGAGCGTGACGGCTCCGGCCGTTCGCTACCCGCGGGTCCGCACCGTCCGACGGTGGTTCCACGGATGGGGCCCCGCGTGGCTCGTCATGATCGCCGATGTCGACGCGGCGAGCATCCTCACCGGCCTCGAATCGGGCGTGGCGTACCGGTACGACCTCCTCTGGTTCCTTCTGGTCCTCATCATCCCCCTCTTCTTCATCCAGGAGGCCGCCGGCCGCATCGGTGCCGTCACTCATCGCGGGCTGGGCACGCTCGTCCGCGAGACCCGGTCGCCTACCTTCAGCTTGGGCCTGGCGCTCCCCGTGGCGCTCGCCGACATCGCGAGCTATGTGGCGGAGTATGCGGCGATCGCGATCGGCCTCGGCATCTTCGGCGTGCCGATCTATGTCTCCCTTCCGACGGCCTTCCTCGTCCACATCGGCTTGGTCGCCCGTGGGCGGTGGGTCTGGCTCGAGCGGGTGCTCCTCGGGATCTCGGCCGTCTTCATCGTCACCGTCGCCACCGCGCTGCTGATGAGGGGCGTCGTATCGAACGGCTCGGTCGTCGTCGCTGGGAACCCCTCCTTCGGGTTCCTGCTCGCCGCCAACGCCGGGGCCGTGGTCATGCCGTTCATGCTGTACTACCAGTCCTCCGCCACCGCGGAGAAGCCCGACGCGACCGTGAGGGGTGTTCGTCTCGGCACCCTGGTGGGAGCCATCGTCAGTGAGCTGCTCATGGTCGCGTTCCTGATGCTCGGTGCCGGCCTACCGCGGGGAACCGACCTCTTTACGTCCAGCGGGATCGCGTCGGCACTCGCGACCGTGGGAGGATGGCTCCTCCCCTACGCCTTCGCCGTCGGCCTGGTCGCCGCGGCGTTCCTCGCGCTGGTCATCATCTCCCTCGGGAGCGCCTGGGGACTCGTGGAGGCCCTAGGGATACCCCGGGGACGGGCGTTCTGGGTCTACACGCTCGAGAGCGTTCCCGCCGTGATCGTTCCGTTCCTGTTCCCCCATCCCCTGGGGCTCGTGCTCGACCTGATGGTACTGCTCGTGTTCCTGCTGATCGGACCGGGGATCCTGGTCGGCGTGATCGCCTCCGATCGGAAGCTCCTGGGGGATCAGGCGTCGCGGGGTCTCTGGCGTTTCGCTTACTGGGCGAGCCTTGCGGCGGTCGTGACGTGCGGGGTCGTCGCGGTGGTATGAGGTCGCTTCCGTGCGGTCCGATCGCGGATCGTGCGGCTGATCCGGGGCACAAACCTCCGACGACGGGCGCAAATCGAAGGGTCACGCCGGTGCCGACCCGGATCGCGCGATCGCCTCGAGCCAGTGTCGGAGCGACGTCGGCCTCGGGTCGCGCTCGAGCTGCTCCTCGAGGGCCGTCCCGATGACGACCCCATCGGCCCCGGTCGCGAGGGCCCGGGTCGCGCTGGCCCGATCGCGGACCCCGAACCCGATGAGCACCGGGAGCCGGGGAGCGCCCCGGTGGGCCTCACGCACCAACGGGGCCAGGTCGACCGGCCCGTGTTCGCGCGCGGCTCCGGTCGTACCGTAGCGCGAGACGAGGTAGAAGAAGCCCCGAGAAGCGCGGGCGATCGAGCGGATGCGGTCGGCGGACGCCCCCGGCGCGGCGAGGAGGACGAGCGAGAGACCCGAACGCCGTGCGGCGCGGCGCCAGGGGACCGACTCCTCGAGCGAGAGGTCCGGCACGATGAGACCGGAGACCCCCGCGGCGACGAGCTCCCCCATCCCTCGCTCGAGGCCGCGACGGAGCACCGGGTTCGCATACGTCATCACGGCCGTGGGAACGATGCGGCTTGTGATCCGAGCCGCTCGCAGTAGGTCGTTCCAGGTCGTCCCGTGCCGCAGGGCCGCGTTGGCGGCAGCCTCGAGGACAGGTCCGTCGGCGATCGGGTCGGAGAACGGGAACCCCAGCTCGAGCGCATGCGCTCCCGCCTCTTTCAGGGCGGTCACGGTGGGGCCGAGCCTGGAGAACCGGGCCCGGTCGACCATGAGGTACGGGACGACGATCTTCTCCCCCCGCCCTCGGGCGGCGCGGAGTGCGCTAGCGAGCTTCAGCGAGTACCACCCCGAGGTCCTTGTCTCCGCGCCCGGAGAGCGTCACCACGACGTGCTCGTTCTTCGGACGTCGCCGGGCTTCGCGCACCGCCGCGTAGACGGCATGCGCGGGTTCGAGGGCCGGTAGGATCCCTTCGTCCTGGGCGAGCCAGTGGAATGCGCGCAGCGCCTCCTCGTCGTGGACCGCGATGTATCGGGCTCGTCCCGAGTCGTGGAGCCAGGCGTGCTCGGGCCCGACCCCCGCGTAATCCAGGCCGGCCGAGACGCTCTCCGTGTCCGAGACCTGGCCATCGCGGTCCTGGAGAACGTAGGAGAACGACCCGTGCAGCACCCCGGGCCGGCCGTAGGCGAGCGAGGCGGCCCCCTTCGAGCCCCGGCGCCCGCCCGCCTCCACCCCGAGAAGCTCGACCTCAGTTCGCAGGAACGGGTGGAACGTCCCGATCGCGTTCGAGCCTCCCCCCACGCACGCGACCAGGAGGTCGGGGAGGCGGCCGAAGGACGACACCGACTGACGCCGGATTTCCCGCCCGATGACGCTCTGGAAGTCGGCGACGATCGACGGGAAAGGGTGGGGGCCGACGGCGGAGCCGAGCAAGTAGTGGGTTGTTCGAACGTTCGCGATCCAGTCCCGCAGGGCAGCGTTGATCGCATCCTTGAGCGTGCGGCTTCCCGAGGTCACCGGGATCACCTTGGCCCCGAGGAGGCGCATCCGCTCGACGTTCGGTTTCTGGCGTTCGATGTCGACCGCACCCATGTAGACCTCGGTGCGGAGGCCGAGCGCTGCGCCAATCATCGCCGTCGCGACCCCGTGCTGGCCGGCACCGGTCTCGGCGATCAGCCGGGGTTTGCCCATCCGGACCGCGAGAAGTCCTTGGCCGAGCGCATTGTTGAACTTGTGCGCGCCCCCGTGCATCAGGTCCTCGCGCTTCAGCCAGACCTCCGCCCCGCCGGCGCGGCGGGTAAGGTTGCGGGCGAAGTAGAGGGGGGTGGGACGGCCGCCGAGGGTCTTGGACAGGCGCGTAAGCTCCTGACGGAACGCGGGGTCGCGCCGAGCCTCGCGCCAGGTGCGGTCGAGCTCTTCCAGGGCCGGGACCAGGGTCTCGGGAACGAACGCGCCGCCGTACGGTCCGTAGCGCCTAGGCATGCCCGTGCTCGAACTCCTCGACCGCGCAGACGAACGCGCGCATCTTCTCGGGGTCCTTGACCCCGGGGGCGCTCTCGATTCCCGAGGAGACGTCGACCCCCCAGGGCCGGACGGTTGCGAGCGCCTCGGCGACGTTCTCGGGCGTGAGTCCGCCCGCCAAGAGGAACTTTCGTCCGGGGTGCGCGTCCACGATCCGGGCGCAGACCTCCCAATCCGGCCGCACCCCGCTACCCCCCGGCAGCGGCTGGCCGGCCGAGTCGAGGTGGACCCTCGGATAGTCTTCCGCGGCCGGGATCGCCGGGTCCGGAGCCCCGGCAGCCGACACGGGGACGGGTACGGAGGGAACGAGGTGGTGCACCTCGAGGAAATCGAGACCGGACGGGACCTCGCCATAGACCTGGACCCTGTCCACTCCGACCTCGTCGAACAACCGGTGGATGAGGGCCGTGGAAGGTTGAACCACCACGGCCCACGCCTCGGCCTCTCCCGGAACGAGCTCGACCAGCTCGGCCGCCCGTTCCACGGTGAGGGTCCTCGAGGAGCCCGGCACATCGATCACGAACCCCGCGGCCCCGCCGGCCGGGACTTCCTTGACGTGCGTTGGGTCGGAGAGCCCACAGAATTTGACGAAGGTCGTCATCGTACCCCTCCCGTCGCGGGACGGCGGATCGATTGGAGGAACGAAGGGAGGTCGGTAGACCGGGCCGCGGCGGTCCCGACCAGGATCCCGTCGACCCCGCGCGTCCAGAATCGCGCGGCGTCCGCCGGTGTCTCGATCCCGCTGAGCCCGAGGAGCGGTCGCCGTCCGGCGACACGCGCCGCTTCCAGGGTCGCTTCGGCCGTCCGTCGGTCGATCGCGAGCGAGTCGAGGTCACGGACGTTCACGCCATACATGTCTGCCTCCACTCCGCTGGTCGCACTTAATTCTGACCTCGCGTGCCACTCGAGGAGTACTTCGAGCCCCCGGTCGTGCGCCTGACGCGACAGCTCGCGCATCGGCACCGAGAGATAGCCTTCGGTCTCCAGGCGGGCAATGAGGAGGACCGCGCTTGCGCCGGCGCGCGAGGCCGCGTCGAGCTGTCGGGGGTCGAGGACGAACTCTTTGAACAGGACCGGTCGGTCGGTCGAACGGACGAGTTCGGCCACATCGGAGGGTGCACCGCGGAATCGGGGCCGGGCCGCGAGGCAGGAGTAACCGCTGACGCCCACCGCGTCGACCGCGCGGACGAAGTCTCGCACCGACCGGGCGGGGAGCTCCGGATCCGGTTGGCCGGGGGAGACCCGTTTGTACTCCACGAGCAGAGCACCGCGTCCCGAATCGCGTTCCACCGCATCGCGCAGGCTGGGACGCCCTGCGGTGGGTTCAACCGGAAGCCCGTGAAAGTACTCGGGATCCCGGAGGGACTCCTTCGTCTCCCGGACGATCTCTTCGAGGAACCCCATGCGGTTCAACCCTCCCGTATCGGCGGGAACCGAGCGGCCAGTTCCCTCAGTTGTCCCAGGGACCGCTCGGCCCTCCCGCTGTCCAGTGCTTCGCGAGCCTGGTCTACCCCCGCTCCGAACGACGAGGCATGCCCGACCACCCACAGCGCGGCACCGGCCGTGAGCAGCACGGAGCCACGACGCGCGCCGCCACCGCCCGCGAGGATTCGCTCGGCTTCCTCGGCGGCGATCCTCGGGGGCAGGGAATCCCAGTTCCCCCGCCGGTCCTCCACTGGGAGGTACTGCTCTGGCCGAACGTGCCAGCGCCGGCGGTGCCCGGGAGACCAGACGATCGCGGTGGTCGTATCGCGGGGTGAGAACTCGTCACAGCCTTCTCGCGAGGTCATCGCAAGGCCTCGCCGGACGCCGAGCCGGGGAAGTGCAGCAGCGACCCGTTCGGCGGTCCCCTCGTTCGGAACGCCGACCACCTGGTACGGCACTCGAGCCGGGTTCGATAACGGACCGAGCTGATTGAAGAGCGTGGGGATCCCGACGAGCTTTCGTGCGTTCGCCACGGCCCGCGTCGCGGGGTGGAACAGAGGGGCGTGGAGGAAGGCCACGTGGAACCGACGGTAGGAGGTCCGCGCGAAATCGGGTCGCGAGGTCACGGGCAGGCCGAGCGCTTCGAGAAGGTCGCTCGACCCGCAGAGCCCTCGGGAGCTTCGATTCCCATGTTTGACGACCGGGACTCCCGCCGCCGCCACCACGAAGGCACTCACGGTCGAGACGTTGAAGGACGGCCGCGGCGCCCCTCCCGAGCCGCAGAGGTCAATGGGGCGGTCGGACGACGGGATGGGGAATCGTCGCGCCCGCCGGCGCATCTCGAGGGCGAACGCGGCGAGCTCCGGTGCTTCCACGGGGCGGACCGCGAGAGCGACCAGGACCGCCACCCGCTCCGCTTCCTGGGAGGAAGGTGCGAGGAGCACCTCGAGCGTGGTCCGCACCTCGGCCGCGGTCAGCGGAGCCGGGTCGAGGAGGCGCGCGAGCGTCGGGGCGATCATCGACGGACCCCGACGAGGTAGTTGCGGAGGATCCTCGGTCCTTCGTGGGTCAGGTACGACTCCGGATGGAACTGGACCGACTCGACCGGTCGTTCGCGATGCCGCAAGCCCATCACGAGCCCGTCGGTGCCGAGGGCGGATACTTCGAGCGCCGGGGGGACCGACGAGGGCCGGACGACCAGCGAGTGGTAACGGGCCGCCGCCAAGGGGGATGGGACCCCTTGGAAGATACCACGCCCGTCGTGCACGAGCTCGGAGAGCTCGCCGTGAACCGGAGCCGGGGCGTGCACCACCGTGGCACCGTAGTGCTCGGCGATCAGCTGGTGACCGAGACACACTCCGAGGAAGGGCCGTTCTCGGTCCCACCGGGTGAGGAGGGCTCGCGCCAAGCCCGTCACGCGCCGGTCGCTGGGGTGTCCCGGTCCGGGCGAAAGGACGACCCCGTCCGGGTCGTATTGCAGAGCCTCCTTCTCGGGTACGGTCGCGCGCAGACAGCGGACCTGGGCTCCGTCGGCCGCGAGGGCCTGTTCGATGTTGTGGACGAAGGAGTCCTCGTGATCGATGAGCAGGATCTTCACCGGTCGTCTCCTACGAGCTTTCCCTCGATCTGCGCGAGCTTCGCGAGCGTCTCGAGATACTCGCGGGACGGAACCGAGCGATAGACGATCCCGGCGCCCGCGGCCGTGTAGAGCCGGTCGCCCGAGGCGAAGGCCGTCCGGATGGCCAGGGCCCAGTCGGCCCGTCCTCCCGGCCGGAGGAGCCCGACCGCGCCCGCGTACGGACCTCGCCAGGTCCCTTCGTTCCGTCGCAGAAGCTCGATCGCCCGGATCTTCGGCGCACCGCTGACCGTTCCCGCCGGGAACGTCGCTCCCAACGCCTGCCACGCGCCGATGCCCGGTCGAAGCCGGGCCGTCACTCGGCTCACCAGATGGTCGAGACGGGCGTAGCGAACGCGGCGCTCCTTTTCGAGAAGACGGACCGAGCCGGGCCGGGCCACCCCTCCCAGGTCGTTCCGGGCGAGGTCGACGAGCATCCGATGCTCGGCGAGCTCCTTTGGGTCGACCTCGAGAGGGAGGCGTCCCTCGGCTTCCGCACCAGGCCAGATCGTCCCCGCGATCGGATTGACATACGCGCTCGCTCCGTCGACCTCCACGACCGACTCGGGCGTCGCGCCCACGAGCTCCCGGTCGCCGAAGCGGAGATAGAAGAAGAACGCGTAGCGCTCGGAAGCGCGGAGCCGTCCGGCGCGTTCGAGCAGGTCCTTCGGACGGGACCACGCACGGCGGTGCGCCAGCACGACCTGGTACGCCTCCCCGTCCCGGATTTCCCGCCGGAGGCTTCGGACGCCTCTCTCGAACGCGGACCTCGTCATCGAATCCTCCCGGGGGCGGCTCGGGGTGACCGTCGATCCGGGGACGACCCGCCGTGCCGGCACGGGGCGCACCTCTGTCTTGGTCACCACGGCGAACTCCCCCAGGGGGAACGGAGCGCCGCTGGCGAAGGAATGCAGAGCCGGCTCGAACAGCCCAACGCTGTCGAAGCCGGCATATCCGACGATGGCACGTCGGCGGTCCCCCTGCAGGAAGCGGTCGCTCGTCCGAGCAAGGTCGCCGACCTCGGTCGAGGGGTCCAAGGTCCGGACCTCGTCGGCATGCGTGAACGAGACCGCCACTCCGGAGCCGCGGGACCGGTCCGAGCTCCTTTCGAAGTACCCCGCGACCTCGGCTCCCGCCGCCCGTTCGGCGAACGTCACCCAGGGATCGGTCATCGCTCCCCGTCCGTGACGAGGACGTAGTGGAGTGCCCGCAGGACCTCCGGACCACGTCGTTCGGGGACGGCGACCGAAAGGGACCTCGGAGTCGCGCTGAACCCTTCCGCGCCGAACACCGCTGCCGGAGGCATCCGGCACAGGTCGTCCAGGATCCCGTCCCCGATAGCAATGACCAGCGTCACGGGATACGGGCCTTCGACCATCGCCGCGGCCTCCCGGGTGACCGGCGCGAGCGCGCGGATCGCGCTCACGACCTGGGTGGGGTCGAGCACGAGGCAGAGCAAAGCCGAGGAAGTGTAGAGCTGGACCAGATTGACCCCCGCGGCCGCGAGCCGGTGAGAGACCTCGGCCACGATCCCGGGACGCTGACGGCCTCCCGGGACCCGCAATCGGAGGAGCCGGAGCGGACGGAGCATCGTAAGGGCCCGGTTCCGGCGCCCCGCGAGCGCCGGCGCGATGGTCGTCACCACCGAGGGGTCGTCGAGCGACCGGACCCGCAGCACCATCCCCTGAGCGCGCGCCGGTTCGATGGTGAGCGGATGGAGGACCCGGGCGCCGAACTGGGCGAGTTCCTCCGCCTCCTCGTAGGAAAGCTCGGGGATCGGGCGCGCCTCGGGGACCTCCCGAGGGTCGGCCGAAAGGACCGCGACGTGGCGCTTGACGAGCTCTACCCTCGAGGCTCCGATCAGGGCCCCGATCGCCGCAGCCGCGTAGTCGGAACCTCCGCGTCCCAGCGTCGCCACCCTACCCTCCAGACTGCGTCCGAAGTAGCCGGTGACGACCGGGAGGTCGCCGCGGGCGAGGATGCGACCGAGACCACGGCGCACGGCGGTGCGGGAACGGTCGAAGAGGATGCAGGAAGCCCCGTACGTGTTGTCGGTGATCAGGCCGAGATGGTCGGCCTCGACCGGTACCGCGGGGATCCCTCGTTGGCGCAACTGGTCGGCGAGCCAGTGCACCGCGAGCCGCTCACCCTGGCTCAGCACCCGGTCCGCGAGCGCGGGGTCGTGTCCGGACGACCTCTCTACCTGGCCGAGGAGCAGCCGCAGGCGGGCCAGCACGCGTTGCCCCGCCTCGGGGAGGTCGGGATGCTGTCGCCGGACCTCTTCCAGCACGCGTCGGTGAACCGCGACCGACCGAGGATGCGCCAGGGCCTCCATCAGGAGGTCCGTCACGCCCTCGCGAGCCGACGCGACCAGGACGAGAGGCGCGCCTTCCTTCTGGACGTTCTCGACGTCCTGGGCGAGCTTCTCTACGTCCGCGAGAGAGGCTCCCCCGAACTTCAGGACGATCGGAGCTCGGGAGCGGGTCACGGGGATCATCGCCTTCCCGGAGGGATCGCGCCCTTCGCAAGCGCGAGCTCCGCATTGAGGACCGAGCCCCCGGCCCCCCCTCGCACGGCGTTGTGTGAGAGGACGAAGAACCGGAGGTACGGAGCTTGCCAGCGTACCCGGCCGACCACGGTCGCCATGCCGCGAGCGCGGGCCGGGCTGCCCGCCCACCGGTCGCGCAGGGGTTGAGGCCGGTCCGGCTCGGCCCGCAACTCGACTGTCGGATGAGGCGCCGTCGGAAGGTCGAGGTCCGCGAGCGGGTCGAAGGAGGTCCACGCCTCCTCGATCTCCCGGGTCTTCGGCCGCAAGGTGGTCTCGACCGTCACCGCCTCCAGGTGACCCTCCCGGGTAGCGACCCGGGCGCAGTGAGCGAGCACCGTGGGCATCCAGGGGGCGATCCGCGAGCCCCGACGGGCGCCGAGGATGCGGGCGGTCTCCCGCTCCATCTTCTCCTCCTCTTCACGGATGAACGGCACGACGTTGTCGGCGATCGCCAGCGAAGGGACGCCCGGGTACCCGGCTCCGGAAAGCGACTGGTATGTCGTCACGTGGACGGCCCGGGGGCGCAGCAGCCCCACGATCGGAGCGAGCGCGAGAACGAGGCCGGTGGTCGAGCAGTTCGGATTGGTGACCAGGAGCCCGTTACCCCGAGCCCGCCCAGAGGCGAGGGCCAGGTGGTCGGCGTTCACCTCGGGAACCAGCAGCGGGACCGTGGCTTCCATGCGATGGTCCGAGGCGTTCGAAAAGACCGAGATCCCCCGTCGGACGAGCTCGGACTCGACCGGGCCCGCCGTTCCCGAAGGAAGGGCCGAGAAGACGACCCGCACCTTCGCTCGAGCGAGGCGCGCGGGCGTGACGGGCGTGAGCCGGACGCTCTCCAGGGCCGAGGGAGGCGCTTCGGCCAACTGCCAGACGTCGGCCAGCCTCCGGCCGGCGGAGCGTTCGCTCGCGCCGAGGATGGGCGGGTCGAACCAGGGATGGTCGGCGAGAAGTCGCGCGAAGTGCTGTCCGATGTATCCGCTCGCTCCCAGGATGGCGCACCGGAGGTTTCGGTCTTCGTTCATGGAATGAAATCCCCGCGAAGGGCCAGGTCCACGAGAGCGACCGCGGTCACCGATTCAAGGACCACCACGGCGCGCGGTACGATGCAGGGGTCGTGGCGACCGGTGATCGAAAGCGTCGCCTCCGAACGGTCCTCCAGGTTCACGGTGCGCTGCGGCCGAGCGATGGACGAGGTGGGTTTGACCGCGACCCGGAACACGACCGGCATCCCCGTGGCGAGACCTCCAAGGATGCCCCCGGCGTGGTTGGTCGCGGTCCGGACCTGTCCGTTCCGCCACACGAACGCGTCGTTATGGTCGCTCCCCCGCATCCGCGCGGCCGCGAAGCCCGCGCCGAACTCGATCGCCTTCACGGCCGGCACGGAGAACACGGCGTGCGCGATCGCGCTCTCGATAGAGTCAAAGAACGGCTCGCCGAGGCCGACCGGGAGCCCGTCCGCCCATACTTCAACGATCCCGCCGACGCGATCCCCTTCGCGGCGCGCGGTCGAGATGACCTCCTCCATGCGCCGCGCGGCCTCCGGGTCGGGGGTCCCGACCTCGTTCGCCCCGGCATTCTGACGGACCGTCGCGAGGCTCGCCGTCTCCGGGACCACGGCATCGACCGGACCGATCGAGCGGGTGAACGCCGCGACCTCGATCCCCCGGGTAGCCAGAAGCGAGCGGGCGATCGACCCGGCGATGACCAACCCGACCGTCATACGTCCGGAAAAGATCCCGCCGCCGGAGAGGTCGGCCTCGGGCCCGTAGCGTATGCGGGCAGGGTAGTCCGCATGCCCGGGGCGAGGGGTGAATCGCGTTCGGTCGTACGGCTCGCGGCGGACATCCTCGTTCGCCACGTGCGCGCGGAACACACTCCCGTCCGCGACGCCGTTCGTGACACCCGCATCGATCACGAGGTGGTCTTCTTCGTGACGCCGGGTCGCCAACCTTCGGCCGACCGGCCGTCGGCGGTCGAGGTCCGACTGGATCCGCCCTACGTCGATGCGAGAACCGAGGGGGATCCCCTCGATGGTGACGCCGACCTCCGGGCCGTGGCTCGACCCGAAGAGCGTGATCCGGAAGCTTTCGCCCCAGCTCATCACGGTCGTTCGACCCCCGCTGTAAGGCGACCCAGGGCGTCCCAGAACCCGGGGAATGACTTCCGCACGACGCTCGCATCCTCGACCGTGCAAGGACCCGCGCTGGCCAGCGCTCCCACGGCCGCGCTCATGACCATTCGGTGGTCGGCCTCCCCTCGTAGGATGAACGGTCGGAGAGGCCTCCGTCCCTCGATGACGAGACCCTGCTCCGACGAGGTGACCCGGGCGCCGAGCGCCCGGACGAGCTTGCGCGTTCCGGCGCGCCGGTCCGACTCCTTCGCCACGACGTGGGACGCGCCCCGGAGCTCGCTTCGTCCCGGTATCGCCGCGGCCAGGACCCCCGCGAGGGGGTAGAGGTCCGGCGCGTCGGTGAGGTCGACCCGGAACGGACGAAGCGGCCCGGCTTGAACGGTAGCTCCCGACAGGTTTCGCCGCACCTCGGCCCCGGCGGCCTCGAGCAGGTCCAGCACGACGAGGTCGGCCTGCGGCCATCGCATGGGAACCCCCTCCACCCGGACCGAGCCGCCGGAAAGGGCCGCGGCCACCCAAAAGTACGCCGCCGAGGAAGCATCGCCGGGAACGGGGAATTTCGAGCCTCGGTACTCCTGTCCCCCCGGAACGTGGAAACGACGACCGTTTCGATCCACCCGTATCCGATGAAATGAGAGGACCGCGAGGGTAGCCTCCACATAGGGTCGGGAAACGATCCGTCCCGCGAGCGTCAGCGTCGAGTCCTCGGCGAGGGTGGGGAGGACAAGCAAGAGCGCCGACGCGAACTGCGAGCTCTCGGAAGCATCGAGCGAGATCGGTCCACCGCGGATCGGACCCCGTAGGGTGACGGGCAGGCCGAAATGGTCCGACCGCGGATCGTACTTGGCGCCTAGGTCTCCGAGCGCATCCCACAGCGGTTGCATGGGGCGTCGTGGAAGTCGACCGCGGCCTACGAACGTGACCGATCGGTCCTCCTTGGCCGCCAGCGCGGCGGCGAACCGGAGGGTGGTTCCCGATTCTCCGCAGTCTATCTTCGCCGGTCCCGGGCGCATCGCTCGCGCTCGGGGCCGAAGGGTCCAGTGGTCGGAGTGTCTCTGGACCGCGGTGCCCAGACGTGTGATGGACCGGGCGGTCGCCCGGGTGTCGTCCGCATCGAGCGGATGGTCGATTCGGTACGCCCGGTGCGAAAGGTGGCCCGAAACGAGCGCCCGGTGAGTGTAGCTCTTGGATGGCGGGGCCCGCAGGCGGCCGGTGACGACGCCGGGCCGAAGTCGGACCGTCGTCACATCCCGCCTCCGGTCGGGAGCTCGTGAGCGTCACAGAAAGGGACCCTCAATCGGAGGCCCTCGTCCGCGGGGAGGGAATCGAGTATCCCCTCGATCCGGTTTCGCGGCGCGACCGCGGCCAGTGTGGGCCCCAACCCGCTGACACCCGACGCGAGCGCGCCTTCCTTCCGAAGCTTCTGGCGCAGTTCGGCGTACGGGTAGCCCATGACACTCTCGACGAGTTCGGTGTTCCGCTCCATGGCGGCCCACCATTCGCCTTCTCTGGCCGCGGCGACCGCACGGGCTCCTTCCTCGGCCCGCGCACGGAACGCGGCGCTCCATTCGGGCGAAGGGCGGTGGGGCGTGGCGGGGACGAACAGCGCCGCCTCCCATTCCGTGTCGACCACGCCTTCTCGCAGGATCGTCCGCCGATGGTTGTCGGTCACGACGAAGCCCGGCGAAAGGCCTGCGAGCGCATCGTCCAGCGCGCCCGTGGCGCTGACCCCGGTCTCCTGAGCGACGTCGGCCGAGACACGGGCGATCTCGATCGGCGCGACGGTCGCATGGGCCGCTTGGGCGACCGCGCTGAGGACGGCGCAGGCGACGGCGCTCGAGCTCTTCAGGCCGCGAGCGACCGGGATCTCCGAATGCAGAGAGAGCGTCGCGTCGGAAGGAACCGAGGCGAAGTAGCGGGCCAGTCCGGCGCGGAGCGCTTCTTCGACCAGGGGCGTCCGCACCTCCGGCGGGATCTCGAGGGTCGGGCGATGCAGCCTCCGCGTCGGGCGGACATGGACCTCGGCGGTCGCGTAGAGGCCGATCCCAACGGCGCAACCGACGCCGGTCGGCAGCGCGTTGACGACCGTAATGGCCGCGGAGGCGCGACCTACTCCGTGCATCCTTCCTCCTCCAAGGTCCGGGCGATCTCCTTTTCGTCCGGCTCTTCGCCCCACCAGACGCCGAAGCTCCCCGCGGCCTGGTAGACGAGCAGTCGCGTGCCGTCCTCGTACGTTGCTCCCGCTCGGGCCACCGTCTCGCGAACGGTGGCGAGTTCGGGTCGGTAGACCCAATCGAGGACGTGGGTGCCGGGAGCGATGAGGAGATGGAACGGGACCTCGAGGGGTCCGGTACCCGGGCGACCTACGTCCGTGGCATGCACCACCAGCTGGTCGGGTGACGACGAGTCCAGAGGGCCGGTTCG
>Ga0326727_10003660_pt1 | contig 48474 bp, 41 predicted proteins | sample MB2enrmetagenome_FD_207643 | JGI IMG/M metagenome (GOLD analysis project Ga0326727, IMG submission 207643) | Lab enriched peat soil microbial communities from McLean, Ithaca, NY, United States - MB29MY | ecosystem: Environmental > Terrestrial > Soil > Wetlands > Peat | place: USA: New York... | reverse complement strand
TAATCCTTTATCCCGGCTTTGAAATGAGCTAACCAAGGCCTCAAGCAGACCTGAAACATCCGAGCGATTTGCCTCCACAGCCGGCGCCCAGCCTAGCTCCCGCAGAGTGCCGCTCGTGATTGGCCCAATGGAAACTGCCGCAACGCCGGCGAACGGCCATGGAATACCTGCCTGGCGAGCCGCCTCGGCCAGATGCGTCACGCTCGACGAGCTGGTAAAGACTGCGGCGTCAATGCCTTGCGCCAGCGCCACCCGAAGCTGTTCCGGCGCCCCTTGCGGCATCACATTCCGATACGCATCAGCGACATGGACCTCGGCGCCCGCCTCACGGAGCACATCGGGAATTACGTCCCGCGCCACCTCCGCCCGCACCAGGAGAATCCGCTGCCCTGCCACGCTGCCCGCCAGTCCCGCAACCAAACTTTCGGCCACGTTTGTAACGGGAACAAAGGTAACGCGGAAGCCGGATTTCCGCGCCGCCTCCGCTGTTGCTTCTCCCACAGCCGCAACCTTCAGCGAGGCAGGCTGAACGAGCTCAATCCCTAGCGCCGAAGCCCGTTCGGCGAGCGCCCGCACGGTGTTCGCGCTGGTCAGAATCAGCCAATCGAATTCACCCAGATTTAGGAGTGCCCGGTCCAACGCCTCGAAGCTCTCCGGTGGCCTTATCTCCAGGACCGGAACCTCAACGGGCTCCGCTCCCAGCCTCCGCAAACCGTCGCTGAGCTTTCCGGCCTGATGCAAAGCGCGGGTCACAAGAACCCGCTTCCCCGCCAACGCCTGCGAGCTCACTTGGACTCTCCACCCGCGGCCTCAAGCAGCGGTCCCGCTCCAGCGTCCAACAGCATCTGAGCCGTCAAATTCCCCAGCGCCACCGGATCGCTTTCTTCCCGCGCAGCGCGATGATAGGTGCGCGCCGTCGCGCCAGTATTCGGATCGGCAACGACCGCAAAAATCTCGACCAGCGGTCCAACTGAGCCGTCAGTCCGCCATTCCTGCTCCGGCGGCAGCCGCCGGCAATGAACACCAATCGGAACCTGGCATCCGCCGCCCAGTGCGGCCAGTGCCGCACGCTCCACGGTCACGGCAAAGCGAGTATTCGCGTCGTCGAGAAAGGCGACGGCCGCAATGGTCGCCACATCGTCTTTTCGCGTCTCGATCCCCAGCGAGCCTTGCCCCGCAGCCGGACAGAAATTCTTCGGATCAAGCCGCTCCCGCATCCATTCCGTCTTTTCCAGCCGATCGAGGCCTGCAGATGCCAGGAGAATCGCGTCCACTTGCCCTTCAGCCAGCTTGCGCAGCCGGGTGTCTACGTTGCCGCGAAACTCAACCGCATCGATATCGGGCCGCAGCGCCTTCAATTGCGCGCGCCGCCGCTGGCTGCTGGTTCCCACACGAGCGCCCGGCGGCAGCTCCGCCAAACTGCCAAATCGAACCGAAACAAACGCGTCTCGCGGATCAACTCGCCGAGGCGTTGCCGCCAGCGCGAACGGCGCGGGCAACTCCGTCGGCAGGTCTTTGAGCGAGTGCACAGCCAGGTCGACCCGGCCATCGGCGAGCGCCTCTTCAATCTCTTTGGTGAACATTCCCTTGGAGCCAACCTGCCCGAACGTCACTTCCTGCAACTGGTCGCCAGTGGTCTTAATGATCTCGATCTCGACCTCGTGCCCCTGCTCGCGCAGCAGAACCGCAATGTGGTTTGCCTGCCACAGCGCCAGTTGAGATCCCCTGCTTCCAATGCGCAGCTTCACTGGCGTAACTCCAATCCAGCTTCGGACTCGCTTACGGTCTCGACTCCCTTTTTCTCCGGAAGGGTTGAGCTAGACGTGATCTCCGCCGCGGGGTTGGAATCCGCTTCAGCTTCTGAGGCGACGGAAACCGACCATGCCTCGCACAGCGCATCCAGCCTGGCCGAGTCGCCCTCGCGCGCGGCTTGCTTCAGGGCCTGCATCGGCGGATGAAGAAACTTGTTCACCAATCCTCGGGTCAGCATCTCCAATGCGGCAATCTGCTCCGCGTTGAGCGTGCCGAGGCGACCTTGCACGCGCCGCAATTCCGTTTGGCGAATCTCCTCTGCTTGCCGTTGCAGAGCCACAATGGCCGGAGCCACGTTCACGGTCCGCTGATGCTGCTGAAATCTCTCCACTTCGGCAGCGATTAGCGTCTCGGCATCGTTGGCCTCGCGGCTGCGTTCAGCCATGTGCGCAGCGGCAACCGCCTGCAGGTCGTCGATATCGTAGACAAATATCCCTTCCAGCTTGTTCATCGCCGGATCGACGTCGCGCGGTACGGCAATGTCGATGAAGAACATTGGCCGGTTGCGCCGCCGTTGCAAAAATGCCTGCCCATGCTCGCGCCTGAAAATGGGATGCGGCGCGCCTGTCGAGCTGATCACGATGTCGGCTTCGCTGGCAGCCTCATAAAGCTGCTCGAATGGAATCACGCGGCCGTCGAACTGCTCGGCCATGAGGCGGGCGCGCTCGCGAGTGCGATTGCTTACCAGAATGGCCCCTGCTCCTTGTTGAACCAGGTGGCGTGCGGCCAATTCACTCATTTTCCCCGCACCCACAAGAAACACAGTCCGGCCTTGAAGCGAGCCAAAGATTTTCTTGGCTAGGTCCACGGCTACCGAGGCGATGGAGACGGAGGTCGAGCCGATCTGAGTCTCCGTGCGCACTTTTTTGGCCGCGGCGAAGGCGCTCTGCAACAGGTGTTCCAGTTGGCCAGACACAGTGCCCGAAGCCTTAGCCACCGCAAAGGCCTCTTTCACCTGGCCCAGAATCTGCGGTTCGCCCACTACCATTGAATCGAGGCTGGCTGCCACACGGAAAAGATGGCGGACCGCGTCCCGATCGCGCCGCTCATAGATGTGAGGCTGCAGCAGCGCTGGGTCGAGGCCGAAGTAGCTGTGCAGAAAACCGGTCAGATCGGTATCCGGCGAGTCGATTGAAGCCAGCAGCTCCACGCGGTTGCATGTGGAGACGATCATGCATTCGGTCACGCCCGGTGTTGCGGCAAGAGCGCGCGTAGTCTCCGGCAGATCCGCGCGCGAGATGGCGATCTGTTCGCGCACCGCAATGGGCGCGGTCTTGTAGTTCACGCCAATGAGCGCCAGCGTCATTGGGCACCGTATCTGTGAACGTGACTGAACAGGTTGGCAGCCCACACCGAGACCACCACGACAAAAACGGCGCCGGAAAGATATGCCGCCTTGCGCCCGCGCAGACCGGCGCTCCTTCTTACCAGCAGCAGCACAACGTAAACTACCCAACTGACGAATGCGGCAATGATCTTCGGGTCGAGAAAATAGGCCGCCCCCAGCGGCGTCTCCTGCGCCAGCACCGAGCCAATAACCAAGCCCACGGTCATGCAGGGAAAGCCAAACTCCAGCGTTGCATGGGCAATGCGTTCCAGGGTATCGAGAGCCGGCAGCCATTCGAACGGCGCCCACCAGGAATCCTGCCCCGGCTTCGGTTTGCTCTTGATGCGGCGTTCCTGGATGAGGTAAAGCACCGAGGCCAGCATGCTGAAGCATAGCGCCACGTAGGCCATCAGCAGCGCAATGATATGGGCCACCAGCCAGCTTGTGCGCACGCCAGCCGACGGAAACGTGTAGCGATCCGGCCCCAATGCGGGCACCAGAACCAGGAAGAATGTTGCCGGCAGGGCGAAGATACCAAGGGAGATAGCGTCGTAAAGCCACCAAACCAGAAAGAACGCGCCGGCCACGCCGAGGCCCAGCAGAGCCTCCACTTCGCGCATTCCCACCGGCGTCCAGCGATGCGCCTGGACCAGCATCTCGACCGCTGAAACAAAGTGAAAGAAGAGCGCCATTCCGCCCAGGTGGACGCAGATCTTTCGCCACCGCAGCAGGCCATAAAGCACGGCCGGGAAGACGGCGACACTCGCCGCCGCGTATAAGACAGCCGCAACTCGTAGCCAAAGCAGATACATAACGATCTTCACCTTAACGGCGTAGATCACCAGTATACTGTGACGCAAATCACCAAACGGAGGTTCAAACCGGCCGGAAGTTTCCATTTTGTGCGGGCGGGGGCTGGATTGTAAGCCGTCTGAAGATGCTTAATGGCGTGCCCTGGCATAAGCGGGATGAACTGGCGCAGATAGATGCCAGAGGGCTACGGATGCGCTATCGGCCTATAGATGAGGCCGATGACAATGCCGGCCACAAGCCACTCGAGGAAATAGGCGACCGCTGAAATCAAGGCGAGTGTCAGGCCGATATTCAGGTTGACGTAGTTGTGCAGGACAAAGGCGCCGATGACGAAGAGGCCGATGAGGACGCCGAAGCGAGCGCCTTCAACCAGACCGGAGCCGCCCTGATAGGTCATCGAGTAGAGCACCGCGAGCACCACCATGGACAGGAAGATGGCGGCCATGCCCACCGGCATATGGCTCATCTGGCCGTCATGGTCCCGGTAGACGGCTGGGAATTTGAGGAACTCGGTTTTGAGCGACGGAATGAGTGCGAAGATCAGGCCGCCGAGAACCATGTAGGCCACGAAGGCGCCAAGCGAGGCGAGGAAGATGCGCAAGATACTCATGGAGACTCCTTTGCAGGCTGCGGAATGTGAGGCAGGAGGGCTAGAGCGTTCAATGTAGGGAATTGTATGAGGTTGAGTCAAGGAAAAATGAGGCGGTATGTTTAGCGGGATGCAATCCCAGTCTTCCAGAATGTAAAAGGGGCTTGGAAGGGCAGAGGTTTTGGGGAGCAACTATCGCGCTTATGCCTTAGGCTTGTACCCGAGACGGATAGCCTCGTTCTTATCCTCGCGCGCGCCTCTCCTGTCGCCAATGGCGTGGCGGGCTAGGCTGCGGCTGTAAAAGGCCAAGGCATAGTCCGGTTTGAGCCGGATTGCCTCAGTGTAATCCTCGATCGCGCCCTGGAAATCGCCCTTTCTGTACCACGCAAGGCCTCGGCCGCAGAAAGCATCTGCAAGATCAGGCTTGAGCCGAATGGCCTCGGTGTGATCCTTGATCGCGCCCTCCAGATCCCCCTTGCTCTGGCGTGCAAGGCCCCGGTTGTCGAATGCAATTGCATAGTCCGGTCTGAGCCGGATGGCCTCGTCGTTATCCTCAATCGCGCCCTCGAACACGCCCCTTCTGTATCGCGCAAGACCCCGGCCGCCGAAGGCATCCGCGCAGTCCGGCTTCAGCCGGATGGCCTCACTAAAATCCTCGATCGCACCCTCGAAATCGCCCTTGGCGTTGCGCACAATTCCACGTCCGCAGAAGGCATCTGCAAAGTCAGGCTTGAGCTGGATGGCCTTGCTACAATCCCTGAGCGCGAGTTCTAGGCTGCCCTTGTTGTAGCGCGCAATACCCCGGCCGTAGAAGGCAGGTCCAGAGTCCGGCTTGAGCCGGATGGCTTCGGCGTAATCCTTCATCGCTCTCCCGAAATCGCACTTTGAGTACCACGCACTGCCACGGTTGATGAAGGCATCGGCGTATTCCGGCTGGAGGCGAATGGCCTGGCTATAAAAGCGCAGCTTTTCATCAACATCGGCAGCGCCAAGCCCACGTTCGAACCATTGCTGAGCGGTCAACTCCTTTTCCTGGACCAGTGGCGCAGTGTCGGCGGAAGCCTTCTGTTCGGTCGCGGCCTGCAGGGCGGATGGAGTTGCAGGATGCAGTACCGCGGTCAGGGGCACGTTGAGGTACCTCTCGCGCAAGCGGCTCATGGCCTCGAGAAAATACTCTGGCGGAACGCTGAGGCCGTTGTATTGCTTGAGCGGGGCCAGCGTGCCTGTGAGTTGGGTAGCGATCTTGGGCGTCCCAAAGTCGAAGCCTTCGAGCATCAGCGGGACAATGTTGCGGCGGCTGTCGAGAGCCGTCTCGATCTCGCGGCGCAACCAGTCGCCTGGCTCGCTGCAACGCTCCAGCGCGGAGGGGGTAAGAATGACCAGGAAATGCGCCCGCGCGGTAATGTTGCCGAGGATGGCCTGCTCGAAATCACCGCTGGCGATACCGTTGTAGTCGAAGAAGACGTCGTAGCCGTTCTGCGTCAGGTTCTGAAAGATGGCGAGCGCCCAAGGGATGTTGGTGCGGCGATAGCTGATGAAGACGGTTTTGTCGATACGTTCCATATGCCAAGCCTTGGGGAAGATGGATAGAAGGTTACCAGAAGCGTGGTCTTCGCGGTCCAGTTGCCGCCATACTCGTTGCGGATTCAGCGGCGGGATGCGATGGCTTCAGGAAAATGCATGGGATGGGGCGAACTGCCGTCCGGCAAAGTATCCTAAGAGCCAGCGTGATCAAGGACGACATCCAGCCCGGAGCAGCGCAGTTGATCCCTTTGGACGACGGCAGCGCTGACGCGAAGCCGGCTCCCGCGGCATGGGACAAGAGCCCGCAGGAGCTGACCCCGTTTATGCGCCAGTGGACGGCGGCCAAGCGCGAGAATCCCGATGCGCTGCTGTTTTTCAGGATGGGCGATTTCTACGAGCTGTTCTACGACGATGCTGTGACCGTGAGCCGTGAGCTGCAGTTGACGCTGACGGCCCGGGACCGCGAGCGTTCGCAGCCGATGTGCGGCGTTCCTTATCACGCTGTGGAAAGTTACCTGACGCGGCTGCTGCGCATGGGATACCGCATCGCCATTTGCGACCAGATGGAGGACCCCAAGCTCACCAAGAAGATTGTCCGGCGCGAGGTCACGCGGGTGCTGACGCCGGGAACGGCTCTGGACGCCGCGCTCGGTCAGGAACAGAACAATTATCTGGCTGCGCTGTATGAGGGCGGAACAAGCAAGGAGCCGATCTGCGCCATTGCGCTGCTCGATGTATCTACCGGCGAGTTTCGTACGGCGGAATTCACGGGAGCCGCGTCGCGTCAAAACGCAGTGGATGAGATCGTGAAGGCCAGCCCGAGCGAGGTGCTGGTGGCGGAGAGCGCGGAACTGCCGGCGCAGCTTGAATGGATTCCGGCGCGGACGCGAGTTCCCGACTGGGTTTGGACGCGCGACTTTGCCGTGCCCCTGGTTGAGCGGCAACTGAATGTCCGGTCGCTTGAAGGCTTTGGGCTGGACCGTCATCCCTCGGCGGCAATCGCGGCTGGAGCGGTGTTGCACTACGTGCGGACAACGCAGAAAATCGATGCGCTGCACATCGACAGCCTCAAGTTTGAAGAACACTCGACGGCGCTTGAACTGGACCAGGTGACGGTGCGCAACCTCGAATTAGTTGAGCCGTTGTTTCTTGGTCAGGACAGCCGGGCCACGCTGTTTCATACTCTGGACGCCTGCCAGACGCCGATGGGCAAGCGTCTGCTTCGCGCGACAATTCTGCGGCCGCTTCTGGATGCGGAGATTCTAGAAGCGCGCTACGAGGCCGTCGCCGAGGCGCATGCTGACTTGCTCAAGCGCGAAGAGATTCGGCGGAGTTTCAACGGGATTCTGGATTTGGAAAGGCTGCTGGCTCGCTTGAGCCTTGACTCCGCGGGGCCGAGGGATGTTTGCGCGCTGGCGGCGAGCTTGAGCAAACTGCCGGCGCTGAAGGTTGCGCTTGCGGCGATGCAGTCGGAGTTGTGGCGTTCTCTCGTCATTCGACTGGATACGCTCGAAGACGTCACCGCGCGAATCCAAAGGACGATTGTCGAGGCGCCTCCGCTGACGCTCGTCGACGGCGGCGCGATCGCGGCAAGCATAGACGCCGAGTTGGATGAGTTAAGAGCCATATCAACAACCGGACGGCAAGCTATTGCCGCCATTGAGGAGCGCGAGCGAGTTAGGACCGGGATAGGTTCGCTGAAGGTACGCTATAACTCCGTCTTTGGTTATTACATCGAGATCACCAAGGCTAACATGGCGCTGGCTCCCGCTGACTACGAGCGGAAGCAGACCCTGGTCAATGCCGAGCGGTTCACCACGCCGGAGTTGAAGGAGTTAGAGCGGAAGATACTTACGGCGCACGACCGCTGTATCGAGATTGAGAAGCGGATCTTTATCGAATTGCGCGCGGCAGTGTTAGAGGCAGCGGGGCGAATACGGCGCAGCTCCGCGGCAGTGGCAGAGGCCGACTTGCTCGCAAACTTCGCGCACTTGGCGGCGCTGCGAAGATATGTCCGGCCGGCGATTGTCGACGAGCCGGTTATCGAGGCCGTGGCTGGCCGGCATCCTGTCATCGAGCAATGGATGGAGGAGACGCGCGAGGGCCGCTTCATCGCCAATGACTTGTATATGAATGCGGCGGGTGAAGGGCCAAGCCTGCTGCTGATTACCGGCCCTAACATGGGCGGCAAGAGCACCTATCTTCGGCAGGCGGCTATGTTAGTGCTTCTTGCCCAGATGGGAAGCTTCGTGCCGGCGGAAAGTTTGCGCTTTGGACTGGTGGATCGGATTTATACCCGCATCGGAGCCAGCGACAATGTTGCACGCGGGCGGTCGACCTTCATGGTAGAGATGACGGAGACGGCGACGATTCTGAATACGGCGACGAAGAAGTCGCTGATCCTGCTGGATGAAATGGGCCGCGGGACAGCGACGTTCGATGGGCTAAGCCTGGCATGGGCCACGGTTGAATATCTACACGCGGAGACGGGAGCAAGAACGCTGTTTGCCACGCACTATCATGAGCTGACCATGTTAGCCGAAAAGCTGCCGCGCGTGCGCAATCTGCGGGTGGGGGTGAAAGAAGCTGCGGGAGGGATAGTTTTCTTGCATAACATCGAGCCGGGCGCGGCCAGCAAGAGTTATGGCATTGAAGTGGCTCGCCTCGCAGGACTGCCTTCGGTAGTGATCGAGCGAGCCAAGCGCGTGCTGCGGCAGCACGAGAAGCAGGAACGCCAGAGTGTGCAGGTGGAGACAGCCGACCCCGTGCAGTTGACCATCTTCACGCCGCTGTCGCAACGGATTGTGGACCGGATCGAAGCCACCGACGTGAACTCGCTGACGCCGTTGCAGGCACTGAATCTACTGGAGGAGTTACAACAGGAATTGAGGCAAAAGCAATGACGGCGACCATACGCCAAGCGGCGGGCAGTCTCTTGATCGTAGGGCTTTCAGGCACGGAGTTGACGAGTCTGGAACGCGCGTGGCTCAAGCTGATTCGCCCTGCGGGAATCATTCTGTTTCGACGCAACATTGAAAACGCATCGCAAGCAAGAAAGCTCTTAGATGACGCTACTGCATTATGCACGGAGCACAGTTTTCGCTGCGCCGATGTGGAAGGCGGCACAGTCGATCGGCTGCGCGATGCGCTCGCGCCCATGCCTTCCGCGCAGGCGGTGATGCGTGCAGCCACGAATACGAAAGCGCTGCAGCTGATTCGCCGGCAGGGCGAGTTGGTAGCGCGCGCGGTTAAGGCGTTCGGGTTCAACACCACGTTGGCGCCGGTGCTTGATTTGGCGCTGCCGGAATCGGCCGCTGTGATGGGGACACGGGCTGCGGCAGCTACACCGGATGGTGTCGTCGATTATGCGCGCGGCTTTCTAGCTGGGCTGGCGGCGCATGGAGTGGCAGGTTGTGGAAAGCATTTTCCAGGGCTCGGCGGAGGTTCGCTTGATTCGCACCTTGAGACTCCGGCAATCCACCGCAGTTGGCGCGAGCTTTGGCAAGAGGACCTGGTCCCCTATCGCGCGTTGAGCGATGCGTTGCCCATGATAATGGCGAGCCACGCTGCATATCCAAATACGCCGGGCAAGGATCTGCCCGCGAGCGTGTCGCTATATTGGATCACAAGTGTTTTGCGCAAGCGGATCGGCTATCGAGGGATCGTCCTCTCCGACGACCTTGAGATGGGTGGGATTCTGAAATTCATGCCCATTGAGGAGGCTGCGATTGCGTCCATTCGCGCGGGAATAGATTTGCTCGAGGTCTGCCACAGCCCGGAGCTGATCATGCGGGCTTACGAGGCACTGATTTCCGAAGGAGAACGGTCGGCGGCGTTTCGAAGGCTGCTGCTAGAGCGGGCCAGATCGACGGCACGGCAGCGCGCGCGGATGTTCGCGAAAGTGGCTTCGAAGGCGCTCTCAGCGAAACAATTCGAGGCGCTCCGCGACAAGATCGTGCGGTTCGGCGGCACCATTCGGAACGCTCAGGAGGCGAAGCCCGCATGAGCGCGAAAGCAATGACTGTCGCCGGCATTATGAGCGGCACCTCGGCAGACGGAATCGACGTCGCGGTTGTGCAAATCGCGCCTGGCAAGCTGCGGCCGAAGTTTACGCTGCTTGCGCATGAGGGATTTGCGTTTCCGCCTTCGCTGCGGCGCGCAGTGCTCGCGGCAATGAATGCGAACTCCACTTCGACTGCTGAGTTAGCTCGTCTGAATTGGAGACTGGGCATTGCTTACTCCGAGGCCGTTCTTGCGACAGCGAAGCGGCACGGCGTGAACCTTGACCTGATCGGCTGCCACGGACAGACGCTCTATCATCAGCCGCGCGCGGAGAAGTATCTCGGCCGGCAGTTTACGTGCACGTGGCAAGCAGGCGAAGCACAAGTTATTGCTGCGACCGTCCATGTTCCCGTGGTTTCGAACTTCCGGCCGGCCGATATGCTGGCGAGCGGACAGGGTGCACCGTTGGTGCCACTGCTCGATTACGTGCTGTTTGCTCATGCAAAGCGCGGACGCGTCCTGCAGAACATCGGCGGCATTGCTAACCTTACTGCGATTCCCGCCGGCGCTGCGGCCGATGAGGTAATCGCGTTCGATTCCGGGCCTGGCAATATGGTGATCGATGCGCTGGCGCAGCAGCTCTTCAATAAGCCCTATGACCGCAATGGAGCAATTGCCGCGGAAGGCGCCGTGTTGGCGCCGGTGTTGGCGCGTGCCTTGCGCAATCCCTATTTTGAATTGAAGCCTCCTCGCACAGCTGGGCGCGAGCAATTTGGCCGCGAGTATGCCTCAACGTTTCTTGCGGATTGTCATCGCCACAGCACTCGCTCAGAGGATGCAATGGCCACAGCCACGGCACTGACCGCCGAGACAGTTTCGCAAAGCTACAAGCGATTTTGCAAACGGAGAATGCTCGGCGGAAGCGGCGTCGACTACATCGTGTCGGGCGGCGGCGCGCGCAACCATACGCTGATGGCCATGCTTGCACAAAGGCTCGAGCCGATGGGATGCGAACTGGCCGTGAGCAACGAGTTTGGCTTGCCTGCCGAGGCCAAGGAAGCTGCGGCCTTCGCGCTGCTGGCTTGGCAAACCTGGCATCATCTTCCCGGAAATATTCCCGCGGCGACGGGAGCAAAGCGGCCGGTCATTCTGGGGCAGGTGACGTATGCGTAGGCTGCTTGCGCTGGCATTCCTACTGGCGCTGATCGGCTGCCACGGTGCGCAGAGGGATCCCAACACGGTCGTGTTTCTTATTGAAAGCAGCCCGGCCAATCTCGATCCGCGCATCGGAACCGACGCTCAATCTGAGCGAATCGACGCGCTCCTCTTCGATGGGCTGGTGGATCACAATGAGAGCTTTCAATTCACTCCCGCACTGGCGGAGCGTTGGGAGCAACCAAACCCGCTGACGCTGGTATTCCATCTGCGCAACGGTGTGCGCTTCCATGACGGAAGGCCGCTGACGGCTTACGACGTGGTGTGGACGATCGAATCAATGATGAACCCCGCCAGCGCCGGCGCCGTGATCTCGCCCAAGGCCGCATCCTTTGCCGCAGTCGATTCTGTAGAGGCTCCCGACGATCACACGGTTGTTTTTCATCTGAAACATGCCGACAATTTCCTGCTGACCAACCTTTCTACCGGAGCAATCGGAATTGTTCCGGAAGGCAGCGGGAAGGATTTCTGGCAGCGTCCGGTCGGGACAGGGCCTTTCAAATTCATCAGCCAGCAGATCGACCAGGATGTGATTCTGGAGCGCAATACCCTGAGTTGGTCGGTGGCGCCAAAGATTGACAGGGTTCGCTTCTCGGTGGTGCCGGACGCGATCACGCAATCGCTCGAGCTGGAAAAAGGCTCCGGCGATGTGGCGGTCAATTCCCTGCCCATGGACTCATTGCCGGTGCTCGCGGCGCGGCCCAACCTGCAAATGGAGGAGACGGGCGGAACGGAGACTCAGTACCTAGGATTCAACCTCCGCGATCCCCTGCTGCAAGATGTGCGCGTCCGTCAGGCGATCGCCTGCGCCATCGACCGAGAGCTGATTATCAAGACGCTGCTGCTTGGCCATGCGCGGCCCGCGTCGAGCCTTCTGCCTGAATCGCATTGGGCCTGGACGGGCGACGTTGCGAACTACGATTTCGACCCGGCGCGAGCCGAGCGGCTGCTTGACGAAGCCGGACTGAAGCCCGGCCCCGGCGGAATCCGCTTCCACCTGACCATGAAGACCAGTAACGACGAAGGGACGCGCCTGCTGGCGGCAGTGCTCCAGCAGCAACTGGCCGGCGTTGGAATCGCGCTCGAGATTCGCAGCTATGAGTTCGCGACTTTCTATTCCGATGTGGCGCGCGGGGCTTTTCAGATTTATTCGATGCGATGGGTGGGCATCCAGCAGCCTGATATCTTCAGTTTTGCTTACTCGACTGCCAACTTCTCTCCGCAGGGCGTCAATCGCAGCCATTACTCCAATGTCCGCCTCGATAATCTGCTCGACGATGCGGCCACCAGCCAGGACATATCGCGGCGGCGCGCAGACTATGTTGAAGCGCAGCAGATACTCGCCCGCGATCTGCCCGCCATCGATCTCTGGTATCGGGATACGGTTGTGGTTCACAGTCGCCGTATGACCCACGTGGTCCCCACGCCTGCAGGGAGTTATACATTCCTCGAGACGGCTGAGCTGGAACGTTAAGTTTTGTTAACTCTTCAGATTCTCTTGGCGAATTGCTGCATCTAAATTAAAGACCCATAGGGACTTACCGGCGCCCTGTGGGACTCTTCCACAAAGCGACATACTCCGAGCCGGTTCGCTCAACCTTTTGGAGCACTGGCTCGTCTACAAAATGGAAGTGATTTTGCTACCCCGGTTTACACCAGGATCCGACCCGTGGAGAACAAGCATATGCAAAGCAAGTCGAAGATTCGGGTTTCCGCTTCAATGGTGCGTGGGGCGTTTTTAGTTGTTGCACTTCTCGCGTTGGCCCTGGCAGGGCCTGTTGCGGCGAAGGCCCAGGCGCCCGCGGCTACGCGCTTTTTGGGGACGATTTCGGCCATCGCCGGCAACGCTCTTACGGTGAAGGTCGACGCCAACGGAGATCGCCAGGTTGAGGTTCCAGCTGGTGCATCGATCAAGCGCATCTCGCCTGGAGAAAAGGACCTGAGCAAGGCGGTGGCGATGGAGTTCAGCGATCTGGCCGTGGGCGACCGAGTACTGGTGAAGCTGGATCCGGATGCGCCGGCGGGCACGTCGCAAGCCTTGCAGATCGTGGCTGTGAAGCAGGAAGACCTAGCCCAAAAGCAGCAGAAGGATCGCGAGGATTGGCAACTGCGCGGCGTAGGCGGATTGGTTAAGAGCGTTGACCCCGCGGCCGGCGTCATTGTCTTGACCAGCGGGATTGGGGCCACAGCTAAGACCATCGCCGTTCACACTACCAAGGCGACCATGCTCAAGCGGTATGCGCCGGCTTCGGTCAGCTATGCAGCTGCGCAGCCCGCGCCAATAGACGCGATTCATGCGAGCGACCAGTTGCGGGCGCGCGGACAGAAGAACCCGGATGGCACTGAGATTGCCGCGGAAGAGGTGGTCAGCGGTACGTTCCGAAATATCTCGGGAGTGATTTCGTCGGTGGATACGTCGAACTCGACATTCACGTTGAAGGATTTGGCCACCAAGAAGCAGGTAACTATTCACGTCACGCCGGACGCGCAGATGCGCCGCTTGCCTGACATGATGGCGCGGATGCTGGCGGCGCGGCTGACAGGGGGCTCTGGCGGTGCGGGCGGTGGTCAGGGCGTACGACCCCAAAACAGCGGACAGCAGGGCGGAGGCCAATGGAGCGGCCAAGGCGGTGGCGGCCAAGGATTTGGCGCAGGCGGCGGACAGAGTGGCGGACGCGCCGGCGGCGGCGACATGCAACAGATGCTGAACCGCGCACCGGCAGTTCAGATGGCAGACCTGAAGAAAGGTGACGCCGTGATGCTGGTTTCAACCGACGGATCGACGGACGTAACAGCCATTACATTGCTGGCTGGCGTTGAGCCTCTGCTCGAGGCTCCCGCGGCAAGCCAGAGCCTGCTCAACAATTGGAGCATGAACACTGGAGCCGGCGCAGCGGAAGCAGCAGCCCAGTAACGGAAACCAAATCATAACGGCGGACAAGCGAGGGACGCGTGTATTCAAAATTGCATGGCTTTTATTCTTTTGTAATGGTTCTGGCGCTCGGCTTTGCGGGAGTGCTGGCGGCGCAGGGTCAAACGCCCGCGGCAACGCCGCCGTTGCAAACCCCCGCGTCTGCCGCGCAGACGCCTGCGCCATCGAGCCAGACCGGTTCGGCAGTCACGGGCACCTTGCGCGGGCACGTCGCCGATCCCACCGGCGCTTTGATTCCCGGCGCAACGGTCACCATCGACACAGCGGCGGGGACGTTTGTAAAGAGCACCACTGCGGACTCCACGGGCTCATATTCGGTGAGCGGCTTGAAGGCCGGCGGCTACATTGTGCAGGTCACGTTTGAGGGCTTCGCTCCATTTACCTCGCCGACCATTCAGTTGTTGCCCGGCCAATCGAAGCGGGTGGACGTCTCGATGGCCGTTGAGGCGGCGCAGCAAAGTGTGACCGTGACCGACGACTCGCCGATGGTCAACATCGATGCCAGCGGAAACGCCAGCGCCATTGTGCTCAAGGACAAGGACCTGGATGCCTTGTCGGACGATCCTGACGAGCTTTCCAACGAACTCACTGCGCTTGCCGGACCTGCAGCCGGACCCAACGGCGGGCAGATTTACATTGATGGATTCACCGGCGGCACACTTCCCCCGAAGTCGGCGATCCGTGAAATTCGCATCAACCAGAATCCCTTTTCGGCGGAGTTCGATCATATCGGTTACGGTCGAATCGAGATCCTCACCAAGCCGGGCACAGATGTATTGCATGGGCGGGCCTTCGTGATGGGCAACGACAACGTCTTCAACACCGGCAATCCATTTCTAACGCCGGTTCCGGGCTATGACAGCGTCCAATACAACGGCACTATCAGCGGTTCCATCAACAAGGCGGCGTCATTCTTCCTTAGCGTCGAAGGCCGGAACATTCAAGATGAGAGTATCTACATTGCCACCACCGCGGTGCTCAACACCAACACCAATCTTTACTCCATTCCAACCGACTCCAACGGCAATTACATTCCAGTCACGGGTTCGATCCCTAGCCCCTCGAACCGCATTGAAGTTTCGCCGCGCATCGATCTGCAACTGGGGCAAAAGAACACTTTGACGGTGCGTTACCAGTACGAACAAGGCAGCTCGCGCGGCAGTCTCGGCTCGACATCGCTGCCCACACAGGCCACTTCCGGAACCTCCACGGAGAACTCTCTCCAACTGCTTGATTCCCAGATCATCAACGAGCACATCGTTAACGAGACGCGCTTCCAATATCGCCGCAATCTCTCTACGACGACGCCGGTGAGCACCGCGCCATCGGTTGGGGTTTCGGGAGACTTTTCGGGCGGCGGTTCCGGCGGACAATCCGATTCGAACCACACCGATCATCTGGAGTTGCAAAACATCACGACCATGTCGGCAGGGGCACAAGCTATCAAGTTCGGCGCATGGCTCCGCGACAATCGCGATGCCGACTCATCGAATGGGAATTTCAACGGCAGCTTCAGTTTCCCCTCGCTTCCCGCCTATGTGGCGACCGTGAATGGACTAATCCAAGGTGAGAGTTTTTCGCAGATTGCCAAGAATTGCCCGGCAACGCAAACAGGGGGGTGCCTTCCCAACAATCTGACCTACACGACAGGCAGAGAGGGGTTCACGGCTAACGTCTTCGATGCCGCGCTTTTCTTCCAGGACGACTGGAAGTTCAATCGGTTTCTCACGCTTTCCGGCGGCTTGCGCTGGGAGACGCAGAATCACACCGCGGATCACAGCGACTTCGGCCCTCGCGTTGCCTTTGCCTATGCGCTGGACGGTCACAAAGATAAAAAGGCGGCTAAGACGGTACTTCGCGGCGGCTATGGCTTCTTTTATGACCGGTTCGGCACCGGCAGCCTAATGTCGCTCGAGCAATTCAACAATAGCGGCAACAGTCAGAAGAAAATCAGCATTTCCGCCCCGAATTGTCCCAGCCTCACCTCCGTTAATAGCGCTTCCCCCTTTAGCAACATCGACCCGGCCTCGTGTGGAAACGGCAGCCCAGTAACACCGGTGATTTATCAGATCGCGCCTAATTATCATGCACCTACGATGGAGCAGTTTGGAACCAGCCTGGAGCGCCAGTTGACGAAGACATCGACGCTTACCTTGACTTTTCTGCATTCCTTCGGCGTGCATCAGATGGCAACGCGCGACTCGAACGCCTATCTGCCGGGGACCTTCCAGTTTGGCAGCGCCACATTGACCGGCACGCGGCCTGACACCAATGCAACCTGCTTAGCTGCGAATGACTGCCCGGGTATCGTAAATGAGTATTACCCCGAGGCGGTCTTCAAGCAGAACCAGCTAATCGTCAGCGTCAACGAACGGTTCTCGCCCAAATTCAATGTTACGGGTTTTTACAACCTGACCTTCGCCAACTCCGATACTGGAACGGCCTCGAACTCCTATAACATAAGCCAGGATTATGGCCGTGCCCCGTTCGCATCGCGCAACATGATCTTTCTGATGGGTAACTACACGGGCCCGTGGGGTCTGACCTTCAATCCCTTCCTGATTGCACAGTCGGGAAGGCCCTATAACATCACAACCAATAACGACCTTACCGGCGACGCCTTCTACAACGACCGGCCGAGTTACGCAACCAGTGCTTCGATTGCCAGCAATGTTGTCGACACCAATCTGGGTAACTTTGACACCGTTCCTCAAGCTGGAGAGCAGCTCATTCCTGCAAACTTTGCAACCGGTCCGGCAGCGGTTGCGGTCAATTTGCGCGTCAGCCGCTCAATTGGCCTAGGGCCCAAGGTTGCATCCGCAAACAGCAACGCCGCTGGGGGACCGCCGCCGGGTGGTCCGCCTCCTGGTGGTCCTCCTCCGGGCGGTGGTCCTGGCGGCGGTGGCCGTGGCGGAGGCGGCGGATTCGGCGGTGGAGGATTTGGTGGTGGTGGATTCGGCGGAGGTCCCGGCGGTCGCGGCGGCATGTCCAATACCGGCCACAAATACTCCCTCACCTTCAGCGCACAGGCGCTGAATCTGTTCAATGACATCGACTATGGGCAGCCGTCCGGGAGCTTGATTCCGACGCTCAACACCACGACAGGGCTGTATGGTCCGGGAAGCAGGTTTGGAAAATCGACCAGCCTCGCCCGCGGCATCTTTGCGTCCCCGACAAGTTCAGCGGCGCGGCGCATCTTCTTCCAGGCCGCATTCTCGTTCTGATCGATCACCGGAAACTGCCGGGGGCTGGAGCGCGATGCTTCGGCCCTCGGTGCTTTTATAGCAGCTCTCCTTTTGGTGTAGAGCGTTTTGAAAGGGCACGACTTCAGTCGTGCCAAAGGATGCAGAGAAAAACGTCGGGCTTTAGCCCCTGAGAGAAGGACTAAGTCCATACCGTCGAGAGAAATGCTTTAGCGTCCCGCCGACAATGCGGCAGGCTGCTCGCCCCCGGAAAACGCATCCGTGAGCGAGATAACTTTCATCTGCGTTTTGAGAGCGTCAAGTGAAACAGGGCCTGTTACTGTGACACCGGCAGTCTCGCCCGGCATCAGGTCGAAGTAGTTATCGGATACCTTCGCATCGAGATTACCGAAGGAGAGATAGACGCTGCGCGCAAGCACAGGAGAAGTTATGCGGACTTTATAACTTCCATTTACGCCTGTGGTTTCGACTTTGAGGACGGCCGGTTTCAGGTGGATCTCCTTGGTTGGCGCCAGATAGGCAAGATTGCGCGAGATCTGCTCTCCGTTGGAAGTTAGTTCAGCAACCACGAAGACTCGCGAAGTATCTGCGGCGCCCGCCTGCGTCAGTTTTTGAAGTGGCCAATCGAGATAGACCTTGCTGTCGAGGGGCGCAACTTCCACTGCGTGCGAATCCTCAAGCAGTACCTTCCCGTCGAAATCCATCAGACGCACCCGCAGCGTGGCCGCGGCCGCCTTGGTCTTGTCGGAAACGACGTAGACCTGGAGCGCGCCATCCTCGACATGCGGTGATACAAGAATGGGCGCATAGAAGCGGCGGGCATAATATTGCAGCGCCTTCCAGCGGCCGTAGTAATCGATCGAAGACCACGATGCAACCGGCCAGCAGTCGTTCAACTGCCAAAAAATCGAGGCCATCGTCTGCGGACGGCTGCGCCGAAAGTGTTCCGCGCCGATCTTGATTCCCTCTGCCTGCAGCACCTGGCTTACATACAGAAAGCTGGCAAAGTCCTTCGGCTCGGAGTAATCCTTGAGCAGATAGTCGTGAATGATAGAGTTGCCTTCGGTGTTCTTCTGATGCCCAAGCATTACCGGGGTGAAGATTCCGGTGCGATCCTCAGGCAGCGTGAACGACTCGATCGTCTTCATCTCCGGAAACGACTGGAATCCGTACTCGGTGACGAAGCGCGCATGATGGGTTTCGTAGGTCGAGAACGGGACGCGTCCGTGCCACACATCCCAGATGTGCGCATCGCCGCTTTGGAAATGGTCGCTGAGAGCCTCGTAGTCGGAGCTGGGCGAACTCGGCCAGTAGGGAGTCTCGGCGTCGAGCCGCGCCACCACTCTTGGAAGTATGCCGCTGAACTCCGTCAAATAGTCCTGCCACATTTGAAACCGGACATCGGCGGGCAGCTCAGGCCTGCCCCTCCAACCCAAGGCAGACTCAGTTTCGTTGTTGCCACACCAGACCACGATGCTTGGATGGTTGCGCAGGCGGCGCACCTGGTCCTCGGCTTCGGCCTCAATATTGAGCTTGAAGTCGTAGGTTCCCGGCTGCCAGTCGTTGCCGAACATGAAATCCTGCCAGACCATGATGCCCAACTCGTCGCAGATGGAGTAGAACTCGTCGGTCTCGTAGTAGCCTCCGCCCCAGTGGCGAATCATGTTCATGTTGGCGTCGCGCGCGGACTGAAGAATGCGGCGATAATCCGCAGCCGTTACACGATTGGGAAAGCTGTCGAACGGGATAACATCCGCGCCCTTGGCAAAAACAGGAATGCCGTTGACTAAAAGCTGAAACGATCGGCCCCATTTGTCGAGATGCCGGTCGAGAACAATGGAACGCAGCCCGGCTTTGACCTTGCGGGTTTCCGCCGGTAGCCCGCCCGCGCTCACTTGCGCCGTGAACTCATAGAGCGGCTGCTCGCCATAGCCGGCCGGATACCAAAGCTTGGGCTGTCGAATCTCGACAGGAAGATCGATAACATTGCGCCCTGCATGGACGCTGGCGACTGTGCTGAGCGTGACAGGCTTGCCGTTGTCGGTGTATTGAACGGTCACCTTCGCGGAGCCGGCGGTTGCGGCCTCGACCTCGACCTCGGCGTCGGCGTGAGCAACGGCACTGCTCACATCGCGCTGTCGAATGGCGAAGTCGGCGATGCGAACCCTGTCCCAAGCTTCGATTTGCGCGGGCCGCCAGATGCCGCTGGTGACAAAGCGCGGCCCCCAGTCCCAGCCGTACTCATATGCGGCCTTGCGAATGTAGGTCTTGGCCTCGGTCTTTGTCTTCGGTTGCCACGGGTCGAGCGCTGCAATCTCCGCAGCAGCACTAATAGGCGATGGAAAGACCACGCGCAGCAGGTTCTTGCCGGGGTGCAGGTGCCCCTTCACGGGCACGCGCCAGGCGCGAAACATATTGTATGCGGCCAGCACCTCGGCCCCGTTTACGTAAACCTGCGCGGCTGTGTCGAGGCCGTTGAAGACCAAGTCCACATTCGACCGGGCGAGCATGGCAGGGGTAACGTCGAAGGTGAGCCTGTACTCCCAGCTCGCGTTTTCGATCCACTGCAGCTTCGGCTCGTTGTCGCGATAGAACGGGTCGTCGATTTTTTTGTTGGCCAGCAGGTCTAGGTGCACATCGCCGGGAACGGTAGCCGGCAGCCAGCCCGCCTCCGGTTCTTGCGGCGCCTGTGAAACCTGGCGGAATTGCCAGCCATGATCCAGAGCCAGAACCGTATTCTGTGCCGGCTTCGACTGTGTTTGCGCGACTCCAATTCCCATACCGATTGACCCCGCTGCCAAGACGCAAAACGCCACTGCAACCATTCCCCGCATTGCACTCTCCCCATGCCTTCTATTCGATCGTTCTTCTGACGCGCAAAGGCTCGCTTCAGAATTCGATGATAAGGGTATCATGGTGACGCCGCCAGAAGCTCCGTTGGTCACACTTTGCGCTGCGGCAATGCGGTGTAAAGGGCCTCCCACTCATTCACCTTGGCATCCATGCTGAATTGGCTTTGTATGCGCGCACGCGCTGCGCGGCCAAGCCTGCTGCGCTCTCCCACTGGCTTTTGCATGATGCCGATCATGGCGGCGGCGAGCGCGTATGAATCTTTCGCCGGAACGATCGTGCCCGTAGCCCCAACCAGTTCACTAACGCCTCCCACATCGGTTGCGGCGACGGGCTTTTCCATCGCCATTGCCTCGCCCAGAGCGAGCGGCATTCCTTCCCACGCCGAGGCCAGCACAAACCCGTCGGCGGCGTCGAGCAGAGCCGGCAAATCGCGCCGCAGTCCCAGCCAGCGCACTCGCCCATCCAGACCTAACGCCCGTGCCAACCGAGTCAGACCGGAAACCTCGTCCGCATTTCCCTCTCCGGCAACCCACAACCGCGTTTCTAAACATGCTGCCGCCACCTGCGCAAAAGCACGCAGCAGATTCGGATGATCCTTGGCCGGCGCGATCCGCCCTGCCGTGAGCCAGACAAAGTCTTCGCCCGCGCTCATCTCTTCTCTCATGCGGGCGCGGCGGTTGGCGTCCGGAGCAAACTCCGCGGTATCGATGCCGTTGGTCAGGACAGTACATTTGCGCCTCGGGACAGCCCCGAGCCGCACAAACCGGTCGGCGGCAGCCTGGCTTACCGCGGTCGTCTGGCGGCTCAGCCCATCCGTCAGGCGATAGGCCAACATGCGTTGCCATCCGCCTTCATAGACGTTGTGCACTGTGGAAAGAACGACTGTTGAGGGAATGAAGGGCTTAAGAAGACGGGCAACGATGTTGGCATGGAAGCCGTGGCTGTGCAGCAAATCCGGGCGAATCCCGCGGAGGATTCGGCGGGCTTCGAGAATGCCGCCGATGACGCTGAGCGGCGTCCGGCGCATTCCGAGGTGTACGACGGGAAGCGCTGTAGGCCATTGTTCGGCGACCGGCGGGCGCAGGACAAGAATGGTGATGGCATGGCTGCGCTGGGCCATGCGGCTCCCCAGTGCCAGCACCAGCCGTTCCGCTCCGCCCATACCGAGCGACGTGAGGAGATAAACAATCCGCATGCGGGCCCGATTTCAAAACGAATTCTGACCGATGATAACGCTCGGCGATCAGGCCTTGCTTGGGGGGGCGAACCAGCGGCCGAGTAGCGAATCCACCGCGGCCCATCCGGGACCAAAGACGAGAATCAGTAGCGCGGCAAACCAGTACGTGTAAGGTGTCGCGCCATAAAAGTCCGAAGGGTTGGAAAGAATATGCGAGAAGTTGATGCGGTCGTCAGGCACGCTCAAGTAGGCCACGGTCATGTTGACGAAGAGAACCAGCGCGGTGAGCCGGGATGCAATGCCAAGAGCAAAGAAGACGCCGCCGACTAATTCAACCAGAGCAACAGCGAGCGCCGTCATGTGGGGAGCAGGCAGATTCAGGCTGGCGAAGAACTGCGTCACCCTGTCGAGATGCGTCAACTTGCCCCAGCCGTCCTGGGCGAACTGTATGCCCCAGTAGAGGCGAATAGCCAGCAGAAGCGGGCACTGCAGCCAGTTCAACGCCGTGCGGGCATGCATGTAAGTCGTGCCGGCGAATTTGACCATTGCTTCTGATTCCTTTCTATTACCGCATGATCGATTCAAGATCGGGAGCGCAGATCCAGCCGAGTTCAGCCCAGTTGGCAAACCATTCGCGGACGAGCTCAGCTCGACGGGCTTCGTGAATCGCGGAGCCACGGAAGCCTGTTTCCAAGGCCTCTGCCAATGGCAATCCGATGTGAATGGCTTCAAGCGTGAGGAACTCTTCCCGCTTAAGCCGCCGGTAGTAAACGGCGAGGTCGACGCGATGGGCTGCAACCCAAGTTGGCTTGCGCCGCAACTTGGGCAGCTTTGCCGGAGCGGCTGCACCGCCTTCATGCCTCTGGCCTGCTTCGCTGGTCTCGCGCTTCTGCCGTTCGTGCAGCGCGAGTACCAGATCGTCCGCCTGATAATCGAGAGCGATCAGTTGCAGATGAGGCTGCAAGGCGAGGCGCGAACCGGCGTCGAGAGTTGCGATTTGTTCGGGGGTCAGGGGCGCGCGGTCGGCGCTGTCGAAGGCCTCGACAAATGCCCACTCGATGCGGGCAACATCAAGCGCCAGACGCTGCCGCCGTCCGGCAAATTGCGGATTGCGGGCCAGCCACTCCGCCAACTTCGAGCCGAGGTTGCGCATTGAGAAGGAGCGGCTGGGATGCGCGGTCAGGTATGCAATCGACAAGGCTTCGAAGGCGCGTTCTCCGACCACGGCGCGCAGCGCGGGAAAGTCCTCGGCCAGCGCATCTAGCACGCGGAACCAATACTGGCGGTTGTAAATTTCCAGGCGCTCGAAGGCGCTGAGCCGGCTGTTGGGCGCGATAAACGAAGCGGCCACTGCGTCCATGGGGCGGCCGTCGGGAGCCACGGCGCGCATGCCTTCATCGGCGATAAGCGGCATCATGACGGCTGCGGCCATCTCGCGCTGCAACTCGGCTAGACTCATCTCTCCTTGGCTCATGTCGCAGCCTCCACCAGCGCAGGCGCATGACGATTGAGGTAACGCTCAGCTTTCTTGGCTTCGTTGTGAACCTCGTCGAAGCTGGGGATGCGGTCGTCCCATTCGAGCAGCGTGGGCGTGGGACCGCAGCGCTCGATCGCACGCGCGTAGAGCTCCCAAACTGGATCGATGACGGGGTGGTCGTGGGTGTCGAGGATGTACTTCTCATAGCGCGAGTGGCCGGCGATGTGAATCTGCGCCACGCGATGGGCCGGCACTGCGTTCACGTAGTCCATGGGCGCAAACTCGTGATTCACAGAGGAGACGTAGATGTTGTTGACGTCGAGAAGAATGCCGCAATCGGCCCGCTCGACTACCTCCGTCAAAAACTCCCACTCGGTCATCTGCGAGCCGGTAAATGCCGCGTAGCTGCTGACGTTCTCGACCGCGACTGGAATCTCCAGATAATCCTGCACCATGCGGACGCGCTCAACGGTGCGCTCTACGGCTTCCCATGTATAAGGCAGCGGCAGCAAGTCGTGAGTATAAGTGCCGTCCACGCTGCCCCAGCAAAGATGGTCGCTGAGCCATGGCGTTCTAGTGCGGCGGACCAGAGTCTTGAGCCTGCGCAGGTGCTCGGGATCGGGAGCGGTCGCTGAGCCGAAATACATCGAGACGCCATGCTGGACCACTCGGTACTGTTCCAGGATTCGATCGAGCATGGCCAAGGGACGGCCGCCGTCGATCATGAAGTTTTCCGAGATGATCTCGAACCAATCGACGACCGGCTTGCGCGAAAAAATGTGCTCGTAGTGCGGAATGCGGAGACCGATTCCGACGCCGTGATCTTGGTACGCATTGAAGCGATTGCCGGGCATGATGGGCAGCTCTCAGTGGTGTGGAACAGTGAATGAGTGAAAGAGTGAACAGGTGAACCAGTTGCAAAACTACTTCAGGCTATAGATTGCGTCAGGGCACGACTTCAGTCGTGCCGCAAATTGCCAATGTAGTTTCCGGCTTTAGCCGCTGCGGAGTTGCAAATAATTGAAAACAAAACAGCAGAGGCTAAAGCCCAATCTGATTTTATAGCTCTTCCGGCACGACTGAAGTCGTGCCCTGACACATTTTGCACTCTCAATGGAATTTTGCGATTGACTCAGGTGAAAAAGTCAAAGAGTCAAAAAGTGAAGACTGGGTGTAATGGCGCGGCAAAGATCGAATCGGGACAACCCTGCCGCGCCACCCATTGGATTGGAGCTTAGGCGAACGATGGCGGCTTGGAGCCGTCGGTAGCGCATCCGCCTTTGCCCTTGCAGGAGTTCTTGCCCTTGCAGCCCTGATCGCCGGTGGCGCAGCCGCCCGTGCCCTTGCAACTGTTCTTGCCTTTACAGGAGTGCTTGGCAGGCGGTTTGTCCTGAACATAGCGCAGGCCCGCTTTGGCCGAGTTGACCTTCGCGGTTCCGTGCGTGGCCGTCTGGGCCGCTACGGAGGTCCCGCCGACCAGGCCGGAGAGCGCCGCCGTCAGAAGCAGTGCATTCAGTTGGTTCTTCATGATCCTTTGACCTCACTTTGGGGTTGGGGCGGAGGGGGTCCGCCTGGTTGTACGTCCACGGGACTCATTGGCGTTAGATCCCGCATTTTCTGTGTCACGAACCCTATGACTCGAAGTCTTACGGAAAGGTTACAGAGAATGTGTTTTTGCAACTGTGAATTTCATGCGCACACAACTCACTGATCTGGTTTTGCGGTGAAGCGGGAATTCGATTGGCTCAGGCATGCCGTGTGCTTTACCCTGATTCTGCCCGGAGCCCCGAGGTTGCAGTGCCGGGTCGGGAGGCCAATTGGAAAGCTCAAAAGGAATGCGTGTCTTGACCAGCGCCAGTCTGATCCTGGCACTGCTGCAGAGCCTGTGTACAGCCATTCTCACGATTAGTGGAATCCGCATGGCAATCGGACTTAGCGCCCTGGCAGCGTCAAGCATCTATGCGCCAATCCTGGGATTTCATGGGGACGTGTTTCGCATTCCTATGCTTGCGTTGGCTACCATTGGAGCGATCGTCAACCTGCTCGTGCTGGCCTGGATCTGGTGGCTGCGGTCGCGGCCTTCGGCCAAATGGCGCAAGCGCGAGGTCAGTAAGAACGAGCGCCGTTCAGAACGAATCCAGGTCGCCTTGGCGGTTCTGACGCTGGTGCTGGTTGGCTTGGAGGGATGGGCGCACGTGATCGTGCATCGGCCTGCGCCGCCGCCGCTTGCTGTTCAATCAAGTTTGAAGACTGCGGCGCAGTTATGGTCCGGCTAACTCCAGTTCCCTATCCAGCCGCGCGTGCAGGCGCTCGCTGAATCCGGCGGGCAACTCGAAGACCCGTCCGTCGGCCACCAGCACAACCACGTTGCGGGTCGAGTCGAGCACTGCCGAGCAGATCTCGCAGGTCTCCAGATGGCGGTCGATCTCGGCGCGCAGCACTGCGTCCACCTCGCCGTCAATGTAGGCGGAGATGTGCTCCCAAACGTGTTTGCAGTCGATCCTCATGCGCCCCACCCAAAAATCCCCTTGCGCTTGGGCGCAAACCCTTTCAGCTTTGGAGCCAGGTCCCGCTGCAACAACGCTCGCGCCCGGTGCAGGCGGACCTTGACTGCTCCTTCGGCGATGCCCAACGCCGCCGCGGTTTCACGGATATCCATCTCTTCGATGTCCCTGAGCAGCACAACGTTACGGTAAATCTCGGGCAGGCCTTCGATAGCTTTGCGCAGAATCGCGCCAAGTTCCTTCTGTTCAAGGGCCTGGGAAGGCACTTCGCGCCAACTGGTCAGAATCGCGGGGGTATAGTCCCCGGTCTGCTCGTCGAGGCCGGCGTCCAGCGATTCTTCGCGGCGGGTTGCGGCCTTGCGCAGGCGGCCCAGCCCCTCATTGCGGGCAATCGAAAGCACCCAGGTGCGGAACTGGGAGTCGCCGCGAAAATTTTGCAGGTTTTGATAGACCTTGATGGCCGTCTCCTGCGCGGCGTCCTCGGCTTCAGCTTCGTTGCGCAGCAACGACAGCAGCAGAAAAAAGACCCCGCGCTCGCACGGGCGGATGAGGTCATGAAACAAATGCTTCTCGCCCGCCAGAATCCGGCGGATGCATTCGGCCTCGAGTTGTGGATTGGCGGCCGGCGTCATTTAAGGCTTAGAGTCACCTGAGGCTTGGAGCAGGACAGAAACCGGAGCCTCCGGTTCCGCCCCGGTCCCTCGCCCTCCTGAAGAGAACTATAGCGCGGCGTGCCGCGGGAGCCGGGATGCTTTATTCCGCCGCTAGGTACGTTGGGATAGCCAATCATGGCCGTTTTTAAGGCCAGAGGGCTGGTTTGGGCTGGCTTGGACAAGCACATCGACCTTTCTTCAGAAGCAAGATTTTTCGATTTTGTGGAATCCTTGTACAGAAATCGTACAATCGGCTGTACAATTCCCACGAGGAGACCCATGGCCGGAGATATTCAACTTACGTGCAGCGATTGCGGGCAGGACTTCAGCTTCACCGCCGCTGATCAGGCGTTCTTTCAGGAACGCGGTTACTCGACCCCAAAGCGTTGTAAGACATGCCGTCAGGCAAAGAAGAACGATCAGGGGGGATCCGGCTACCGTTCGACTCCGGCACAGGGAACACCTGTGATTTGTTCGGGATGCGGTCAGCCTACAACAGTGCCTTTTGAGCCTCGCGGTGATCGCCCGGTGTTTTGCCGGGACTGCTACCAGGCGCGCAAGGGCAGCGGCGGTGGCGGCGGAAGTTCTCGCGGCCGCGGTCGTTAATGGCATTGAAGCGGCCCGAAAATCGATTTACAAAGATTCATGTAAACAAAGATAATCGGGCCCCTGCTTCACGCTATCAACTTCAAGCGACACTCCTCAGCAACGGCTGACCGGGCTCGAAATGCCGCTGACGTTCTTTGGCTGCAGATTCTCTGTCTTTAATTCGGGCTGTTTCGAGCATCCGTTCCGGATTCCCGCGGCGCGTATTCGGCTTCACAAGTGTGCAACTCGGCTGCGCGCGGGTATCCGAGCAACAGACTAATGCCCCAGGGGAGTAATCTGGAGGCCGGGGGACAGCCTCCAGAGATCGATCGTCAAGTCAGCACAGGCGGGCTTCGGCCGCCTTATTGCTGAAAACTCGACCGGCTCGTTCGTTTCTTTTTTGCGCCCAGCCGCGAGCCGCCCGCGGTCTCGCCATTTTATTGCACTCAAAGCTTAGGTTCGGCTGTCACCGCAATCATCGGATGATTGCCCGTGTAGCATCCGGGGCTGGCGTCAAGTGCCAACGTGTTTGCAGGGAGCGTGCCGACGCCGCACAGAGCAGTGTTGGAACCGGGGAATCTCGCAAAGACGCCGCTGACATTCAGAACAGAACCGACAATGGGGCCCGGTACCGCTCCGGGGTATGCGGCCATGTTAGCCGCGCCGGACATGTTCAGCGAGTCGTAGAAGCATCCCGTGACCGCTGAGTTGCAGGGGTTCCCCGTCCCATACGGGTGCGTGCCGGTGGTACTGGTGTTGAAACTGAAGGTCACAATAACCTGACTGGGGAGCGCTATCTTTTGCCGCGATAGATCGAATGTGATGGGGAAATCGATGCCGTCCTGACAGGTCTGAGTGTTTGGATTGTACCATTGGTAGTAACCGCCGGACGATTGCCCGGCAGCAACTGGACAATGCACGAAATCGGAGGAAGGCCGATACGGCATGTTGAAGGTCTGCGTGGCCGTCGCGAGCAACGTCCCTGGCGCGGGTGAACCGGCAACTCCTTCGAACGAGGTTCCGGTCACAACCGAATAGACGTTTACCGTAACTGGCATAGCGTATGTTGCGCCGGCCGAGGTGACGCAAGCATTTGGTCCGGGACCGTCATTCCAGTACCCATTCTGGCATGTCCAGGCCTGCATGACGACCGTCACCGTGCCGAGGGTGCTGTGCGGCACTGCCAGGGTAAAGCCATCGCCGAACTCGGTAAAATTACCGTAGCTCGACGGATTTTGGGAGAAGACGTTCAGTGGGATCAGGATTGGGATGTTGTCGTAGACCGGCAGAAATTGGGCATTGGCCGTAGCCGCGCCACCGATGACAGAGGCGAAGGCTAAGACCAAGTACTTGGCGATCGAGGCAACCCACGAGATGGGCAGGGATCTGGAGAGTTCTTGCATGCTGCCCAGCTTCGCCGGCAGCGCATTCAGTTGGTTCTTCATGATTCTTCGACCTCATTTTCGGGTTGTGGCGGGGGACCGCCTGATGGTTGGCCCGCGGGACCGATTGGCTGCAAATCCCGCTTTGGTTCTCCTTTCAAATCGCAGGTTTTAGACCAGCGTGGCGAGATTATATCCGCCGGATTGCTCGGATTTCTATGTGCATTTCATGAATCTTCTTGCGCCATTTCCGCCTGCAACGGCGCATGGAGCGCGTTGTTTCCTCAGCGGAATTTCCCTTGAGATTCCGATGCATGAATGGACATCGTGCTTGCCGCCCGCTAAACTGGCAATCTTGGCATAAACTCAAACGCAGCCCGCGCGAGGACGTATCCTACTATCATGGCTTTGAAACTGTCCTTCGCTGGATTTGCCTGGAAGAACCTCTGGCGCAGACGTCTCCGTACTCTCCTGACGCTGGGCGGGATTGCGATGGCGATCGGCGCTTTCATCGCCCTGGTCGGTTTCTCCCGCTCATTTGAACACGAATGGATAAAGCTTTACTCGAGCGCCGGAACCGACATGGTGGTCGTCGAGAGGACCTTCCTCGAAACGGCCATCGATGAGTCCCTGGGGGCAAGGATTCGGGCGCTGCCCTTTGTGGCGCAGGCCACGCCCATGATCTTCAACATGATGGACCTGACGCCCGAGATCAATGCCCTGGTCTTTGGCTGGAAGGCTGATTCCTACGACTTCGAATCATTGACATTCAAATCCGGAGGTAGATTCCACGACGGGAAGCCTGAATTGATTCTGGGCGACGTGCTGGCCGAGAACCTGGGCAAGAAGGCCGGAGATAGCCTGGAGCTTCAAGGTACGAGTTTCACTGTAGTGGGCATATATCACGGGGGCTCGGCGCTGGAAGCAGGCGCCGTAATCATGCCGATCGATCAATTGCAGGAGATATCGAGCCTGCAGGGAAAGGTTTCCGGGTTTCATCTTCGCCTGCGCCCTGCTCCTCCGGGCGAATCCCAGGACCAATACATAAAGGAATGCCAGGCGGCAATTGACGCCGTCGTTCCAGGACTCCGCGCCACCCCGGCCAACGAGTGGGCGAGCAAGAACCAATTTGTGGCGTTGGCCCATGCGGTGGCCTGGGGCACATCGTCGATCGCCCTGATCGTCGGCATCCTTGGCATTGCCAACACCATGGCCATGTCCGTCTTCGAGCGAACTCGCGAGATCGGGATCCTGCGCGCGCTGGGCTGGAAGAGCTGGGGCGTCCTACTGCTTATTCAGTCTGAAGCGGTAGTGCTTGGACTTGTAGGCGGCGTTGTCGGCCTTGGCGTGGGATGGGGCGGACTGCGCTTGCTGGCCACGCTGCCGCAAACGGCAAGCATCGCCTCGGCGTCGGTTACGCCCTTGCATCTGCTCGAGGGGCTTGGCATCGCGGTGCTCTCCGGTTTGCTGGCGGGGGCGGTCCCGGCATGGCGCGGTGCGCATTTGTCACCGGTCGAGGCGCTGCGGCATGACTAGCGAAATGACTAAAGCGAGTCCACAGCTTGAGGTGCGAAGACTGCGCAAAAGCTACGACGAAGGACGCATCGAGGCGTTGCGCGGAGTGGATCTGTCTGTGACCGCCGGGGAGTTTCTGGCTATCAGCGGAGTCAGCGGCAGCGGAAAATCTACTTTGCTGCAACTGATGGGTGGACTCGACGTGCCCACCAGCGGCCAGGTGCTCTTCGAAAATGCGTCTCTGGGAACCGCCATCGACCTGGACCGCTATAGAGCCACTCAGATCGGATTCATCTTCCAGGCCTTCTATCTGCTGCCCACGCTCCGCGCCATTGAAAACGTGCAGGTGCCGATGCTGGCCATCGGGCTCAATTCCAATCACCGCGCCGAACGGGCCGAGGCTCTTTTGGTGGAGATGGGCCTGGAACATCGCCTCAAGCAGTATCCCAACGAGCTCTCCGCCGGAGAGCGGCAGCGCGTGGCGATCGCGCGCGCGCTGGCCAATGACCCCTCCATTCTGCTTGCCGACGAGCCTACGGGCAATCTGGATTCGGTAAACTCCGCGCGGATCATGGAGATGCTTATTGGCATCCAGCAGAAGCGCGGGATGACACTGATCGTGATTACCCACGAGCAGGAGATCGCCCAGGCCGCACCGCGCCACATTCGCATCCGCGATGGAAGGATTGAGCCGTGATGATCTCAGCTGCTCGGGTGGTTGCGGCGCTGCTGCTGGCCGGCGCCGCGCTGGCCGGCGCTGCACCAGCGTCGGCGGCGCAGACGTCCGCCGCGGCTACGGCGACGGGGAAGGCTCCGGACGCTCATGCCATAATTGACATTGCCCGGCAGCGAATCCAGAAGGCGGACCTGCGCGCCAGCGGGCATCTTGTCCGCGTGGACGCCGGCGGCAAGCGGACCAGCTTTGGAATTTCCTTAAAGGCGCACTGGTTCCCCGGCGTGTTGCGTATTCTTGTTGACGTTTCACCGCCCTCTGGCGCCAATCCGGATGCCCGTGCCCACATTCTGCTGGAGATGCGGCCGAACGGTCAGAATTCGATTCAGATTACGCACCCAGGCGACAAAGCGCCCGCCGCGCTGCCGTTCGACAAGTGGATCGATGGACCGCTTGGGGCCGGGTTCAGCTACGAGGATTTTCTTGAGCAACAGTACTTCTGGCCTGGCCAGGCGGTGGTGGAGCAGACCAAGTTTGGCGCGCGGGATTGCGACGTTTTGAAGAGCACGCCGGGGACAGCCGACAGAACACATTACGCCGAGATAAAAACATGGCTGGACCACAGCATCGCCTTTCCTGTATACCTTGAGAAAACGCTGAAGGGATCGGGAGCAGTGAAGGAGTTTACCTATTTTGGCCTGCGCCGCGAGGGCGGGGTCTGGTCCGCGACTCAGGTGGAAGCAAGAACGCATGGCCAGGCGGGAACCACTCTGCTGATTGTCGACCGCGGGAGCACCAAGGCAAATCTCAACCTCGGGGACTTCAGCCCCGAGCAACTCATACGTTTCTAGGGTCATTTATGCAGGTACTGTTGTGGTTGGTTGGTTTGACGGCGTCTCTGATCGGTGTTGGGTTTCTCTATCAGTGGATCGGCGGGCATCGCGACCGGATACGGTTTGCCGGCGTAGGACGCTGGGTGACCATCGGGCGGCGGTACAAGCTCTATGTGCTCGAAAAAGGATCGAAGAGATCCAGCGGTCCAACTGTACTCTTCGAAGCCGGCATCGCCGCTACCAATCTGAACTGGTTTCACATCCAGGAGACGGTCGCGCGCTTCACTGGCACGGCTTCCTACGACCGCGGCGGATTGGGCTGGAGCAGCCCCAACCGCACCGCGCGCACCCCCGGCAACATTGCGTGGGAACTGCACGATATGTTGCAGAAGGCCGGGATTGAGCCGCCTTACATCCTGGTTGGGCATTCATTCGGCGGACTCGTTATGCGCCGTTTTGCGCTGCTGTTTCCCGACGAAGTAGTCAGCGTGCTGCTTGTGGACCCCATGCGCTGTGAAGAATGGCCGCCCTTGAATCCCACCAGGCAAGCGGAGCTGGATCGGGGCAAGAAGCTCTCGGGCTTTGCCATTCCCATTGCCCGCTTCGGTCTGGCGCGCCTGGCTGTGACCTCCCTGCTCTGCCGCGGGGGGCTTATAGCAGAGCGGTTGGCCGGGGTCGCGGGAAACGGCGGCCGCCACGTGCTGGGCCGCGTAACCAACGAAGTGGGCAAGATGCCGAGCGAAGTTTGGCCGGTGGTGGCAGCTCACTGGTCTCGTCCCGGCTACTACAGGGGCATGCGCAACCATGTAGCTGCGGTGCCCGATTCGGTGCGGGAGATGCTGGCTACTGAGCCCATTCGCGGCATCCCCGTGCTGGTGCTGACGCCGGGAAAATCGACCCCGTTGTCAGCCGAGAATCTCGACCGCATCGGCGACAACGTGCAACAGGTGATTGCCGAAGATAGCGCGCATTGGATTCATCTCGACGAGCCGGATTTGGTCATCGATTCGATCCGCGAGATGGTGGTCGCCGCAACGCCTGAGGCAGTGGCGGCGGCGGTTTGACGCGGCTGTTTTCGCAGGCAGATCAATGATTGCACAGCAAAGCAGGCGCGCCATCGCGATACCTCCGGAATGCCCTGAGGGTATCAAGGTCGATTGCGATCAATCAAAGCTCTCAGCGTTTCTTTGCCGCATTCGGTGCGGGCTTCTTCGGCGAGGCCTTCGAAGGATTTGCATGCGACGCCTTGGCTGACTTTGAGGCGGCGTGTGCCTGATTTGATTTTGCCGCTGCCGGCTTCGCTGACTTTGCCGGCGGCTTGGCGGGCGCCTTGATTGGCGCCTTTGCCGGCGCTTTCGCCGGAGCCTTGGCCGCGACTTTCACGGTAGGCTTGGCTGAAGCTTTTGGCGCGGCCTTGGGCGTTGCCTTCGCCGTTTTGCCTGCCTTAAGCGCAGCCGGGGCGAGCTTCTTTGCGGCAACCGTCGCGGATGGCTTGGCTGACGGTTCAGCTTTGGGCTTTTCTGCTTTGGCCGCAGGCTTCGCTGAAGTTTCAACCTTCATCGGGGCCGTCACCTTAACAGGAGGCTCCTTGGGCGCTTTCGCTGGAGCAGTTGGTTTTGATGCCCGCTTGGAAGGCGCGGGCGCCGGCTCGGACTCAGCCTCTTCTTCGAGATCCTCTTCTTCTTCTTCTTCCTCGAGATCGGCCTCCAATTCCGCCTCCAGGTCAGGCTCCAGGTCAGGTTCCTCCGCAATCTCCGCATCTAATTCCACCTTCGGCAGCTTCAGGCCCAGGTCAATCTCGTCCTCATCGGCGCCCAGGTCGTCCAGCTCGTCATCCTCGTCCAAAACATCTTCGGCTTCCTCATCGTCGTCAAACGCCTGCTCCTTTATCTTGGCCTCTCCGCGCTTGGTCCGCGGCCTCTTAATGGTGACTTGCGGCGGCGGTGCGGGGGGCGAATGCGGCTCAAGGAAGGCGCGAATCTCCTCCTGAGTTGTCAGGCGGCCGTCGATCAGTTCCAGAAACACGGCCCGCACAATTTCGCTGTAGGCGGGAAGCTCCGGCGTAATGCGCATCTCCTGCATGATGGCGTGCGGGATGCGCTGGCGCGCCTCGGGCCAGACCTTCAGGAACTGGTCGTAACGTTCGCGGACCGCTGCGTCCTTGCTGGTAAAGCCCAGCCAAAGAACCGCTTCAGGATCGTAGGTGGTGAAAAGCTTGTACGCGGCAGAGGGCGTCGAATTGGCCTTGGCGAGCAGCACCTTGGCGAAGCCGGCGGCCAGCGAGTCCAGGCTGTTCCACTCCTCAACGAAGCCGGGCCGAAGCATAAGTTTCTTCAGCGCCGACAAGTCCTTGCCGCCGAGCTTTGCCGTGAGCAACTGCATCTGCGCGGCGGACATGTCGGCATGAACGCCCTGGAGCAGCAGCTCGACGGCCAGTTCGTGCAGCGCCTTGAGCTTTTCTTCATCCGCCTTTGCCGTGGTCCAGACGGGGAACAGGTGCTTCATCCAGCCTTCGGTTTCGAGCGCCCGCAGCACCTTTAGCCCCTCTTCCTCATGGGCAATCTGCTCAAGCTCCCGGCTGCGCGCTTCGGGAGAGAGGTTTTCGATTACTCCCTCAGCCTTGGCGTTCTCATAACGAGTGTGAGTCTTTGCATCAAGCTCCCATCCCAAGCGAGCCATATAACGGGTGGCGCGGATCAGCAGGGACGGCTGCTCAAGAAACCCGTAATTTGAAACCAGGCGCAGGGTGCGGGACTCAATATCCGCTGCTCCGTTCAGGGGATCCATCAACAGTCCAAACGATCCCTCATTGAGCGAGATGGCCATGGCGTTGACGGTAAAGTCCCGGCGCCGCAAATCTTCGTGAATGGAAGCCGGATGATAAACAGGCTTGCCGAGGGTGGGGTATTCGACGCGATGCGTGCTCACGAGATCGAGCCGGACGGTTCCCGGAAAACAAAGATAAAGGCTGCGTGAATCCTCGTCCTGACCCCAGACTTTGCCGCCCAATTTCTCTATTATTTTCTTTAACTTGAGCGCATTTCCATGAATGGAAACTTCAAGATCTCGGACGCCATGACCGCTGGTCAGGTCGCGCACGGCGTCGCCGGTCAGAAAAAGTATGTTGCCGGCTTCGCGGGCCGCCTCGCGCATCTGCTTCAGAGCGTTCTGTTGGTCGGCAGACAGCCGGTTTTCCAAAAGATAAATGTAGTCGGGCATCCTGTTTCCTGCTTTCGCCGCCTCGTGACTCTGCCGTTAACGGTATCTACAAGTACCTGATGTTGTTGTGCTTACAGCATCGCCGGCAGAGGCGGCAAACCAGTACATTAACACAATCAAGGCAGAATGGCTAGGCTTTGTTGCACCGGATTTGCCGCTTTTTCAGTTGACGGGGTTTGGTCGCACATTGACTCATAAAAAAGAAGATCCGCCCCGGCAGGCCTTGGTTCATGCGACAATCCAGAGCGATGGCCTCTGTTCGCAAGCCGGTGATTGTGCGCAAGTTCTCCAGGGATTGGTGCGCTGGATACGCCGGCGCATTGTTCCCGCCGGATGCAGAAGAACTGGAGATCCTCGACCAGACCGGGAAGGTGCTGCGCATTGGATGGGACCAGGTGAAGTGGGTCTGCTACGTGCGCGACTTCCCTGCCGGAGCGAGCGACCAGGCGAATCCTGAACGGTTGTTGCACAAGAGGTTTACGGTGCGGCCTCGCTCGGCGGGAATTTGGCTGCGGATGACCCTGACTGACGGCGACGAATTGGAGGGGTTGGCAGCCAACGACCGTTCGCTGATCGAAGGGGCTGGATTGTTGCTGACCCCGCCCGATACGCGCTCGAACACGCAACGGATTTATCTTCCCCGTCAGGCGATTCAGACGCTTGAGGTGGTGAGCCTGATCGGCGCCGCGGCGCGCAAGCGGGCTGGAGCTGCGCGCATTGCTTCCGATCAGCCGGAACTCTTTCCCGGCGATACGGACCCTGCGTAAAGTTGCCCATCAGGTTATTTCGCGCCCTCTGCCCAGGACGAAGAGGACGCGATCAGGGTCGTTTGTACAGGATTGGCAATTCGAGTTCTTCTCGTTGCCATTCCGGGATTCGAAAGACCCCAAGAATCTGCTCGGGTTCGCGGACGCACAATTGAATATGGGTTTTGTCCCGAAAGCCCGCGCCTGGATAGAGTTCGGTCCCCTCTGGAAACAGCGCCCTGACGGTGGTGTAAGGCTGGCTTTTGGGGTCCGATGCCTAAGCGGTCTGCAGAAGCCCGTACAGAAAGTTCATCACAGCGCAGTCCAAACGCCTGAGGATTTTATCTCCGCTGGGCTCGTTGCCAGGATCCACGTTCTCTGGGATTGGTGAACCAGCCTTTTCAGCCGACAAAACCAATCCGAGATATGCGAGCTTTACCGCATCGATTCCAGACTGCGTCGTCAGGTCCAGACAGTTGCCCAGTTCGATCACGGCGCCTATAACCGAGGGGTGGTCGAAGCGGCGGCGATGCTCAGTCGCCCATCTATATGCGCGGAGCACGTCATTTTCCCAAAAGTAACTCCCGGCGCCAAGCCAGTCATAGTCCCGATTGCTGGGCTGAAACGGCGAACCGCCCAGAAGTCTTTGGGCCGTTTCAAGACTGCATCCGTGATATGCGAGGACTAAACAGGCTGCGGAAAAACGGGGAACAGGAGGCGAATTCGCCGAAAAAATTCCCTCAGGGGCTAAAGCCCGCGTTGATTCTACGCCACTTACGGCACGGCTAAAGCCGTGCCCTTTCAAAGCAATGAGTTTTTCCGCAGCCTGTAAAGACAATTAGAGCCGCTTACCGAAATCTCTCAGCCACTTGACCATCTGGGTTCAGGTAACCAATCTTGATGAGAAATGCCCTGGCTTTTTCGGGGGTGTCGTTTTCGAGCCGGATCTTCTCCGCGGCTTCCTTGAGCTTTTTGAACTCTTTGGGACTCATTGCACCCTCCCAGAAGCCGATCTCGATTGCGCCTGAAGGCAATCTGAGCGGCCACACCGGCTCCGACCCACCAATTTCCAACTTCATCGTATCATCGATCTGCCCCAAACCGCCTCTTGCTCTCTTTCTCCCTTTGAGCAACAATTCAGCGGGTCCGCGTCGATCGAAGCGTCGTAAACTCAGCGCTTTGAGCAGAATAGGCGGCTGCATCAAAGCCAGGCTCCCCGGACGTCATTGGGCAAAGCCGGTCCGTCCGGTACAATTCCATGGTGAAGCTAGGCGAGTTGGCAGCGCGGTTAGGTGCGGAGCTACGCGGAGACGCGGAGCTGGAAATTACAGGTGTGACAGGGATTGAGGAAGCCGGGCCCACCGAGATCACCTTTGTCGCGAATCCCCGCTACACCGCTCTGGCACGAAAGACGAAGGCCGCCGCAGTGCTGGTTGAGCCCGAGTTCCAGCAGATTGAAGCGGCCACGCTTCGGCTTAAGAATCCTTATCTGGCCTTCTCAAGGGCGTTGGGACTCTTCTATCAGCCGCCGGCTTACCCTCCCGGCATTCACCCGACTGCGGTCATAGACCCATCGGCCCAGATTGGACCCGATGCGCACATTGGCGCGTATGTTGTAGTGGGGCATGGAGTTAAGCTTGGCTCGCACGCTACGCTGCTGCCCCACGTTGTGCTCTATCCCGGAGTGCAAGTGGGCAACGGCTTTTTTGCGCACGCTCATGCCGTGGTCCGCGAAAACTGCATTCTCGGCGACCACGTCACGCTCGAAAATGGCGCGATCGTAGGCTCGGACGGCTTTGGCTTTGCCAAAAATGAAGCCGGACACTGGGAGAAGATCCCGCAGTCGGGCCCGGTGCGGCTGGGCAATCGGGTCGATGTCCAGGCCAATGCAACCATTGATCGGGCGACGGTGGGCGCGACGGAGATAGGCGACGGAAGCAAGGTGGACAACCTGGTGCAGGTCGGCCACGGGTCGAGAGTCGGCGAGAATACGCTGCTCTGCGCGCAGACGGGTTTGGCGGGCTCATCGGTAATCGGAAACAATGTGATTCTTGCCGGACAGGTTGGCATTGCCGGTCATTGCAGCGTGGGCGATGGAGCGGTTCTAACCGCACAATCCGCGGTCTCGCACGATGTGCCGCCCGGCAAGGTTATCTCCGGATCGCCGGGGTTCGATAATCGCATTTGGTTGCGCGCGGCGGCCATATTTCAACGGCTGCCCGAACTCCTGAAGCGGTTGGACCGGGTGGAGAAGCAGGTTGCGGGAACCAAAAGCGCTGACGCCGGAAATGGAAATCGGGAATGAAGATTCTGAAGCAGAATTGCGCTTGGGCCATGGCCGCGACCATCTTCGCCGCGGTGCTGGCCGGCTGCCATTCCTATCACGTGGAGACCACGGTGGAGAACCGCACCGGCGGGACTATTCAACTACTCGAGGTCGACTATCCGAGCGCCAGCTTCGGCGATGACCGATTGGAGGCCGGCCAAGTCTTTCACTATCGAATTCAGATTCGCGGTAGTGGACCCTTGAAGGTGCAATACACGGCCGGCAATGCGCGGCAGATTCAAATTGACGGGCCTCCGCTGGCCGAGCGGCAGGAGGGTAGCCTGCGGATCGTGCTGCTGCCCGAAGGCAAGGCCGAGTTCCATCCGGAGCTGACCCCGCAACCCTGAGCCAATTGGCCGATCTCCCACCTTCGTAGCGGCGACCGAAGGATGAGAAACCCAGAATCAAAATGACAATGAACCCCGCTCAGTGCACCATGCTCTGGAAGAGCGGCGAGTGCAGCAGGTTGTTGAAATCCGCGTCGGACGTTGCAAAGTGGATAGAGAGACGCCCCGAATCCGACGCAATGTTGGTGGAGCTCATGGCCTGCTTCTCGGCTTCCGACCCGCTCATCTTGCGCAGCATAACCGCGGCGGTCAGCAGCGAAGACATGGTGGCGGCGGCAAATGAGTCGCCGGTGGAGATGGTGAGGTCGAATCGGACGCCGTGCTGAAAGTCCATTCCGTACCATGAGGCAATCAGCCTCTTGCGAACCGTCTCAAAGTCGGTAATGGCGCCAGCCTCGCCCAACACCTGGCGCATCATGACCTGCGTGCCCTTCTCATCGAGGATGCTCCACAGTGGCGCGGAATCCACCGTCTTCATGGCATCCATCATGGCTCCGTTGGTCAGCAGGCTGGGCGAAACTCCGTCGCGCGCGTCGAGAGCCTTTTTGACGGCGTCGTTGCTTCCAAACACCATGGTGGAGGGATCGACGAAACAGAGCACCATGCCGGACTTGGTCAGCGGGTAGATCCGGTTGGTACGCAGACGAGTGGGCAATACCTTCTGCTTGCGGAAGTTGGCCAGAATGTCCTGCACCGGAAACTGCCCCTGGGCAATGCCGACAGTCACCAGTGCTTCGCTGTTTGCCGTGGGCCGGAACAAAGCGAAGGCGAGGTCGTCCACGTCGTGGTTGTCGTTGAGTCCGGACTTGCTCAGGGCCTCGTCGAACTGCTTGAGCTCGGGCGGCATCACGCGATCTTTCAAGTCCATCGCGCCTTGCGAATTCTGCATAGCCCGGTAATCGATCACGACCAACTGCTGCACTTCATGGGGAATCGACGTACGGGCGTCTGTTGACAACTGCGCCGCCGGGGCTAGGCTAGCCGCGGCCAGTAACATGGGGGCAATCGAAACTTTGACAAAAGTCTTCAACAAATCCATCCTTCGGGAACCGCTCAAACTGCGAATCGTGCACATAAGGGCTCCCCGCATTTCAGTGTTTTTCCACCAACTAAGGAACCAAAGTAGATCATACCGCCGCGCCATGACTGCTGTCGCCGGCTGTACACCTTCGATTCTCCCGTCTGTTCAATGATTCCTCACGCCTGTCCGGATTCCGCTCCAGGCCAGGCGAGTGGAGCGCCAAGCCGCCGCTCCAGAATCTTGGTTTGGGGATTGAACCCATTCAATTGACGCATCCACTCGCTCTCCCGCTCAAACGCAGCCTCAGGAATCAGGCCGATCAGCTCTCCCTCGGCGGGCGCAATCTTGTGCCGGAGGGCCAGGCTTGAAACCGTCCGGTAAACCTGCGAGATGGGCGTAACCTGAAAGTCCGTGATGTTCATCGACAACTGCGCGCGCCCATGGGCAAGAACCCCCATTGCTTTAACGCCCTTCAAACCCCCGCCCGCGGCGCGAATCTCGCGGGCAATGGCTCTCACGATAGAGACGTCCGAGGAATCGAAATAGATATTGTACGCAACCAGGAATTTCCGAGCCCCCACGGCGCAGGCGCCGGCTGTCGGATGCAGTCCGGGGCCACCCAGATCGGGCCGCCGCGTGGCATCCTTGCGTACTGTGTCTTTGAGTTCCTCGAATTGTCCCCGGCGCACCTCTTCAAGGTTGGCCCGGTCAGGCCGAGCCGCTGCCGCCTCATAAAAGAATACCGGCACGCCGTAGCGACGCCAAATCTCCAGGCCTGCCTGGCGGGCCAGCAGCGCGCACTGCTCCAGCTTGATGCCGGAGACGGGCACGAAGGGTACCACGTCGGCAGCGCCAATGCGCGGATGCACTCCCTGCTGGCGGGTCAGGTCGATAAGCTCGACTGCCTTGCCTACTCCGAGCACCGCGGCTTCCACCACAGCCGAAGGCTCGCCGGCAATGGTCACCACAGAGCGGTTATGGTCTGCATCCATCGACCAATCGAGAAGGCGCACCCCTTCCACGCGCATCGCGGCAACAATGGCCTCGACCCGCCGGGCATCCTTGCCCTCGGAAAAGTTCGGAACACACTCGACAACCGGTCCGTTCATGCTTGCTCCGCCCAGGCCATCGAAACGGGCCACCCTGGGATAGCGACTTGCTACTTCCAAAATGTGTAACCCACCTGCACCTGAACGCTGGCATTCACACCGGGATTGCGGTCGCCCAAGGAGGCCGAGGAGATGTGCACGCCATTGACCCCAAAATCGATCGACCGTCTCGAGCGAGTGAAGTAGTGGAATCCTCCGCCCCCCTGCGGCGAAAAGTTCCAGACCGAAGTTCCGCCTGGGGTTCCGTGGGGAACCAGCAGGTCCGGCGGAAACTTGTGCGTGGTATAAATGACCCCGCCCGCTGCCTGAAACCACGGCTCAAAGCGGCGAGACTTGGTGACGAAGTTCCAGCGGAAGATCACCGGGGTGATGCTGACACCATCAAAAGTGCCGCCACCAAATGGCCCGACCGAATAACCCGCCCCGCTGCCCAAGAGGTACGTCTGCTGTCCCGCCGGCGGCGTAAAGGCCAGCCAGAGAGGCATGATGTTGGCGCCAAGTTCGAATTGGCCGCTGAAGATGCCGGCGTGAAGAACCGGCGTCAAAGCCTTGCCGCCCTGAATGCCTGCCGATAGAAACCTGAATGAAGAGCGGCTGCCTACGCCATTGCCGTAGTCGATGAATGGGCCATATTCTAAGCTCTTGGCGTCGCGGACTTCGGCTGCGGGGTTATCCGTGCCGGGCCGGCCTGGCGCGACCGCCGCTTGGGCTGAGCCAAGCGAAGTTGTCGCCAACTGAGCTCCGGCAACGAATACAAGAATTAGAAAGCGTGCAGTTCGATTCAATGCTCTTCCCTTCTCACTCACAGAATTCGGTCTCCGCAAAAAAGGCCGCCACAACCGGGCGGCCCTTTAAATGCCTGCCTGACGCCCAATCAGCCGGCCGCCTGCTCCATCTGCTCGGCATCCATGTCGAAGTTCGAGTAGACGTTCTGCGTATCGTCGCAATCTTCAAGAGCCTCGAGCAGCCGGATCATCTGGGTCGCCGCCGTGCCCTCGAGCTTGGTGTAGGTGGATGCGACCATGGTCACCTCGCTCATCACCGTGGGAATTCCGGCCGCCTTCACAGCATTGAGAACACTTTCATACGAGGCCGGCTCGGTGATAATCTCCCACGTCTCGCCCTCATCCCTCAGATCTTCGCCACCGTGCTCCAGCACGATATCCATCAATTGATCCTCGCTGGCAGCGGGCTTCTCGACAGCGATAATGCCCTTCTTTGCGAACATGAATCGAACTGAGCCCGATTCCCCGAGGTTGCCGCCGTTCTTTGAGAATGCGTGACGGATCTCGCTTACGGCGCGGTTGCGGTTGTCGGTCGTCACGTCCACGATAATGGCGACACCGCCGGGGCCGTAGCCCTCGAACTTGATCTCCTCGTAGTTCACGCCTTCCAGTTCGCCGGTGCCTCGCTGGATGGCGCGCTTGATGTTTTCCTGGGGCATATTCTCCGCCTTGGCAGCAAGAATCGCGGTGCGCAGTCGGGGGTTGCCGTCAGGGTCGCCGCCACCCTTGGCGGCAATGGAAATTTCCTTGATGATGCGGGTGAATATCTTGCCGCGCTTGGCATCGAGCGCGCCCTTCTTGTGCTTGATTGTGGCCCACTTTGAATGGCCGGACATGAGAACCTCAAAGATAGTCGAAATGCCGGCGCGGTGCGCGCCTGACCTTGTGAGTATAACACCGGAATGGCCTCGAAAAAATGTGGCTGAGAACCGCTGCAAAGATGTGTTTCGGCGGCGTTTCCAGAAGGACGGGAACTGAAATCGACAGACTGAGGCTCTTGCCAGTAATTGACGACTTAGCTATCATAAACTTAGCTAAGTTTCTCGGAGACCGCCCATGGAAGCGACGATGCACGAGGCAAAGACCCAGCTTTCTAAGCTCGTGAAGACCGCGATTGCCGGAGAGGAAGTCGTCCTCACCAGCGGCCAGAAGCGGATTCCTGTTGCGCGGATTGTACCCATCGATTCCGCATCGCCACTTGGGGAGATCTCCGCGGCGGAAGTGTTTAGGAAGGGCAAACGTCCTCTTGGCTTATATAAGGGCCAGTTCGAGATCGGACCCGAATTCTTTGAACCTCTGCCTGAAGAAGAGCTCGCACTTTGGGAGCACGGCGAGAACGACGATAAGTTGTTCGGTCCAGCATGAGACTCCTGCTTGACACCCACATACTACTGCGGTTCACAAGCCCGGTCCCCGACAGCCGAAAACTGTTACGCTAGAAGCATGAAATTCGGGGTTTTGGTCTTTCCCGGCTCCAACTGCGATCACGACACATTCAACGTGATTGCCGAAGTGGCCCGCCAGCCAGTGACTTTCCTGTGGCACGACTCTGAAGACCTGCAAGGCGTAGACGCGGTTCTGGTTCCAGGCGGATTCGCCTATGGCGACTACCTGCGCACCGGGGCGATCGCGCGCTTCTCGCCGGTCATGCAGGCGGTGCAGCGGTTCGCGACAGGCGGTGGGCTGGTACTGGGCATCTGCAACGGTTTCCAGATTCTCACCGAGGCCGGCTTGCTGCCCGGCGCGCTGATGCGCAACGCCGGCCTCAAGTACATCTGCAAGCAGGTTCATCTGCGCGTCGAAACCGCGGATAGTCCATTTACAAACTGTCTTTCCAAAGGAGACGTGCTGCAGATTCCCATCGGCCACATGGAGGGAAACTACTTCTGCACCGAGGATGAGTTGCTTGCGCTTGAATCCGAAGATCGAATTGCCTTTCGCTATGTCACGCCCGGCGGAGAACCAACTCCGGAGGCCAACCCGAATGGTTCATTGAGCAACATTGCGGGCATCTTGAACGCCAAGAGAAACGTCCTGGGGATGATGCCCCATCCGGACAGATCGAGTGAAAAGCTGCTAGGATCGGCGGACGGCTGGAAGATATTTGCCTCGATGGTTGAGGCATTGGCTGCACGTTGAGAGCTTTGGCGCGGCGGCGGGCTAACGGGAACCAATGATCGACATTCATCATCACCTGATCTACGGGGTCGACGACGGGGCAACCGACCTGGAAACGTCGCTGGCCATGGCCCATGAAGCGGCCGACGAAGGCATTACGCATATTGTCTGCACGCCTCACGCCAACGACGAATTCCCCTTTCGGAGCCCCTTGATCGAGGAGCGCCTGAACGAGTTGCGTGGCCTGCTGGATGGGGTTGTCGAACTGAGTCTCGGGTGCGACTTCCACCTTTCCGCCGAGAACATTCTCGAAGCGCTTGCCAACCCACTCAAGTACTCCATCAACGGCAAGGGATATCTGCTCATCGAGTTTCCCAACACCTCGATTCCTCCGCAGTTGTCCGATGCTCTGTTCCGGTTGCAGGCGGCAGGGTATACCGTGATCGTCACCCATCCGGAAAGATATCCGGCGCTGCACAGGCACCCTGAGCTGGTAGCCGACTGGATGCGCCAGGGTTGTCTGCTGCAGGTGACCGCCAGCTCCTTGTATGGACGCTTTGGCCCCATGGCGCAAGCCATTGCCAATGAGCTGCTCGATCGCAACTGGGTTCACTTTCTTGCCACCGACGCACACCACCCCGAATGGCGCCCGCCGCACCTGAGAAAGGGATTTCATTACGTGGCCAATCGCGCCGGAGAAGAAACAGCGCGGCGTCTCTGCCTGACCAATCCTCGGGCCGCTGTCGAGGGCGCCAAGTGGCCGGCGCAGCCCGAACCTGTTGGCCTATGGAATCGTGTTCCGCTCAGAATCGACGCGAAAAAGTATGCTACTTTCCTCGATCCCATACCCATCAATGTGGACAGGGACGGGGAAAAGCCGGAGTCGAAAGGCTTCTGGAATCGCCTGTTCGCAAAGTAGATTCTCAGGATCAAGCGGCGGAAGTCTTTAGCAGGCTGTTGAAAAACTCCTTGCTTTGAAAGGGCACGGCTTTAGACGTGCCGGCGAATAGCCAAAGGGTATCCAGGGCTTTAGCCCCTGAGGGAGCGTGTTTTCAGCAACTCGCATTCCCTCGGCGGCTAAAGCCGTCTCCCCGTTTGGTCGCGTTGCGGCACGTCTAAAGCCGTGCCCTTTCAAAACACTGAGAATTGCGCACCTGGAGGAATTCTTCCGCAGCCTGCTATGTGAGCCCCAATCCGCCGTCCACCGCCAGAATCTGGCCGGTGACAAAGGCCGGCCCCGTAGCAAAGAAAAGCACGGCCTGAGCAACTTCCTCCGCCGTTCCATTCCGCCGCATGGGCGTTTTGGCGGCAAGACGGTCACCCTCCGGCGCTCGGTCTTCATCCATCTCAATCCAACCGGGCGCTACGCAGTTGACGCTCACCTCCGGCGCAAAGGCCTTGGCCATGGCCTGGGTGAGCATGTGCAGTGCGGCCTTTGATGCACAGTAGTGGGCGTGTCCCGCCCAGGCATGCATTCCGCCCAGCGAACCGATATTTATGATTCGGCCTTGCCCAGCGCGAAGGTGCGGCAATGCTTCCCGCGCCACCAGAAACGGGCCCCGCGTATTGGTCTCGAAGACTGCGTCCCATTGATCCAGGCTGATGTTCTCGAGCGGAACGGCCTCAAAAACGGCGGCGTTGTTGATCACGATGTCCAGCCGTCCAAACTGGCTTACTGTCGCGTCTATCGCGCGGCGGACAGAGGCCTCGGAGCGTACATCGCATTCAATGGCCACCGCGCGGCGTCCCAGGGATTCGATCTCGCCGGCCGTCTGCAACGCTTCGGAGTGCGAAGTCCGGTAAGTGATCGCCACATCCGCGCCCGCTTCGGCGAGAGCCAATGCGATTGCCCGGCCAACGCGCCGCGCGCCCCCGGTGACCAGTGCCGATTTACCGCTGAGGAGTTGGTTTTGCATGAGTGCATACAGAGAGATCAAGCCCTGGATAATCGAGCCCTGGAGATCGAGCCCCAAATGATCAAGCCCTGGATCGTAACAGGTCAGATCGCGACGCCTGAAAGCCTTATCACTTCGCCGGAGGCTGGCTCGGCTGAGCGTCCTGTTTCTTGGTGGAGTCGTCCGGCTTCGCCGTTCCCGCATCCGGAGCAGATTGCGCCGGCTTATCCGCCTCGGGACTCTTGCCCGTGTCCACTGTTCCGTCGTGGTTCTTGTATACGGAGTACTGTTCGCCCGGCCGCTTCATCTTGATCTCGATGGCCATCTCCGGCTTGTCGATCTTGTAATCCTCGCCGTAGGTCTGAAATCCCTTGGCAATAATCTGCAGCCGCACCGTGTCGCCCATGGGCAGAACGTCGATGACGGTCTTGCCATCTTCGTTGGTCTTCAGTTCCATGTTGCCCTGGTCCTTCTCGCCCAGCATGGGGTGAAAGACAACAGCTGCGTTCTCAATCGGCTTGCCATTGAAATCGCGCAGAACGGTGACCTCGATACGCGCCGTGGCAGGCGGAGCCTTGTACTTGCGGCCACGCTTGGGCGCATTATCCTGGCCAGCCGCGGCGAGAGGAGAGGCGATCAGGCCGACTACGGCGACGAATACGAAGAGACAAAGAACGAGACGGCGACACATGGAAACCATTGTAACCGGTTCGGCACAACCCGGGACCTCCGGATTTCGCGGCCTCGCATGCCCGGCGCGATGCCAGCGGAGCAGATCATCCGTGGATACCGCGCGGACCACAATTGTTTTGCCACGATGGCATCTCCGGCTTGCTCTCCCGCAACGAAAGCGCCAGCAGAACGGCACTGCCCGCAGCGATCCCCAGGGCGATCGCATACAGGGCATAGCCCGCCTTGAAGCCTCGAAGGTCCATCGCCATTCCCATGGGAACAAGCACCAGGCTGCTGAGGAAAAGAAACGTCAGCAGGACCGGGCCGAGGACGAAACCCAGCGGTTTGCGCCGTAGCAGCAGGACGGCGGCGATCATGGATGCCGGCGCCCCGAACGCCAAATCGAGAACCGCGACCGGCTCGGTGAATTGGCCGGCATCGCGAATGGCCTGAGGTGTTTGGCCCCCAAGAATGGCTGGAACGATCTCGGCCAGCCAGTGGTAAGCAGTGCCCAGGGACATCAGCAGAAGAAGAACAGCCGTTGCTTTCACCGGAGCCCGCGCGCCGAACCGGCGGGCAATCTCTGCCATCGGCAGAGCCGGAAGACTTCCTGCAAGGGCGTAGAAGCTGAGGCCCAGAATGCCGCAGTAGGCCAGAAACATGATGTTGAAGTGGAGGCCGAAGGTGTAGCCAAGGAAAACGTAGATCAGGTAGACGAGGGTCCCCTTCCACACCAGGCGCGCCGCGACAGAGCCACGTAGCGCAAAAATGGCGGCGATCATCAGGAGAGGCACGACGGCCACCAGGTTTCCTGCGTCGTTACCGACGGCCTGAGCCGCCTGAAGCCTCGTTTCAGCAGAATATAGAGATGAATGCAAAAGGCCGCCCAGGCTGGCGGCGGCGAGGAGAACGGCCAGCGGAAAGCTGAGCCATAGTGTCCACGGAGTGCGAACAGAGTTGTGCATAATGGCATTGATTAGTGAGCGTCATGGAACACTAGCTTGTCAAGGAGAAGGCGCCGGAGTGAGTATTTTCGCCACTTCTCTCACGCAGTCATAATTTATGAGCGCAAAGCACTCATATTTTAGCCAATCACACTTGACAAACGCAGGCTCGCTTCCCTATCCTTAGCAATCAGAAGGCAAGAGTGCTAGCACCTGGCATGTTGAACTGCTCGACAGGTTCCGGAAGCCAAACCAGGCGACGCATTCCGCCGTTTCCCGAAGCTTTAGTAATAAAACCGCGAGCGGGGCTCAACCCTGCCCGTGTGTGAAGGAGAAGCGAAGCAATGGCATCAACATCCGTAGCGACCACGTTCACTCCCCTCCATGATCGCATCCTCGTCCGCCGTCTGGAAGAGGGCGAAACCATGCGTGGTGGAATCATCATTCCCGACAGTGCCAAGGAAAAGCCCCAGGAGGGCGAAGTGATTTCCGTCGGCAAGGGCAAGTCCAACGACGAAGGCAAGGTCTTCCCCCTCGATGTGAAGGCGGGCGACAATATCCTCTTCGGCAAGTACTCCGGCACCGAGATCAAGCTCGATGGCGAAGAGTTTCTGATCATGCGCGAAGAAGAAGTCCTCGGCATCGTAAAGAAGTAGTCAGTGATCAGTTATCAGTTGTCAGTTAATGACCGCTTGTGAAAAGAATGCGGGTGCTGACGACTGAATACCGATCGATACTGACAACTGACCACTGACAACTGACAACTGTTCTAAGGAGAGTTACAAGCATGGCAAAGCAAATTCTGTACGGTGAAGAATCCCGTCAGGCGATTCTGCGCGGCGTGAACACGCTGGCGGACGCCGTGAAGGCTACGCTCGGCCCCAAAGGCCGGAACGTTGTAATCGAGAAGAAGTTCGGCTCGCCCACCATCACCAAGGACGGCGTGACGGTGGCCAAAGAGATCGACCTGAAAGACCCGATGGAGAACGTGGGCGCGCAACTGGTGCGCGAAGTTGCCTCCAAGACCTCAGACGTTGCCGGCGACGGCACCACCACTGCAACCGTTTTGGCCCAGGCAATCTTCCGCGAAGGCGTGAAGACCGTTGCAGCCGGCGCCAATCCAACGGCCCTGAAGCGCGGTATCGAAAAAGCCGTGACCGTGATCATCGGCACCCGTGACAAGGACGGCGTGTGGACCGAGGGCGGCTCTCTGGGCAAGCTTTCGAAGCCCGTGGACGAGAGTGCGGTAGCCCAGGTGGGCGCCATCTCGGCCAACGGTGACAAGGAGATCGGCGACATCATTGCCGGCGCCATGAAGGTTGTGGGCAAGGATGGCGTCATCACCATTGAAGAGTCGAAGACCGGTCACACCTTCCTCGAGACCGTCGACGGCATGCAGTTCGATCGCGGCTACCTCAGCCCCTACTTCGTCACCGACTCCGAGCGCATGGAAGCGGTTCTCGAAGATCCCTACATCCTGATCTACGAAAAGAAGATCAGCAACATGAAAGACATTCTGCCCCTTCTGGAGCAGGTTGCTCGCGGCGGCAAGCCGCTGTTGATCATTGCTGAGGACGTTGAAGGCGAAGCGCTGGCCACGTTGGTGGTCAACAAGCTGCGCGGCACCCTGAACGTTGCAGCGGTTAAGGCTCCCGGCTTCGGCGACCGCCGCAAGGCGATTCTGGGCGATATTGCCATCCTCACCGGCGGCAAGGCCATCACCGAGGATCTGGGCATCAAGCTTGAAGGCGTGAAGCTCGAGGATCTGGGCAGCGCCAAGCGCATCACCATCGACAAGGACAATAGCACCATCGTCGACGGCGCCGGCAAGTCCGACGACATTCAAGGCCGCGTCAAGGAGATCAGGTCTCAGATTGAAAAGACCACCTCCGACTACGACAAGGAAAAACTCCAGGAGCGGCTGGCCAAGCTGGTGGGCGGCGTGGCCATCATCAAGGTGGGCGCGGCAACCGAGACCGAGCTGAAGGAGAAGAAGGCTCGCGTCGAAGATGCTCTGCATGCAACCCGCGCGGCAGTTGAGGAAGGCATCGTCCCCGGCGGCGGCGTGGCTCTGGTTCGCGCCATCCCCTCCGTCGATGCGCTGATCAAGACGCTGGAAGGCGACGAGAAAATCGGTGCGCAGATTGTGCGCCGCTCCCTCGAAGAGCCCCTGCGCCAGATCGTCGCCAATGCCGGCGAAGAGGGTGCGGTGATTGTTGC